>ENA-OWPI01004591-OWPI01004591.1-marine-metagenome-genome-assembly--contig:-NODE-4591-length-10936-cov-2.904227_pt1 | contig 10936 bp, 8 predicted proteins | sample MGYA00238138_ERZ651775 | MGnify/ENA primary metagenome ERZ651775 (study PRJEB26906, sample SAMN06265043) | marine metagenome | isolation source: Helgoland LTER site | place: Germany:Helgoland, sampling...
ATTTGGATTATTCGTTCTGTTACCCAATTAAAGACAAACGTATCACGTATCACCGAATTATTAGAATGAAAAAAATTCTCTTAAGAATGAGGGTGACTCTAATACTTAATTGTTCACGTTTTGCGGTATGTTGAACTGATCTTACTTACTGCCGTATGAATGTGTAACTATTAAATTGCTAAAAGTCAAATCTATGAATGAAAGAAGTTGTACGAATGATGACACGATCACAAAAAACCTGACAACTGGTGACAACTGCTGGTGTTCATGATTATATTGGCGGCAAGTTTGTGGCGGTCGCCGGTGACGCTGGTAATAAACGGTAAACAGCCTAAAATTACATCAGCATTAATTTTTTACGTATTTGCAAGGGTATAAGGTCAGAAGAAGAAGAGTGCACATCCTCCTCCTCCTCAGTCTTGTCACCTTTCTCATTGCATATTTTCTTTTGGTCCTTGTTGTGGTTCCCCTTCCACCCCCTGATCTTCTTGATGTACTGACCAAGAGCGTCCTCTATTGTCTCGAAGAGTTCGGCTTCTGCTTGGGCCCTCCATTCCTCTTGCGTCATCCCTTTCATTCCTTCTTCCATGTCATCTTTGGGGGGAGGGAGGTTAAATTCTTCGGTGGGGATAGGTTGCTGATTCGAGAGGGGAGATGAATATCTTCGGCCGTGAGCTGAGTGGATTGATATTGTGGACACTTGTTTTTGCGGCACTGGTAAAGGTAACGGTGGCGACGGCACAGAGAAGCGACCCTCATCGACCTCAGCCAGAGGGCATCTGCGCTCATTAAAAGCATAGCCGTCTGGATTGTAGTCGTGTTTTTTATTGTTTTGGCAATGGTTCTCTTTTTGGCAGTCATTTTCGCAATTGTCATTTTCGCAATTGTCATTTTCGCAATCGTAATTTTCGAAGTAGTCATTCCTGTCGTCGTCACGGTCGCTGATTACAGGGTGGCTCTCGCCGTTGTCACCAATGAGATTCTCGTCGTCGCCGTCGCCGTCGCCGATGAGATTCTCTTCGTCGTTGTCGGAGTCGGAGACAAGATCCATAGATTCGGAGGAGTCTGGCAGTGAAATATATGATTTTGACTCGCCCTGCATCTGCGTCGCATCGTTCTGCATCGCATCGTTCTTGGTCGTCTCAGTATCCTCCAGTGTCTCTTCTTTCGGAATGCTGTAACTCTGAACCTCGAGCCCTGTGTCACTCTTGGCCTCAATCTTGTCCCCACTCTCAACCTCAGAATGATCGTTTTCCATCTCTAACTCCTCAGTTATCTGAACAATCTCAAAATCATACTTTCCACCGTGCTCTCCCTCTTCCCTTTCTTTCCTCCTCTCCAGGAGCATAATTTCGTACCTCCTCCCATAGTCCTCTCCCTCGACCACAGTATTATCCACGACGTCTCTGTACACGTATCCCCCTGTCCTGGGATCCCTACCCCCGACGATCACGCCGGTGGCAAGCGCTACCTTTTCGCTCTCCTCCCTCTTGGACGACTCCATCAAACGGAAGCACTCTGAAAGACCCATCAGCACGCCCTGCTTCTCTTCCATCGTCGGTGGGGGTGCAGACGCGATCTCAGAATCCAATGACCCCTGAAATTCTACCGAGTTGTGGAGTTCCATTGAACCCTCCTGCCCTTTCATCTCAGTCATTCTCATCTCAATCATCTTCATCTGACGGGATGAGAGGAGCTTGTAGCCGGATTGGTTGAGGACAAAGTTTGCAATCTCGTATCCCCGGGCGGAGAAGGGACTGGAGAGGGAAGCGAATTCTCGTATTGAATCGGTGAGATTGTCGTATGGTGCCGTATAGCTATTCCCAGAGGCGGCGCCTGCAGTGTTGGTATCATCCATGATTGGTTTGAAGGTGACGGAGGGTTTTTGGGACCCCTCCTTCTCCTCGGCTGCGATTATCTCGGAGGGCATCGCGATGCTCTGACGTCTACGACTGCCCTTGCGGCCTCTCTTGCTTCCCTTGACCTTGGGAGATGCCAGACCTCCCATCACGCTGATGTTGGAGGTGTCGTCGTTCTCGTCGCCGTAACCCAGGGTGGGACAGGTAGAATTTCCTTTTGGGGCGGGGGGGGAAGGAAGGTCAAGAGGATCCACGAGGTTTATGTCCGTCTCTGCAAGAAAGGATGACATGATTTTTGTGACGGTTTGACTTGATCAAGTTGATATTCGGATCCTGGGATTTTTTGGATAACGTTAAGTGTTTTTCGTCCGGTCTTTACCAAGTGAGTGGATTGCTCTGTCAAGTTATTTAGAGTCGTAGAGCCTCGCAAAGCTGCTCACGGGGCAGTGAAGATCCAAAAAGGTAAGGGGTGGTAGGACGGATGGGATATTACAATGTATCGAGTGTAATTTTTTCTTCTATCTTGGTGTCCGTTATGTTAATGCTTCTAGATTGGTCGTGGGGGAGCTATTAAAGTCGCAAATTTATTGTAGAGAAAACAAGGGAAGAAACGAAAAAATTTTATGACCGTTTGTTTTGCAACGAGAAACCTAATGTGCGGCATAGTTTGAAGCTAAAACGCATTTTTTAAAGGTTCCCAAGGCTATATAGTCCAGTATCACGCCATGTCTAAGACAAGAACGGTAACGCCTCCTTCTTCGCCTTCACGGTCGAAGGTCAAAGTCTCATCGCCGAGTCGACGATCTTCGTCCCCTTCTGCCCCAGAGTCGCCATCCAAGAGGAAGAAGAAGGTCAACACGCCCTCCACCCCGACTACACCCAAATCAAAGACGAAATCCGTCCTTGAAGACAAGAAACTCACGCCTAAGAAGGCTTTTGGAAGGGATGAGAGGGAAGCCAGCGGATCCAACTTATTCAACAGGTGAGTGTGGGATTTTGGCCCAATAATCCGCAATATTCCGGCGCACCTCTACTATAGTATATTTTGTTACCTGTTGTTTTGTTCGTGATTACAATTTTTGCTTCTGCAGCCGAAAAGCTGCTCACTATCTCAATGCTCACTGTCACTCTTCCGTGTCACAACCTTCCGCCCTCTACGAAGTGCTCGCACTTCTCAAATTGCAGATGACGTGAAGGAGACGATCGTAAACTTGACCGATCTGTCCCTTGTCCAGCCCTCGACAAAGGCTGCTTACAAGATCATCAACCAGGTGAGTTTATTTTGTATTTGAGACCCACTTGATGTTATCTTGTGCTCACAACTTCAGCCTCTCTCTCTCTCTCTCTCTCTCTCTTGTTTCCTGCTTGTATGCGCAGTTTTCTGGACAGATTGGTGGAAACGGCTCTGGGGGACCCATTTATGGCGAACTTACCGTCGGGAGCATGCAGAGGGTAACTGAGATCATGAAGAGGCACCTGAATTTGAACTCCAGCTCCCGATTCGTGGACGTAGGAGCTGGTCTTGGGAAGCCAAACGTTCACGTTGGCTGCGATCCTGGAGTAGAGGTGCGCGCAAAAGACAGAAACTTTTACATATCGATGAGAATTTCCCCACCTTCTTCTCCCAACAAGCTAACTAACTCTCTCACACCTTCCCCAACCCCCAAACCCAAACGTTCTCCCTGATTTGTTTTCTCTTTTTCCGCGCAGTTCTCGTACGGGATTGAAGTTGAGAAGATTCGCTGGCAACTGTCGCTTGCGAACCTTCGTGGGATCCTTAAATCGCAGATGACTGCTAATCCAGAAGTGTACGACAAGAAGGGGAATACGATCCTTACCTGCGGGAATATCTTCTCCGCTCAGTCCTTTGACCCCTTTACACATGTGTATCAATTCGATGTTGGCTTCCCAGACAACTTGTGTAGGCACTTGAGCAAAATTTTCAACGTAAGTAAGACCGCAAACTACCTCATCAGCTACCACCTGTCTCCTCGACTGATTGAGAAGTATGGCTTTGATGTCGAGTACATCTGCCAGATCACCACGTCGATGCACGGCAGTGGTGAAGGACACACGGCTTATTTCTACAAGCGCACTGGGGTTGATGACAAGGGAAATCGCACCACCAAGCCCACAAAAAGGAATATTCTGGAGGAGGCTACAAACAAGGTTCCATGCGATCCTCTTTTCGCGCCGTCTTGGGACCTCGCCAGGGGACCCGAGACAATCGAGAAGCTGTCAGAGTGGGTAGACGAACAGTTGGAAGAGTTCGAGACCGCCGAGAGACCAAAACGCGGGAAGCACCCTGTTAAAAAATACGGCGCTTGAGCTGGAAGAAAGTAATGATAATTAACTATTAACCGATGTTAGGCCTTCCAAAATTGCCACATACGCACACAACAACACTCTACTACTACCTACTATTACTAGTGCGATTCACTTTTTCTTTTTTTATCATTTCGTGAAGGGAAACTACTGTTGGGTGCTGCTAATTTCTCCACTACAACGAACCTATTCTTGCCTTCCCCAAGGCTACTCGAAGATATTCCCTCCCTCCCCTTCACCTCGCTGTGAACGACCTTCCGTTCGGAACTGGTCAAGTTCGTATCAAAGGCGTACCTCGCCCTCCCGTCATTACAGAACTCATCTAATAGCGCTTTTAGCTCCTTTTTCCTTTCCGGCGATACCCCTGGGCTCGATTTTTTCCGTCCTCGGTCAAGTATTTTGTTGTGGTCATTGCTTCCCCGCTTTGACCTCGTGCTTCTTGCTGGGGACAAATTATTTCTCGGCTTATTGAAGTGTTCGTTCGCACTTCCATTCGCACTTACACATTTCTCTAACAAACGCCCGCCAAAGCCGTCTATATACCTGACGTAATCCAACCCCAACTCTATGAAGAAATCTTTCAAACCAAGGACATCTCCCATCGCCATCATCAAAACCAAGTGTCTCCTCCTAGAGTCAGATGCCTTTACAACTTCGACGGCGCGGGCAAAACAATATAGCTTGGGAATAATGTGTTCGGCAAAGTTTTGGGCGTGATTAGAGTCAGGCGAGCGTAGGCTTATTCGGGTGATATTTATTTCGCAGACAGTTTTTGTTGGGGAGCAAGAATCCACCGGCGGTGCTTGTGGACCTGGCAGTGGGTGTTTCACCGTTATCGTCGAGGATCTCGCTTGTCCCTGCTGAACACTCTGCTGCTCTATTTTTTTCTTCCTGATCGCCAACGCCTTTTGCCTGTTTGCCTCGATTTTTTTCTTCGTTTCATCATCAATTTTCTTGTCTGACTTTGTCGTAGGGTTTAGGTTGGACCTCAAACACTGTAGCAGATCCCCTCTCTCGATGTCGTACATCAGCATGTAAGATACTAATTGAATCAAATCATAGAAAGGAGGCGGTCTGGCGTTTTTCCCGAAATATTTATCGTTCATTCGGTGCTTGCACTCAACCACGACCCTATCCTCTTCCCTATCGACTGAAATATCGCTCGAGATGCCGTCCGCGACTCCGACAAAGGTAAATAAGGTATCCGGTGAAAACTCCTCTCCATTGACGGTCGTGATAGGTGCTTTCGCCTCGTCAGAAGGGAAATTCCAGTACAGAAATTCGGTGTTCCTCTCCCCCACTGAGTTCCCTGTTCTCCTCTCGTACTCGTTCAAGGCGTCGTCTTCGTGGTTATTGCCAAACCCGCAGTCGATCTTCTTCCTGGCCATATTTTCCAACAAGTTCCTTTGGGCTTCCGTCATCGGCTCTCCCACCTCTCCAACAGCTTTCTTGAGCTTTTCTTCCAACTCAGCGACCCGCCTCTCCATGGTCACTCGCTTCTCCTTCCGCTCGCCCGCCAATACCTTCTCTTGCAGCTCCTTCCGAGACTCTCCCAATACTTTCTCGGCATTTCTTACCTTTTTCTGTCCCTCGCTCACGACTTTCATGAACCTCTCCTTCTTCGCAGATGCCTCGGCAACGCTGACGCTTTTATCGCTCAGAACTCCCTCCCATTCCTTCCTGAGTCGATTCCGCCCCTGTCCACCGAGAACTTCCACAAGGATTTCCTCTTCGTCGACGAGTTCTACCCCTATCGCTAAGCAGTCGTGAATTTTAAGCTCGTTGTCGCCTTGGTAAAGAAAATTGAAGAATAGTTCTGGGAAGTTGGGGGATTGAAAGGGATGCAATCCAACAAGGGAGGCGATCGAGGAACAGGGGATGCGGAGAGGTCTTTTGGTCTTGCTCGCCATTTTGTCGGAGGGAGTCCTTCCGCAGCCTTCCTGGCTAAAATAATTTATTTTTGTCAACAGCAAAAGAACCTCCTATGACATCGAGGTCGAAAAGACAGACCGGTTTTGTTTATTAGTTGATTCTTAGTAGGATTAGAGAGAAAATAAAAGCAGCTCTGCAAATTTTATCTAGCAAAATTTTTATTTCGCATCCAACGCATCTTCGTTTTGCTCTACACAACCACCATATATCATACTACATCATCTGTCGAGGAGGTGATTTGTGTTGTTGTTTTACCAGTCGGTCTCTGTCCTAAATCCCATTCCAAGATCTGGCAATGCTATTCATCCTCCCCCTCCTCATCATCACCTCCCTCTCCACCGCCGATCCTCGCGTTCTATCATTAGCTTTAACATCACCGCCATCCGTCGAGCTTCCAGATACTGCCTCGATTGTATCTGATAACCCCTCTAATTCTTCGGATGTGACGCAGACATCTTCGCCGTCGATCGCGGTTGTAGAGGATAATACGTCAGCACCTACGGGTGCCCCTACGGGGGTCCCCACGGAGGCCCCGACAATCCCTCCGACCGCTGAAGGTCAAACAAGTCAGCCTTCGACTTCACCTTCGGACCATGCAAATCCAAAGAAGAAGAAGAAGAAGAAGAAATCCACCGACGAGAAGGTGTCACGTTCGCCAGTGATAGGCATTTCGATTGTCTTGTCGTTGATGTTAATGTCGATATTTGTCGGTAGATTAGGCGGTGGTAGCTACCGTCGTCGTCAGTCTCGATCGGACGGGTTCGTTCGTATGAGATCAGGAGGCGACGTTGGTGGAGGAGAGGGTTATTTCGAAGAAGAGGAGAGCGGTGTTCTTGGTGGTTTGAGGGAGGAGGATTTTGTCGATACAATCTCAGATGAGGAGATGGAGGAGGGGGTACAGATGGTGGAGATGGGAGGTAGATTCCTGTGAAAACATTGGTTAAAATCGTTGGTTAAAAAATTGTTGAGAAATCATTAACGAGGGCACTATCTTTTCACAAACAACTTTTCCAAACATTATTTTCCAACTCTATTCACTCCATTCACTCCATTCATTCCAGAAGCGCGTAAGTAGGAGTGGTAGCAACACCGCATATATTTCCCTTCTCGGCAACGTAAGCAAATCCCTCGTCCCCCCAATGGGTGCTCCAGGAGTTCTTTATGATGAAGTATTTGTTCCCATCGCTGTCGTTGACGTAGCCGACCGCCAGCACGGTGTGGTCCAGGTCATCGACACCATTCTTGCAATCGGCGTTGTTGTAGTACCCTCCAGTGTAGTAGTAAAAGTCATCCGGCGTCGCGTCGATGCTGACGCTGACGGGTCCGACGTTGGCAAGGGCGTCGTTCAACGCGTCCACGTCGCCCATGGTAACATTGACATACCCGGTCAAGGTCGCCCCGATCTCGACGTCGGCGTCGGTGAAGTGGCAGAATCCGTCAGCGTTCCTGTACCCCCCGTACGTGTCCGCAGTAGCGATGCCGCCGTGCTCGATTATCCAAGCGTAGGCGTCGTAGTCCAAGCCACCGTCGCAGGCGTTGTTGCCAAACTCCCAAGAGCAGTCCATCAAATTCTGCTGGCTCAGCTCGCGGGTTACTCCGTGCCTTAGGAAGACCTGCCCCTCGATTGTTCCGGTGGTGCCGTAGGACCAGCAACTTCCGCAGGTGCCCTGGTCCTTGATCGGCGTGACGGCTCCTGTTCCCCTCCAGTCGACAGTGTCGGGCACGTCGTTTGTGGAGGAGACCTCGTGGGTGTAGAGCGCCTGACTCTTCTCCGGTAGCTGTTCAATGTCCTTGGCCGTGGTCCTCTTCCTTCCCCTTGCGCTCATCTTCTCCTCATTCGTCCAGTCCGCGAAATGATTCAGGCCCAGGGTGTAAGTTAGCCCCTTCCGGTTCATGCTGTTGATGTAACGACGAGCGTGGTGGAACAAATGATAACGCTCGCTCCTCTCGAGTTCGTTCTCGTACTCTTTTTCGTGCTCCTTGAAGTAATCCTCGGCGGCATCACTCCTGTGGGCGTGCCCCTCGGGGTGCATCATCTTCAGGTCATCGAGAGGAGTGTGCCTGTTGTTCAGTGTGGGGCCACCTCCGTCGTCATCATCAAAGTCGGGAATGTCCACGCAGGTCAAGCCCTCCGTGGGCTCAAAGACAGAACTGTCGGGCTCGCCGGGGACGAATTCAAGATAGTCAAAGTGGTATTGATCCAAATGGCCACCTGTTATTGCATTATGGCCGACGAAACCATACCTAACAGGGTAACCAGTCTCGGCATCTTGGTAGAAAGTATAGGTTCCGATGTTCCCTGAGGTGTTATTATACTCCTTCTGAACGAGGGTGAAGGAGTTGCAGGTGTGCCCGTTGATGTTTGCGGTCTCAGCGTCAGCAGTAAAGGTACTGAAATCAGGAAACATCGGCGTGAGATCACTCTTCCCAAATTTCCAACACGTTTCCACACCGTTCACTCCGTCCATGGCGGTAGGAATGATTTGGTAGGAGGTCCCATCCGTGTTGTAGATGTACTTGTCCATGCCATTCCAGTAAGAGAGGATCTGAAGACCAGCCGACTCGTCATAAGCTACATCAATTGGTTCTGTCAACCCAATATAGGGCATCTCAAGAAGAATTTTTGCTGAATACTGCGTAGGAAGGGAAACAGATGCCCCAGAAGCAGAGCCCAGAAGGGCGAATGAAAGGAGTTTCATGGGATGAGTAGTTAGTTGGCTTGTGCTTGAACGGCGAATGAGTTTTTTTCTGGTTTTTTTTCCCCACCAACAAACTAATCATCTATTGCAATCAAGAGATGAAGTGATTTTTTATTGCACCAGCCGTGCTCTCTGGTTCTCTCACTTCTTATTTGCTCCAGGCGATGCCTTCAACTCTGATTCCTGAGAGAAGATTTCGTCCTCTCTCAGGACATGTAAATTCTGACGCACCTTCTTCTTGTGTTACCTCTCTCAGAGAAAAACTCCTGCGGGGCCATTATCCTTCCCTTTCCGATGAAGTTTCACTGATGCGATCTTGTCTTGATAGAAGTGATGATCAAAAGATGCTGGCAGGTGCAAGTCATCGTGTTGCCAAAAAACTTCAGGAGAGGATGGCCATCACCAACCAAAACGCTGTTGGGAGCAGTCTCATGCGGGTCGTGAAAACAAAGGATAAGGTGGCGGCAGCAGAGGTGGCGGTGAGAGCACCAAGTCCCACTTTCGAGAGGGAGTCGTCCGGCTCCCCTAACTCTTTTGATGACTCTCCGTCTAGAAGCTCAGCTTCCTCATCATTTAAAGTGAGACCTTTTCTGTCTTCCTTCGCTTCGGGGTTAAGTAAAAAAAAAATCGACGATGGTGATGTTTCTGATCTGGATGAAGATTTTAGTCCTGGTGGAAGTGATCAGAGAGGTCTTCTTGGCAACAGTGGTGATTTGAATACTCCTGGAAGTGTTAGTAGGGGAGTATTTTCGATTTCGACATCAAGTACAACAATCATTGGCATCAGTGAATTAATCTGTTTGCTAACTCATCAGACCTGGTGTCGCTGCAGATACATGGCTTCAGCTGGAAAAAGACAGGTGGAATTCGGTTTTTACAATGACACTGACAGCAGAAAGCCAGTGAATGAGTGAGGTTTTTATAAGCGTGATCGTCTATTTTCTGGTGCACAGGTCGTCGTGCTGTTGTAATGTGGACATAACATAATGTAGCTTCGGGGACGACAAATTATTGAGAAACTAGTTTAAAAATGCTGGTATTTAATTATTTAGAGAAAATAGCCAATGTTGTTGACAATGTTGTTTGACTATGTTGATTGACAATGTTGATGTTGGTGAATTCACACACACACACACACACACACACACACACACAATCACACAGGACTTAAGCGATCGCACAAGAACTGTACACCAAAGCTAATCATTTCATTTTATGTTTATTCCCTATCTGAACTTAATTTTACACACTGCCTGTAAGCTTGTATATATTTCCCTGACCTCTCCTACAAAGTGATAGAGTGGGAAGTAATAGTATACTCGCGTCGGCGAATATTTTCACAGTATGCTCACTGCTTCAATTCGGGCTGCTGTCAACTGACGCGGTCTCGACGGAAGTGAAACTTTCAGTTTTGGAGCCCCACGTCGACTGTGCTCCCTTGTATCCTGCATCCAAATTAGTTGAAATTTTCTGCGTCGGGCCGTCTTTATTGGGAAGCTTTCGGTTTTTTTGGAGCTCCACAATATCCTCAGCCAATGGAACGACATTTTTTCTCCTGCTACTTCTTCTCGCCTTCTCGATAAGCTTCCTCTTAACCTGAATGTTTCCGATCCTACCGATGAAGCTCACACATTTTAAGATCATATGTATTCCCACGCTGCTCTGGACTACGAGGCTCGCTGTGCTGTTGCTCCTCCCAACGTTGGAAGACATTTTTCTCCCAGCGAGTACCTTACGGGCCCCGAATCGGACATAGGCGAGGAGAGAAAGCTGTACTAAGGGGATGGTAAGGCCGACCCACGCCATCGTGAAGAGAAAGGGTAGGTTGCCTGAAGCTATTGACTTGACTGTCACGGTGTATCCTCCGAGGAAGGTGCAGGTGAGAAATGAGAGGAAACTGATCCTCTGCCTTGATAAGTTGATCGCGAAGGCGATCTCATAGTTCCCATTCTTTTCAGCCTCTACCCTATCCGAGTACTCTGGGCAGAGGATGAAGACAAGCTTCTTCCCGACGAAGAATACCATGATAGAGAGGAGAAAGATTGACAGCCCGACACCCGCCGCCACACCCGCCGCCTGGCCCACTTGGCGCGCCGCTGGCCCCGCGCCGCCAAGGCCCCG
>ENA-OWPI01004594-OWPI01004594.1-marine-metagenome-genome-assembly--contig:-NODE-4594-length-10935-cov-3.021827_pt1 | contig 10935 bp, 10 predicted proteins | sample MGYA00238138_ERZ651775 | MGnify/ENA primary metagenome ERZ651775 (study PRJEB26906, sample SAMN06265043) | marine metagenome | isolation source: Helgoland LTER site | place: Germany:Helgoland, sampling...
TGGGAGGAGAAAATTCGCCGGAATTGGAGCGAGAGATAATGCTCTCGCTTCTCTGAGACTTCAATGAGTTCGTCGATTCTACAACAGCCTTTTTGTCGTCGTCGTGACCTCGAGCGACCTTCAAGAACACCTCCTCAAGTGTCGTTACACCCACCCCAAAATTTACCACCCCAAGTGACTCTTTGTGCTTCTCAAGGCTATTGAAGAGACTTTTGAAGCAAGGCGAAGAGTCTAGGGGAAGCTGGAAGCTGAGCTCAGTTCCAACCTTGGACAATACCTGTGCTTCACTTACCCTGGAGGTAACGAACTCCTCAAGTTTCGTTGTATTCGCCTTCTGGCCCCTCTCCAAAGTAAGGTTGTAACCAACTCCATAGACCTGTTTCAGGAATAGGCTACTACCAGCGCAACGAAGCTTTCCGGCAGACATAATTGCGATGCGGTCTCCCAGAAGATCCGCCTCATCCATGAAATGCGTGGTGAGGATGATAGTACGGTTCTCACGGTATTTGCGAATCACGTTCCACGTAAACCTTCTTGAATATGGGTCCATACCAGAAGTAGGCTCGTCCAGGAGGAGGACAGAGCTCCCGCCAATTACGGCGATACCAAGGGACAGCTTCCGCTTCATTCCGCCACTCAAATTCTTGCTGAATTCGTTCTTCTTTTCAGTAAGTCCGACGTCAACGATGATTTTCTCCACCTCTGCCGCCACTTGCCTTCGAGGTACTCCCTTAAATTTGGCGTACATACTCAAATGCTCCCTCACGGTCAATTCGGGGAACAGTATGTCGTGTTGGGGGCAGACACCCATATCCTTTCTGATCTCCTCCATCTCCGTCTCCACATTTTTTCCGTTGATTGTACACCGTCCACCCGTGACAGGTATCAGTCCGGTCATCATGGCAATTGTGGTGGTCTTTCCTGCTCCATTATGTCCTAAGAGACACGTAATCTGGTTGTGGTACATCTTCAGGTTCAAATGATCAACAGCGTGCTTCACCCCATTGACGGTATTGAAGGACTTCTGCAAATTGAATATATGGACGCCCTCCCCTGCGTTCAAAGACGACTCGACTTCTTGGCTGACTTTCTCCACGTTCACACAATCATCGCTCGGATCCACTTGACTCTCTGACGAGCTCACTCCACCAAGTCGAGCCCTTACCTTTGTCTTCAGACTGGGAAACCAAAAAGTCGGAGAAAAGAGGAACAATGGGTGCTTAGAGGTGCCAAATTCGCTCGGCATGACTCGTTCGAAGTAGAAGTGCAAGAATGCAAATAGCGGGATGTCTACAGCCAGCATTACGAGAGTTGTCCTAAAAGTAAAACCCTCGCTGTACGAGGTTGAGGAATAGGTGAGGGTTGTGACCCCTTGATTCGTATCCTCGTACTCCACAAAGGCATCAAGTCCGAAGCACAGGGCAGCTACAGGGTGCAAAGAAAGGGCACACGATACTAGGAACGTTCGGTTCGGAAATATGTCCCGAAGCATCGCCCCAAACAGAAAAAACATTCCGCTAACGATAGCACTCGTCTGCCAAGAAGAAGAGTGTTAAAGAAGAAAACTGTATGTATGTTGTTGTTCTGGGGGTTTGATTTGATAGCAGGGTGTGACGAAAGTACACCACCACAAATGGAAAGAGAGGCCCTGAGCCCCAATCAAAGCAACTAAGCCTACTTGTATCGCATTTACGTGCAAATTTTCTCGCTACTCACCTTACTTCTACTGAACAGAGTGCTCATCCAAAAACAGAATGCCAAGGTCGCATTCAAAAATAGAAAAAAGTAGGTGAAAATCAGGCTGCACGCAGCGAGAAAAGTTAGATAAAGGATACAATGCCAAACATTCAGCACACATTCGCACTCGGACTTGTTCCGCAGAGGAGTCAATTATATTTCGGGTCGCACAAATTTGATAACTCCTGCCTCGACTAAAACCAACCCGACTAGACTCACCTCACATCGCTGAATACGAACAAATCTTTCGCAAAGAAAGCAATAAGAACACTTATCAAATAGTAGGTCCACCCAAAGTGCGTAAACCAGCTGGTTAAGTGAGCAGCCGTGGTCAAACTCATCATCTTCATTCCCTCCTTGATCTTGAGCTCTTTCTCTACAACCAAGGCTCGCACTGTATTGCTAACAGGAAGCAAAAAAGACACAACTACCATGTACCCGAACATACCGTTAAGCTGGCCCCAAAATCCATCGCTTGCAAATTTCTCGGAAGGGAAGGTCGCCATGAAAATATCAGTATATGAATCCATAGGGAAGTTCTTACAGTCATAAAAATCGGTGTTCTTCTCCTGTGTCAAGAACATGAGCGAGAAATCACAAATAACCAGTGTAAAGCTAAAATTACAATTTTTGTCGTAGCATGCGAGCGTCACCTTACCTGTACTTTATTGTTCTCGCATCCGCTCTCCTTGCCGCTGCCTGACAAAGTCGTATTGACAACAAAGTCCTGCACCATCCTTTGGATCGACAACTCCCCGCTATCGAGGTACAACCCTGCGCAGCCACGCATGGGGCCATATGAGCCACCACAATAGTCACTCACACCGTCCTCTGATTGCATTGGAGGTAGGAAATGCTCCGAAGTCGTTGGCATCGCAGGATTATCTGAACCACGATCTGAGTTGCCATAGGGAGTGGGGACTGTGTAATTCATCCTGATGGTAAAATCCACCTTGGGAAAGCCACCATTCACTACAATGCCGACCCCAAAATGATTTGATTCGCGAGAAGGATTGCCGTAGGACGGGGAAGCAACCTGATCATTAACCTCCTGGTTGGAGGTAAGGAGCTGAACCGTGAAGTTGGCCTCCGTATTCATGTCGTCAACATAGGTCTCGAGGATATGGCTTCTCAACTGTTCGGCAAATTCAGCTGCTGCAGGGTCATCCTCTGTCTTAGCGCTGATAACCACATCCTTTGCTTCACAGTATGAGGTCGCATTCTCACCGTGACCCCCACACAAAACGCTATTGCAGTACATGAAGGGTGATGCAATTCCCGCAGCATACCAACAGTACGAATCGTTCTCGTAATCACAGTTGTTGTTGTCCTCACCAATTGGTGTGTATACACCGATTCTATAACGTGGAGGACGACCATCATTACTGAAGTTGTCATTGAAGCACTTCAATAGAGACCAAGTTGGTTTCTCAAGAGGTTCAAGGAAAGATCCGAAAGACGGAAGGGGCGCAGCCGACGTCTTCTCCTGTCGAGGCGTGACGCTTGGTTCGTTCATTTCGCCTCGGATCCAGACGAACAGGATAAACACAGAGAGGGGCAGGGCCAGTTCAAACAGAAGCATGATAGGATGCCGCAGCCTCAAGATGAAATTTTTATGCATGAGAGCAGAGTACTGCTGCCAGAAGGACGCCATACTTGTCCAGCAAATGCTAATGCTGCCAAGGGTTACAGTGTAATTTGAAGGATCTTGACTAGGGTTCTCAAACAACAGACAAGACAGCACCTTTTCCAACTTACAATTAAAGGTCGGATTCCACTTGAGATGATATGGTGGAATAGGAAGAGATGGTTTGTGTTTATAGTATAGTATTTATGTTGGGGCTACAAACAATTTAGCTTTTGCAGCCCGGCTTTGTGACTTCGCCGAAACCGAAAAAATAGCCACCCACCCTCCAAAAGTTAAGAACAGTCCAAGATATATCTACGTAATCAAATCGCACCCACAACAGATCGCAGCGCAACAGAATGCCAAAAAACAAAGGTTCGTTCGAAAACTTTATCCGTTATGGAAGAAAAACACACCAGTGGGGTTCTACGGCGCCAGGTTTTTTCGTGGTGCTGTGATAGTCAATGATCATTTCGTATCGATCCAATGATTCCGTTGCCTCGACGCGCACCTCAGAAATGCTCGTGTGAACCCGGCCTAGGAAAGGCATCGTACCTACCTTCCATTCATCGTTCCTTCATTTTCGCCGGAGCTACACGGTCCCGAAAACCCTAGTGAGACGTTTTCCTGTTGACTTATGTAGCTAGAGGCGGTGCCGCTATATGCATCGTCGCGGAATCGTTGATAGCTATCCATCAACACGATCGTCTGTACTTTACTTTGTTTTTATATCCCTGTGACCAGTGAGGCACTAACCCCTTCCCCTTCCCCTTCCCCTTCCCCGCCCTACCCCCTTTTTTTCTCCCCCCCTCTTTCTTTGCTCACTTGCTCACAGGAAAAGGCGGAAAGAACCGTCGACGAGGGAAAAACGATAATGAGGAGACCAAACGTGAGCTGGAGTTCAAAGAGGATGGGCAAGAATATGCTCAGGTGGTGCGAATGCTCGGGAATGGAAGGTGCGAGTGCTTTTGTTTTGACGGAGTCACGCGATTAGGTCATATTCGCGGCAAGATGAGGAAGAAGGTTTGGGTTACGGCTGGTGATATTGTCTTGTGCGGTCTTCGTGATTTCCAGGATGGCAAGGTCGATATCATTCACAAATATACCGCTGACGAGGCAAGAAATCTCAAGCAGTACAAGGAGCTTCCCGAGACAGCGCGAATCAACGAGACTGCTGTCGATCTGGCGATGGAAGGTGGGGGCGAAGATGACGATATTGGTGAGTTGATTCTTTCATTTCATTGCATTGCCCCGTTTTTTCTTCACTTGTCCTGTCCACCCACCCAACCTTTAACTAACCGCACTGGACTGGACTGGACTGGACCACTTGCAGGTATCGACTTCGACGATATTTAAGGAAAATAAGTACAGTAGGAGAATGAGAATGTTGCGTTTTACCAAAATTACTGTACACATTTCTTTGGCACGAGCGCTTCAATCTACTCTCGTTTTAACTATAATTATTTTTTCATTCATTCTTCTCTGCAGCAACAGCAAACCAAGAGAAAAGAAGAGGACTTACTTAACTGAACCGGTAGGAAAACATAGCATCGAAGCCTTCCTTAAGTCCCATACTGGTAAGCACCCGTCCAGCTTCCTGGTAGCAACCCTCGTAGTCATTCTTGTCGTTTGTGATTACAGAGAAGTCTTTCCATTTCCTCATTGCCGATATTCTTTTTGTCGTCATTTCTTCCATTAAATTTCCATAGACGCTATTTTGGGAGGAGTCGTATTCGCATTTGAGAGAGGGTGGCCCCGCACCGATGAGCTCCGACACTTCTTTCTCATCCATCTTTCTACCGAATTTAGACACAATTTCTTCGTCCTTTTCTCTGAAGATCGCAAGCCTACGATCCTTCTTCCCCTCGAAATTTTTGTCATTTTCGAGGTTGCGAATCGCCTCGGCGCACTCAAAACGGTTCAATTCCTCGTCGTAGGGGAGTCGTTCCTGCCAGCGAGTGGTCAGTTTACGTCCGCGGGGATTTAATGTCTCAAAGAATTCGGTTCTGAGAGGGTGAGCAAACATGTTAGATGGATGTTAGATGATATTAGAGAGAGGAGAGAGTGCTGGCAATCTATGATTGCTTGCCACGATTTATTTATCGAGTTAGACACACAATACCATGCACAACTAATACAACACTCACCTCATCAACAGCATAAATTCTTCGACATGGTCTTCCCTCCCCTCTACCACTAAACCACCAGGTTTCCCGGCGATGGCGATGCCTGTAATGTCCAAATTTCTTGTAGTCGCTAAGTTTCTAATCACTGTAAAACGGTCGGGGCCAGACGAATAGCTCTCCTTGTAGAGCGCAACGAAAGAACACCACTCACGACAAAAACTACACTCTTTCCTTCGTTTCTCTATCTTGTTGGGACCATCAACATTTTCATTCCGTTGAGCCTGACTTTCCTCGTCTTGGGCTGCGGCAGCAGCAACCACATTTTCCTTTAGGAGCTCAATGGCCAGCACGATCTTCATAGCGCTCTCATCGCCATCAGAATCATCGTCGACGCTCGATCGTATGGAATCGAGCAATTTCTCTACTAATGAAGATTTTAGGGAAGGACAGCTCAGTGAAAAGAGAGATTTGCACGGCACAATTTTTTTCCCATAGACGGTGCGGTCAACGGAACAGCTCAAACTAACAGGAATGTCATCGGCACATACAAATGAGAGATGGAATGATGTACGGGTGGGCGACACAACAACATCTTTCAGTTCTTCAGTGTCATACATTGACTGCAGCACCATTAATTCAGTGCAGGCCAGATCATCCTCGTCGTCATCCTCTGCAAAGGCAGACATTCCAGTTGTGAATTACTTCTCTTTGACGGATTTCTTTCACACCACGGAATTCCAAGAAAAAAAAAACCCTCTGGCATTTAATTGCCTAATAACACCAACTACATTTTCCTCATTTCGATCGATAGCACCAAGGACTCCCTCACCCGATTTTAAGCGCAATTCTTGCAACGAAAGGAGTGATTTGAGAAGGGACGGCCACTTGAGTCATAAACAAGTTTTTCCCCTCCCTGTATCAATTTCAAATCGGATGCTGCGCTCTTCTCGGCACGTCGGCTTACAATTGGTTTTTTACGACGGAGGGCGGCAATTTTCATCCATAGCTTCGCTGTATAACATTTGCGATGCTGATGATGAGGATGAGAGAAAATTGAAACACGAGCAGCAAAGACAAAAGCAAAGACAGGGTAGCCGCTTTGCGAGTCTTCCCCGTGCCCGTGGTCCTGGTGCCAGCTATAACACCACCAATAGCCGCATCGCCGTTCGCCGGCTCTACATCGAGAGCAGGACTTTCTCAACAAATGTCACCCAGGCTCAAAAGAAAAGCGTAGAAAAAGTCGGATCACCTTCATCCTCATCGTTTTCAAGCGTAGAAAAAGTCGGATCACCTTCATCTTCTTCCTCTTCTCCTTCGTCGGCATCCTCAGTAAATATATCACCTGAAAAATCAACTTCGACAGCGTTAACAAACTCCCACGACACAACACCCCCGAACCTAATTGGGACCATCGTTACGAAAACGATTTCTCTTTCCAAATTTGCAGTAGCAGCTTTTGGCAAGTTTTTGGTGAACTTGCCCTCTGCTACATTTTTTTACTTGACGCACCCAGCCGTGCTTCGGGACAAGATCTTAGAGATCAAGGAGCATGCTAAGCATGAGGCCAAGCACTACTACATGGGCACAAAGTTACTTGTCGCTGATGTAAGGACAAGTCGTAAAATTTTCTTCAGAGCGTTGAGTGGAGGTAAGTTCTTCGAACGGGTGATTTCCAGTGATCTGACGACGTCGAATCCGACGTCGTCGTGACTTGATTCCTCATTATTGGACGACTCGCTGACACGGCCACTTTCACCACTTCACTGCATGATGCAGGGAGTATGACGCGCCGAGAGCGCAAACAACTGCTCCGGACGACGACCGATCTCTTCCGTTTGGTGCCCATGTCGATGTTCGTGATCATTCCGTTCATGGAGTTGGCACTGCCCTTTGCGCTTAAGATGTTCCCCAACATGCTCCCCTCCACGTTCCAAGACACGTTGAAGGCGGAGGAAAGCATGAAGCGAGAACTGAAAAGCCGCATCGCGATGACAGGATTCTTCCAGGAGACACTCAAGGAACTGGCCAAGGGACAGCAGAAAATGGCCAAGGCGAAGGTGGCTAAAAGGAGAGAGGCGGCGAAGGCACTTCAGGAGGCAGAACAAGGTGACGGTGACTCGGCCGCCTCCTCCTCCATTCCTGCAGAAGACGAAAGCGAAGAGCTTATCGGTGCAAAGGAATTCCTTGATTTCTTGGACCGAGCTCGATCAGGGGAGCCACTCCCACCGAATGCAATCATCAAGTTCTCGGCTTTCTTCAAGGATGATCTCACGCTGGACAACATGACGCGCATGCAGCTGGTCAACATGTGCCGCTACATGAGTGTTAGCCCCTACGGGAGTGCGGCGTTCCTTAGGTTTCAGTTGCGGTACAAGGTCCGCGCTTTGAAGGAAGATGACCAAAGGATTTTGTGGGAGGGGGTTGACAGTCTCACAAAGACTGAACTCAGGGAAGCCTGCAGGGAGAGAGGCATGCGTTCCACCGGGTTGTCGAAGGAGAGCTACAAGAAGAGCATTAAACAGTGGCTTGAGTTGAGCGTGGTGAACGATGTACCAATCTCGCTGCTGATTATGAGCCGCTCCTTTTTTCTCAAGGAGGAACAGTCGCAGTCAGCTGCCCAGGTGGATGCAGAGTCAAACACAAACGCGCCGGATCAGAAGGCTCTCTCTGGCATCGCCGAAGCAATATCAGGCATGGACGATGAAATTTTGAACGAGGTTGTCTTGGAGGTCGCCACGCCCGAGGAGGCGAGGAAGAATCCAGATGTTGTTAAGATCAAACTCGAGTCGCTTGAACACCAGAATGAGCTCATCAAGGAAGAATATGAGGAGAAGAAACGGGCAGAGGAGAAGGCTGCAAAGAAAGCCGAAGAGAAAAAGAAAAAGGCCTGTGACAAGACTGCAGCTAAAGTTGCGGCGACGACGACTCCTTCGACGGAATCAGAACCCGAGGAAAAGCTGGCGGAGCTTTTGAGTAATTTGGAGGATCCGACCGCGAAACCTCTCAAAACGGTGGAAACGATTTCAGAAATTTCTACCGAGGCGACGCCGGCGACGTCAGCGGTGTCACCAGCAGCCGCTAAAGAGACCGAGGATAGCAAGAAGAGCGATGACAATGTTGAGGAGAAGGAGATGGTCGACGAAAAAGCACAGGCTGCGGATGACGAAGATAAAGACGAGGACAAGGACGAGGACGAGGACGAGGAGAAAGAGGAACTGTCCTTCTCCGAGATCGAGGCATTGTCCGAATTAGTGAGAGAAAATCCAGTGGAGTCTGAGCGCACAGAACTCGAGCGGCTAAAGCTCGAGCTCTCTACTATCGAGATGGAAGGGCTCGACATCGAGGTCGATCTAGACTTTCGGGGGAAGGCTGCTGCTGCCAATGAAGGGTCTGGCGATGCAACGGGGGAGCAGGGGGCTGTCGATCAAGAAACCCCGCCGAAGACAGATGCGACCGAAGGCAAAGATCCCGACTCTTCGGACTTGGGCGTTGCAGAGACCGTGTCTGCGGAGGATGACACAACTGCGAGCATTCGGCACCCCGACCTTGACTTTCTCGCTTCCAATGAAGTGGGCGACGCGGAAGCGAAAGAGGCTTTCACAACTCAAGATGCTGCCGTAGCAGCTGAGAGTGACAAGGAGACTACTGTCGATTTTGAGAGGGACGAGAAATATGACGAGAAATATGACGAGAGGGATGCTGAGGAAGATGCCAAGAAGGATACCGAAGCAGTGAAAGATGCCGAGGAGGAGAGTGACGACCACGCGGAGGCGAAGACAACGAAAAAACTCAAGGACAAAGTCGAGAAGATGGTCGATATCTTGGAGAGCCAACTAGCCGATATCGAGTCCCAAATTGGAACGAAACTTCATGTGCTTGACAAGGATAACGACGGCGTATTTTCCGTAGAGGAACTCCACGAAGCTCTGAACAGTGTGTTGAAGAGAGAAATCAGCAACGATGAGTTTATGGACATTGTTGCGGATCTTGATCTCAACAGCGACGGCTTTATCAAGGTAGAAGATTTCGAGGACTGGGTAAAGTTTAATAAGTTCGCGAACGCAATCGAGAAAGACCAGGAATTCCTCGAGGAAGAGGTGGTAGTCGAGGCGGAGGAAAATATGCCAGGGGAGGGCGATGCAGAAGAGGTAAAGTTGGAGGAGAAAGACGCGGAGAAGGAGAAGGAGAAGGAGAAGGAGAAGGAGGACAAGGATACGGATAAGGAGAAGGAAAAGGAGGATCTACTCGAGAAATATGTCGAGAAAGAAATGGAGAAAAAGAAAAAAACAGTGGTGAATGAGGAGATCGAGAGTGATGAAAATGGTGAAAGCGAGAAAATCGCTAACAAAGAAGATCGCTGAATTCGAAGTTCGCAAAATGTGAAGTTCGCTTAATGCTAGCAGCCGAAGCCCAAAAAAAAAAAAGGGCAAAGTTTTGGGCACAACGACGATCGACACTCGCCATTATTAGTACTTGTACAAACATTACTCTTGCTTCCCTATTTCCGCGTTGAATTCCCAGGCAGGCTCCACGCTCATCGCCCAATTGAATTTGTCGCGAAGCGTCCGGCTGAAGATTCGCTCTATGGGAACTTCGTTGCGCTTGCAGAAGGCGACTGTAATTCGGGGGTCCATATAATTGATTTTTGAGGTGCCCAAGGAAACCTCTTTGTTGTCATCCTTGTGCTTCAGGTCTGTCTCCATTTTCTCAATCTTCTTGGTCCAGTTTTGAATCTTACTTACAACTTGTGATTCACTAGGAACTTTCTCCCAAAGATGAGCCTGGTTGAACTTGCTCTCACCCGCATCCTTCTTCAACTTCTTAGCCTCGAGGTCGGCCTTCGTGGCAGCGACTTTCTCTTCGTCAGTACTCGCCTCTTCCTTCATCTTCTTAGCTTCCGCCAAGGCCTTGTTTGCCTTTTCAATTAGCTATAGAAATAAGGGTCGATTGATTCGAGTTCGAGTTCGAGTTCGAGGTCGAGTTCGAGTTCAAGCTCCCATGGGAACGGGAAAGACCACATTTGTATCGGCATTGGCGCAGGTGCTCGGGGCACAAGATGTCGCATCGAGCCCCACGTTTGCGCTGTGTCAGGAATACCCGCTAGAAGAGCGTGCCGGCTCCACGGAGAAACAGACCATTCGTCACCTCGACCTGTACCGGATCCAACACGATTCCGAGTTGCGAGGTCTGGGTTGGGATGAATTGATGGAAGATGCCGGGGCAATCACCCTGGTAGAATGGCCAGAGCGCGGAATCGGCTATTTGCCCGAGGCCACGCATATCATCACTTTAGATATTGATAAAACCAGCAGCGAAGATTTGAGCGCTTCCGCCAACTGCGTGTTCTCTCTTTGTAAACGATCAGCGTCTGTCACAGGCGTCTCGCGGAGGTACTGCAACCGCCCCATGGCGTCATAAATGTCATAAGCCACGCACATTCTGTCC
>ENA-OWPI01004596-OWPI01004596.1-marine-metagenome-genome-assembly--contig:-NODE-4596-length-10934-cov-3.507783_pt1 | contig 10934 bp, 9 predicted proteins | sample MGYA00238138_ERZ651775 | MGnify/ENA primary metagenome ERZ651775 (study PRJEB26906, sample SAMN06265043) | marine metagenome | isolation source: Helgoland LTER site | place: Germany:Helgoland, sampling...
CCAAAAGCTAAATATGGAGTTATCATAGCTATAATAATTATTATTTTAGTAAATTTAATTTATTACAAAAATGAGATTATAAAATTTTTTACTTCTTAATTTTATTTATTGTTCAATTATCATTGACCAATCATCATTAATAGTAAATATTATTCTGTATACTTCGTTTATTTTTAATGAATTTTTATAAATTTTTTTAGTTATTGGATTTACAACAAAATATTCATTTGCTTCTTTAGTTAGATTTCCTACATACTGCTTATTATCATCTGCAATTGCTAAACAATATTTATCTGGAAAAAATTTATAAAAATTTTCACAACTATTTTTATCAAGTCCTCTTTGAGAAAAAATGAATAATTGCCTATTAAGTAGTGAGGTAATACTTTGATATCTATAAACAATCATGGGTTTAAAATTAATATATATATTTTGAGGTATTTTTAATGATGATGTTTCATTGGGGTTCAAAGGTATTATGTCAAAATTTTTAGTTATAGTCCCACTAATTTGGACATCATATTCACTTATATTTTGTAATCCTGAAAGCTCAATCCACTGATTTAAAAACTTTTTATTTAACTCTGGATAAACACTATAAAGTGCAATTATATTATCAAATGAAGTAGCAAAATTTTCATTATTTTTCATTCGAGTTATGGTGTTTTCATTTATTCCTGTTTTTTTTGAGGTGGTAACTTGTTTTTCCTTGAGAGATAAATCTTTCAGAAAATCTGAGATAATTTTTTTTCTAGTTTGGATTTGTTCGTCGACTCTTTTCTTTAAAGAATTATCTTTTTCTATTTCTTGTTGCATTTTAATTTACCGATTAAATAATATTTTATATTATGTATAATATTATGTATAATCTATAATTTTTCATCTTTTGCAAAAAACATTGAAAATATTATACTTTTAAAATTATCTTTCAAAAAAATTCTACCTGGAATTGATTATCAACTTATATTAGAAAAAAAATTTTTTAATTAATCGAAAAAAAATCTCACCAGTGATAGGCTTGTGTAATAAATGAGACAACTTTTTGGAGGGAAAACATGACTAAGAGAAAAGAAAAGTCTATTAAAGTAGTTAAGAATAAAAGTAGAAGAAAAGTTTTAAAAACTTTAGGTTCTGCTGCTTTACTAGCTGGTGCTTCAAATTTTTTACCTATGCCATGGATAAGAAAAGCTGACGCATCAAATCATATATTAATTGGTATACCTTCATCATTATCAACACCATACGGTGTAGCTGATGATCAAGATCACTTAAATGGTACTATTATGGCCATTGAAGCAATTAATGCTAAAGGTGGAGTTCAAGGAAGAGAGATAAAAACTTTCGTTCCTGACTATGACAAGCTATCTGCTGAAAGTACACAATCCGCTATTGCAGCTTGTATAGATAAGAAAGTTCATGCAATTTCAAATGCATTTACTTTTGCTCCAATTCCTGGAATGGATACATCAACTAAATGGAAAGCTCCATATCTACAAGGTAATACTCAAAGACTTGCTACTGAAGAATTCAAAAAAAATCCTAAGAAGTATAGTCATGTGTTACAAACTGATCCATCAGAGGTAAATTATGGTTGGACTTATCCAATGTGGCTTGATGCAATGAAAGCAACTGGAACATGGAAGCCTGTAAATAATAAAGTTCACATAATCTCTGAACAAACTGGTTATAACCAAACAATTTTGAAAGCTGCAAAAGAGAGTTTAGCAAAATCTGGTTGGGAACTAGCTGGGGATACCCAAATTCAATATCCTGTAAATGATTGGGGGCCAGTAATCCAAGAATTAAAAAAAGTTGGCGCTGGTGCAATTATGTGTAATCACTGGATGGCGGCTGAAGAAGCTGCTTTTTGTAAACAGTTTAGAGCTGATCCTGTACCAGGAGCTTTAGTTTATGTACAGTACGGTGCATCTCAACCTGAGTTTTTAGAGCTTGGTGGAAGAGCAATGGAAGGCTTCTGCTGGAGTACAGTTCTAGGAGTTTATGGAGATAAAATGGGACAAGATTTTAGAAAAGCTTATCTAAAAAGATTCCCTGAGTTTGGAACATATAAGAAGAACACAATGGGACTTGTCTACACTGGTAATGGGTATGATATTGTAAATTATCTAGCTGCTTCTTGGAATGCTACTGGAGCTCTTGGGCTCAATGATGCTGATTTCAAGAAAAATTGTGACTGGATAAGAACAAACCCATTTAGAGGTGTTTGCGGAATGATGGACATGAATAATGAATATCAAGAAGCACTGCACTTTCCTGATAATGGATTTGGAAACCAATCAAACTCTCATGAAACTGGAATGGGACAATTGTTTGTTCAGGTTCAAAATGTTCAACACAAGATCATATGGCCAAATGATTATAGCGAATCTAAATTACAGGGCTGTGATTGGTGGTAAGATCTAGTTAACTAGTTTTAAAAGAGGGCGACTACTCGCCCTCTTTTTACATAAATCCTAATAATAGATAATGTAAGTATGAATAAAGAGTTAGCTAAAGATTTTTTTTCCTGCAAAAATATTAGCATTGACTTAGGCGGAAGAGAAATACTAAGAAATATTAATATTGATATAAAGCCAGGTGAAGTTTTAGGTATTATAGGACCAAATGGTGCAGGAAAAACCTCTTTAATAGAAATACTATCTGGCAGATACAAACAAAAAACTGGTGATGTAATATACAAAGATCAAATAATTAATAATAAACCTCTTTATGAAAGAGCGCGAATGGGTATTGGAAGAACTTATCAAACCCCTGTTGTACCTGAAGAATTAACTGTTGGTGAAACTCTTAAGGCTGCAAGACAATCTACAAAACCATATTTACCCGTAACAGATGCTGAATATGCTGCAGATTTAGTTAAATTTAGAGTTAATTGGGATACAGCTAATACAGAACTTGAAACTTTTAACAGAAGAAAACTTTTAATGACCAGTGTCTTAATGAGAGAACCAGATATCATTTTAATGGATGAGCCTGCTTCTGGTTTAATAAATGCAGAAATAGATGAAATTGATAATACATTACGGATGCTATCAAAAGAAATGAACATAGCAGTCTTAATTGTAGAGCATAGAATTGAATTACTAGAGACAATTGCAGACAGAGTTGTTGTAATGGATGCTGGTGAAATTATTGCAGAAGGAAATTTAGAGGATGTTATTAATAATCAAAAAGTAAAAGAGGCTTATTTTGAAGGTTAAATTTTATGAGTAATATTTTAGAGATTAAAGGTTTATCAGCAGGTTATGGTCCTTTACGAGTAATTCATGATTTAGATCTTATAATCCAATCTGGTGAGCGTGTTGGAATTGTAGGATTAAATGGACATGGAAAGACAACTTTATTTTATGCTATTGCTGGACTTACTCACTGGCAAAGAGGGTCTATTAGAATTGGTGGTAAAGAAATTGGTCGAACTAGAAGTCAAGGACCAGGAAGGTATACTCATATAGTTGTAAAGGAAGGTCTTGCAATTATGCCTCAAGGAGATGAAATTTTTCATGGTCTTACCGTTGAAGAACATCTGGATAGTGGCGCATTCACTCCAGAGTCTTGGAAAAATAGAAAACAAAAAAGAGAGGAAATTTTAGAAATTTTTGAGCCATTAAAGAAATTAATTCACACCCCAGTTGGAAGGCTGTCTGGAGGAGAAAGAAGAATGGTTTCCATAGGTAGAGGAATGATGTCAGAAGCAAAACTTTATATGGCGGATGAACCTACATTAGGATTAGCTCCAAAAATTGGTAAAGGGGTATTAGAAGCTTTACTAAAAATAGATTTAAAAGACTCTGCAATGATTATTGCAGAGCAAAACGTAGCATTGTTAGAGGGTAAAGTAGACAGAATTATTGGTATGCATGCTGGTAAACTTAAAGGTGAAGCTTCATCATCTTTATCAATGGGTCTAAAAAATTAATTATTATGAATGATATAATTTTTATAATCATCAATGGAATAACGGTAGCTTCCATATATGGACTTATCGCCGTTGCAGTATCAATTACTTGGTCAGCGTTAGGATTATTAAACTTAAGTTATGGTTTTATATTTTCATTTGCAGGATATGGAGCATGGTTAGCTGAAAGATATTTGTATGGAGAACCAATTTTTGTAATGTTCATGGGAATTGCAGCAGGAATTGTTGGTGGTGTAATGGTGTGCCTTCTTGTTTTTATCCCAGTCCACGATAAGCCAAATTTTACTATTAGAGGCATGATCGGAACATTGGCAATAAGTTTAATTGGAGGGCAAATTTTACTTCAAAATTTTGGACCCAAAGCAAAGCTACTTCCAGAGTTTTTTGGTTATGGTAAAATAAAGATTTTAGATGTCACGCTTACTGCTGATAAAATTGGGATAATTTGCTCATCAATTGTAATGCTTGTAATTGTTGTAAGATGGATGAAATCTAGCAGAAGAGGATTGGAAATTAGAGCAATGATGATGAATCCACATGCTGCAAGTATTGTGGGAATTGGAGTGCGTAAAACAGGAATTTATGTAATGGCAGTAACTGGTGCTATGACTGGCCTCTCTGCAGTCTTGCTATCTCAAACATATTATCTATCTCCGTTTAGTGGTCTAACTCCAATGATTAAAGGTGTAAGTATAGCTTTAATGGGTGGACTAGGAAGTGTTAGGGGAGCTGTTATTGCGGCAATTATTTTGGGATTTAATGAAGCGTTAACTTCAAAATTTTTAGGTGGAAGATATGTTTTAATGACTCAGTTTTTACTAATCATAATTGTACTTATTATTAGACCAAGAGGTATAGCGGGTATTTTAGATAAAGCGAGAGAAGCATGAGTGATATCAAACAAAAGAAAAATAAGACTTGGAAAAATCCATTGGCTGTTTGGGGATCTAAAGGTGGTAATCATGAGGTTCCTACTCCAGAATATAAAAATCCACATCAAATTTGGAGAGATACAAAAACTTTTAAAGTTCCAACTTCAAAAATTGGGAGATTTCATTACGAATATAAATCAACTAATCACGGAGAAAAAATTTGGAATAGGCTAAGATGGTGGCCCACTAGAAGAACAATATTATGGACACAAGGTGTATATAATAGAAAGAGTCTTAAACCAGAAAAAATTAGAAAAGATAAGAGACCAATATTTTGGTTCTTTAGTTTATTGTTTTTAGCAATAGCTCCTTTCATTTTGCCAGATGGTTATAAAAATAGTTTATTAACTGCTGGAGGAATTTTTGGAATCTATGCATCGATAAATCTTTGCTGGACACTTGTAATTGGAACTGCAGGAATATTCTCTTTAGCTACATATGCCATAGTTGGAATGTCAGCATTTTTAACTACTTGGTTGTCAATAAATTTAGGCTTACCATGGTGGATGTTGCCAATGATTGGTATGATTGTTGGGCTATGTTTTGGAATAATAATTGCCCTACCAGCTTTAAGATTAGATGGATTTTATTATGGACTTTTAACTCTAGGTCTAAACGAACTTTGTAGAGTATTTATTACAACTTCAAAAGCATTTGGTGCTGCATCTGGTGGATTGTATGGAGCTGATACTTTTATTAATGAAAACTGGGAACCTATGACACAAACTCTAGTACAGTATTACTCTGGATTTGCGCTATTAATTGCTGCACTTTTTTTATTTAGATTTGTAGATGCTAAAAGATTAGGTAGAATTCTAAAATTAGCACCAGAAAAAAAAGAAGCTTTCGCAGAAGCTTCAGGTGTTGACTATAAAAGGGCAAGAGTTACTGTCTTTTTAATATCATCAATTGCATTAGGATTTATTGGAGGGTTTTATGCTGCTTATTATAGGGGCAGTGCTTTTGATATATTCTCTTTTCATACAGTAATCATGGGTTTAGCAATGATTACCATTGGTGGTATTGGAAGAGCTGATGGTGCTGTTGCAGGAACTTTAATTATAGTAATTATAGATAGAGTTCTAGTAGAACTTGGTCCGTATAGATATATCATAATAGGATTATTAATGATGTTTATAATTCTTTTTTTAAAGAATGGACTTTTTGGAATAAGAAAACAATTTAGAGATTGGAGAGATAAGAAAAAAGGTGAAGCAAGATCATCAAGATTAGAAAGAGGAGGAGAAATGTTACCAGAACAAGCAACTGAGACAGACAATAAAGATGAAATATACAGAAAAAGATACGATAAAATGCAAAGAGAGTTTTTAAAAACTTTAATTTGTGATGAGATAATCGAAGAACACAAAAGTAAACCCCTTGGACAGCATAGTGAAGCTCTAGAAAGAGTTTTGTATTATTTTAGACGTGGAGCTATGAATGATAAATATGTTGTTAAGTGTGAGGAGCCATTTAAAAAATATAAAATCATGGCTTTATCTGGAGTTCGAGGAAGATCTCCACGTTTAGTTGAGGATAAAATTTACAATACTGTAGATGAAGCTTATCACGGATTATTTTTAAGACGTGTTCAAGATTTAATGGAGGCATAAAATGGCAGAAATAAAATTATTTGGCTACACTAATAAACTCTCGGTAAAACCTGGGGAAAATATAGATTTTCATGTATCTGCAGATGGAACAAATTCAGCAGACGCTCAACTAGTAAGAATTATTCATGGTGATGAGCATCCAAATGGTCCAGGATACATGGATGAGGAAATAGAATCTGATTTAAATGGAAAGTGGGATGTTAAAAAACAATTTACTCAACTAGGCTCTTTCTTAAGAGTAAATGATCCAAATAATTTATTGGCAATAGATGGAGATTTCACAATTTTTGGATATATAAATCCGTCTACTCCACATACAGGGGCTCATCAATGGCTTTTTTGTAGGTGGGATAACAAAACAAACAAAGGTTACGGTGTAGGTATAAATAAAGATGGTTATTTAGAACTTGTTGTAGGAGATGGTAAAGAAGTAGATTACCTAGTCTCAGAATTGCCTTTGGTTAAAAAAGTTTGGTATTTTGTTGGTGCAACATTCAATTATAAAACTGGAGAAGCAACTTTATACCAAGAAGGAGTTGTTAATCGTTACAATTCACTTTTAGGTAAAGTAGTTCCTTATGATTATAGATCTCATACCAAAACTACTTTTAGATTTAAGCAAGTAAATGATCCTCAAACTCCTTTTATAATTGCAGGAGCAATCGATGATCATGAACTTAGAGGTAAATTTGTTTCAGGAACTTATGCAGGTAAAATAGATAGACACGGAGTTTGTAACAAAGTTTTATCTAAAGAAGAATTAGACAAAATATGTCTTGGTGAACTTCCTGATAAAAACTCGTTGATTGCTTACTGGGACACAACTGAAGGACACACTGAAAATGGCATCGGTAATGATGTAATTGATGTTGGTCCAAATAAATTAAATTCATCGGGTTTTAATCACCCTGTTAGATGTATGACGGGCTGGAATTGGTCAGGAAAAAATGATTGCTTTAGACTTTCTCCTAAAGAATATGGTGGAATTGATTTTCATCCAGATGCAATAACAGACGCAGGCTGGGATGTTGCTAAAACATTTACTTTACCTGAAAATTTAAAAAGTGGAGTTTATGCATTTAGATTAAGAGCAGGTAGTGGTAAAGGTTTGGGTGAAGAATATATTGTATTTTTTGTAAGAGCAAAAAATCCTAAGGCAAAAATTTGTTTTTTAGTGCCTACAGCAAGTTATTTAGCTTATGCAAATGAAAAATTAAGTTTTGAGGCACAAATAATTCAACCAATGACAGGCCAACCTCCAACAATAACAGATATTGATGTTGAGCAATATAAAAACCCTGAATTTGGTTTATCTACATATGATAGTTTTGCTGATGGAGCAGGTGTTTGCTTTACTTCTTATAAAAGACCTATCTTAAATATGAGACCAAAATATAGAACTTCAGGAATGGGAATAACTTGGCAATTACCAGCTGACTTATCTATTATTGGTTGGCTTGAACATCATTACAAAGATGCTTATGAAATAGTTACCGATGAAGATCTGCATAAAGAAGGTCTTGATGCAATCAAACCTTATAATTGTGTTATCTCTGGCACTCACCCTGAATATACTTCAGAAAAAATGCTTGATGCTATGGAGGATTTTGTAGCTGATGGTGGCAGATTTATTTACATGGGTGGAAATGGTTTCTATTGGGTTGTAGGTTTCTACGATGATCAACCTTGGTGTATGGAAGTTAGAAAACTTGATGCTGGGATGAGAGCGTGGGCTGCAAAACCTGGTGAATATTATATGCAGACAACAGGAGAACGAGGTGGCTTATGGCGTATGCGAGGTAGAGCTCCACAAAAATTCTCAGGTGTTGGATTTATTGCAGAAGGATTTGATACGGCGGAACCTTATAGAAAAATGCCTGATGCATGGCACCGAACTGTGTCTTGGATAACGGAGGGTGTTGAGGGTGAAATTTTTGGTGATCACGGATTAGCTTATGGTGGTGCCGCAGGTATCGAGCTTGATAGATATGATTTATCACTTGGAACACCTCCTCATACTAAAATAGTTGCATCTTCAGGTGGTCATAGTGATAATTATGTGCTTGTAACTGAAGAGTTATTATATGCATATGCTGGTTTAGTTGGGTCATTAGATTATAGAATTAGAGCTGATATGACTTACTTTACCGCACCTAACGATGGAGCTGTATTTTGTACAGGATCAATTGGTTATGGACAAGCATTACCAAGCAATAACTTCAGTAATAGTGCTTCAACTGTTCTTAAGAATGTTGTAGATGCATTTGCTAAGAAGGGAAAACTTCCTGGTGGGAAATGGACTTTAGAAGAAAAACAATGGAAATAATTAAAATATAAAGTAATGGTAACTTTAGTAATAGTTGTAATTTTAATAGTTTTATTAGCTGGACTATTAATATTTTTGTATGCCTAAAGATAGAAATATATGTGTGGAATAGTTGGTATTTATCTAAAATCTGAAAAATTTGAATCCTCATTAGGAAAAATGCTTTCAGGTATGTTAGTTAATATGGGGTCTAGAGGTCCTGATAGTGCAGGATTTGCAATATATAAAAAAGAAGATGATGGGGAATACAAATATTCATTATGTCTTAATAATTTAAGTTTTGAAAAATTTAAAAATGAGCTACAAAATAAAATTAGTTTTTCAGATATTGAAGAAAATTCTGACCATGTAATTGTAAAATCTAAAGATAATCCAAAAAAAGTTTTAGAGATAATAACAAGAGTATTCAAAGAAGTTTCTATTGTTGGTTATGGAAAGTCAATTGAAATATTTAAACAAGTTGGTGAACCAAAAGATGTTGTAAAAAAATTTAATCTTGAAAGTTTTAGTGGTACTCATGGTATTGGCCACACTAGAATGGCTACTGAAAGTGCAATTACTACTGACGGTTCACACCCCTACTCTACTGGTGAAGATGAATGTTTGGTTCATAATGGATCTTTATCTAATCATAATAATTTAAGAAGAAAACTAAAAAAAAATGGTATAAATTTTAATTCAGAAAATGATACTGAAGTTGCAGCAGGCTATATCTCTAATAACCTATCAAGCAAAAAAACATTAAAAGAGACTTTGAAAAAAGGGCTTAATGATTTAGATGGATTTTATACTTTTATTACAGGTACAAGAAAAGGGTTCGCAGTATTAAGAGATGAAATTGGATGTAAACCAGCAGTAATAGCTGAGACAGATGATTATGTTGCAATTGCATCAGAGTTTCAAGCAATGGCACATTTACCAAACGTAAATAGTGCAAAAATCTTTGAGCCTGAACCAGGTATTGTTTACTCATGGGGAAATTAATGGAATTAGATTTAAAAAAAATTAACTTAAGAGAAGTAAATGAAAAGTTACAAAATTTAGATCGCAAACTAAATCAAAGAGACTTTAGTATAATAAATCCAGAGGGAAACCATGCAATATGTGCTGGATTAACTGACGAAATGAATGTGAACATTAAAGGTCATGTTGGTTATTATTGTGCGGGTATGAATCAAAAAGCAAACATTACTATTGATGGTAATGTTGGAACAGGTGTTGCTGAAAATATGATGTCTGGCAAAGTTCATGTAAAAGGTAATGCTTCCCAATCTGCGGGTGCTACTGCGCATGGTGGTTTATTAGTTATAGATGGTGATGCAAGCTCAAGATGTGGAATATCAATGAAAGGTGTTGATATAATAGTTAAAGGGTCAGTTGGTCATATGTCAGGATTTATGTCTCAATCAGGTAATTTGATTGTATGTGGTGATGCTGGAGAAGCTTTGGGTGATAGTTTATACGAAACTAATATTTATATCAGAGGTAAGGTGAAATCTCTAGGTGCAGATTGTATAGAAAAAAAAATGGATAAAAAACATATTAAAAAATTAAGTAAATTTTTGAAAGTGGCGAATATAAAAAATCTTAAAGCTGAAAGTTTTAAAAGATATGGATCAGCAAGAAAATTGTATAACTTTAAAGTAGATAATATAGGAAATTATTAAATATGACCAAAAATAACAAAACACTTCCAAGACAATCATGGACATTTGATGAATATACTAATTCAGAAATAAGAAGAGCAGCATCAACTGGCATTTATGATATTAGAGGTGGTGGATCAAAAAGAAGGCTTCCTCATTTTGATGATTTGCTTTTTTTAGGAGCCTCAATGTCAAGATATCCTCTAGAAGGATACAGAGAAAAATGTACAACTAACGTTACATTAGGCACACGTTATGCAAAAAAACCATTAGAGCTTGATATACCAATTACAATTGCTGGAATGAGTTTTGGTGCTTTGTCAGGTCCAGCAAAAGAAGCTCTAGGAAGAGGAGCAAGTGCAGCTGGCACCTCAACAACTACTGGTGATGGAGGTATGACATCAGAAGAAAGAGGTCAATCTAAACAATTAGTTTATCAACTTTTACCATCTAGGTATGGAATGAATCCCAATGATTTAA
>ENA-OWPI01004597-OWPI01004597.1-marine-metagenome-genome-assembly--contig:-NODE-4597-length-10932-cov-3.704376_pt1 | contig 10932 bp, 8 predicted proteins | sample MGYA00238138_ERZ651775 | MGnify/ENA primary metagenome ERZ651775 (study PRJEB26906, sample SAMN06265043) | marine metagenome | isolation source: Helgoland LTER site | place: Germany:Helgoland, sampling...
ATTTTCCTTCACCCAAACCGATACTGGCCCTGAACGCGATGCTGTTCAAGGAATGGTCGTTGATTGATGACGTGCGTTTCGTCATGCGGCGGCCTTTCTGGGTGGTGCGCGGGATTGCGGTTTCTGGCCGCGCCGGAAGGTTTCGACGATCCGCATCGCGCCACCGCAATCGGGGCATGGCTCTCGCAGTGTGAGAGGGATGACCTCGGTGACTGGCGCGTCCGTTGGCTCAGGCGGCTGGACGCCGAGTAATATCCGAACCTTTGCTATATTGGCCTTGCGGGTTGAGCTGGCGAGCAGACCATAATGACGGATGCGGTGGAACCTGTCCGGCAGCACATGGATGAGAAAGCGGCGGATGAACTCAGATGTGGAAAGGCGCATGACGCATCGGCGGTCGCCGTTTTTGACGCGATAATCTTTCCATTGGAACGCGACGGTGTCGGCATCGGCGCTGACCAGGCGGCTGTTTGAGATCGCGACGCGGTGGGTATATCGGCTGAGATAGGCGAGCACGGCTTCGGGTCCACCGAAGGGTGGTTTGGCATAAACCACCCATTCTATTTTGCGGAATGGTGCCAGCCAGGCGATGAAGGCATCAACTTCACTCAACCCAGCCAGATCGCCGTAGAAGCTGAGTTCACCCGCACGGTGCAAAGCCAGCAGCCCCTCAATGAACAGACGTCGGAACAATCGCGACAACACCCGAACGTGCAGAAAGAACCTAGGCTTGCACGCGATCCACGTCTTGCCATCGGGCGACAGCCCTCCGCCCGGAACGATCATATGAATGTGCGGATGATGAGTCAGCGCCGACCCCCAAGTGTGCAGAACGCTGCTCATGCCAACCTTCGCGCCGAGGCGCTTGGGATCGGCGGCGATGGTCGTCACTGTTTCTGCCGATGCCTTAAATAGCAGGCCATAGACGGCGCGCTTGTTCCAATATGCGATACGGGCGATCTCGGCCGGCAGCGTGAACACCACATGGAAGTATTCCACGGGCAACAGATCTTCGGCTCGTGCCGCCATCCAGCTACGTGCCGCCGGTCCCTGACATTTGGGACAGTGGCGGTTCTTGCACGAGTTGTAAGCGATATGTAGGTGATCGCATTTGGTGCACGCAGCCACATGCCCGCCGAGCGCCTCGGTTCGGCAGGCCTCAATGGAGGACATCACTTTGAGCTGGGACAGGCTGACATGACCCTTATTGGCCTGCCGCCATGCAGGACCATACCTTCGAAAAATATCAGCGATCTCCAGCGTTGGCTTAGCCAACTGACCGGTGCTCAGCCCGGTCGGTGACGCAGGTTCTCGACGCTCAACGTCTTGAGGGCTTCGAACGGGCTGGGCGTGTCACGGATAGTTTTGGTGGCGACATGGGTATAACGCGCCGTCGTGCTCAGCTTGGCGTGGCCGAGCAACACTTGGATCACTCGGACGTCGATGTTTGCCTCCAACAGGTGCGTGGCAAAGCTGTGCCGCAGCGTGTGCAAAGTTGCGGGCTTGGAAATACCTACCAAATGCTTGGCCGAGTTAAATGCCCGACTGAGTTGACGAGATGAGATTGGGTTGATCTTGGGCTTGCCTGGAAACAACCAGCCCGCAGGTTGTGCCTCGCGCCAGTAATCGCGCAACAAATCCAGCAAGTCTGGCGACAGCATCACCTTGCGATCCTTGCCACCTTTGCCTTCGTCAACATGGATCAGCATCCGATCGCTATCGATATCGCTGACTTTTAGATTGCAAACCTCCGAGGCCCGCAACCCGGCGCCATAGCTGATACTTAGCGCTGCGCGATATTTGAGCCCCGGACCAGGTGCCGCGGCAATCACCTCGGAAACCTCCTCGATGCTCAGCACTGTCGGCAGCCTGCGTGGCTGCGTGCGGAACTGCATGTAGCGCTTCATGTCTTCACGGTCGCAGGTCGTGCCGAATAGAAAACGTAACGCCATAATCCGTGCGTTGAACGTTGGCGGGGTCACTTCGGTGTCGGTCATATGCAGTTGATATGCGCGAAGATCATCTGGCGTCGCGGTATTGGGCGAGCGCCCGAGAAAGCCAGCAAAATCCTTGACCGCCCTGATATGGGCCTTCTGGGCCTTATCGCCCATTCCGTGAATACGCATATCTTCGATCATCCGCTCACGCAGCGGGGTCATCTTCTCCTGTGTCATGGGAACCTCCTGTTTGACGATTGAGAAGCCCCAATCGTCAAACAGGTTCGCTAGATCTCAAAATGCACTCGGCCAAAATCAGCGCAGGCAACCCGCAACAAGCGCCATTGCCGCGGCAGCGGCTTCGTCCTTGTCCCGCTTAGCAGCCATCGGTGCAACGCGCAGCGAAGTTCCGGTTTCCGCCCAAAACGACCGCCCTAAGACCCGTCCCGCGGTTTGCATCGTATTTCGATACCACTTGAGACTTCGAAAAGGGCGCTTGCCCGAAAACGCCAAGACTCTGAAAATACTATACTTTTTGAATGCGCCCTTCTGAAGGCCAGGGGCGGTCGGTTAGAGACAAAGCGGGTTCAGAGACCGATTTTGGGTATTTAGCCAGTCTCCGAAGGGCGGTCGCAACGGCTAAACCCCTTTGAAACCAAAAGAAAAAAGGGCCCCATAAGGGCCCATCATCTGTTTTGGCAAGTGTAAGTGGCGGACAGGAAGGGATTCGAACCCTCGAGACGGTCACCCGCCTACGCACTTTCCAGGCGCGCGCCTTCGACCACTCGGCCACCTGTCCGAGGTCCGTCTATCGAAAAAGCAGGTGGGCCTGCAAGCCCAAACTGCCCAATCTTCACATCAAATACAGGTTCACGCGACGGTTCTGTTTGCCCTTGCTTTCAATCTTACCAAGACGCAAGCCACCGATCTCGCTGGTGCGCGCCACATGGGTTCCGCCGCAAGGCTGCAAATCAATCACTTCACTACCCTCACCGATCTGAACAAGGCGAATTGCCCCACGCCCGCGTGGCGGCGCAACACTCATGGTTTTCACAAGCGACGGATTGGCCTCCAGTTCCGCTTCACTGATCCACGATTGGCTCACAGGTAAATCACTGTCTACAAGTGCATTGAGCGCCGCCTCAACGGCCTCACGGTCTTCTGGCGGTTCTGGCATCAAGAAATCAAGCCGCCCCTTTTCCGCACCAATCTGCCCTCCGGTTACAGGCAGTGGCAAAATTACCGATAAAAGATGCAAGGCCGTATGCATCCGCATGAGTCTATGGCGACGCTCCCAATCAAGATGCTGGACAAGCTTCACACCCACATGTGGCAAAGCCATAGGCGCGGCTGGTACGAGCACAATCGCCTCACCATCGCCTTTAACAGTCGTCGCAATCTCAAGCTCTTTGCCATCCCAAACGACACTGCCACTGTCCCCGGGCTGCCCACCACCCGTCGGATAGAAAATAGAACGGTCCAGCACAATCCCGCCCTCGGCAGTATGGGCAACAACTGTGGCGGCCATATCTCTTAAATAAGCATCTTCGCGAAATAAGGCCTCGGTCATTTACCGCCTCCGTTTTTATCGTCATCTGACGTACTTTGAGCACGACTTACCTTTGGCTTCGCGGCTTTTGGCGGCTTTGCCTCAGCCTGCGGAACTGACGGAACAAGCGCTTCCGGATTGCGGATCCAAATATCACGCTGACTAAACGGTATCTCCACACCCTCTTCTTTAAAGCGGCGCGCAATTTCGTGGTTCATGTCTGACCTGACCGAGAGAACAAAATTCACATCTCGCAAAATCGCACGAATTTCAAAATCAAGGCTATCCGCCCCAAACCCTTGAAAGATTACATTTGGCTTCGGGTTCGCCAATACCATCGGATGCTCTTCTGCAATTTCAAACAAGATTTTCTCAATCTTGCGCGTGTCGTTCCCATAGGCAACGCCAACAGGAACAATCACGCGCCCGACGGTATTCCCGCGGGTGTAGTTGGTCACCTTACCACTGATCAAATCCGCATTCGGCAAGATAACATCTGAGCGGTCAAACGTCTCAATACGCGTAGAGCGCACAGAAATATCGCGAACGGTACCATGGGTTCCGCCCACTTCAATCCAGTCTCCCTCAGATATTGGACGCTCAATCAGAAGAATGATCCCAGAGACAAAGTTTGACACGATATTCTGGAGACCAAAACCAATCCCGACTGAAAGCGCACCAGCCACAATCGCGAGGCTCGAAAGATCAATTCCCGCGCCAGTGATGGCTGCGAGTGCGGCCAAGAATACCCCAATATACCCAACACCAGAAACAAGAGCGTTCTGGCCGCCAATATCCATCTTGGTCTTGGGGAGAACGGTGTTTTTCAAGGCGCCCTGCAACACGCGCGTAACTATGTAACCAATCGAAAAAACAATCGCAAAAGTCAGGAAGGCCCCCGCTGTGATCTTCGTATCACCAACAGTAACCCCCTCCCGCGCTGAACTCCAAAACTCGGAAATCCGCGCATCGCTTGTGCCCCAAATTCGGAAGAACTGCGGCAAAGCCACCAACAGCAGAACGAAGCCGGACAGCGTCGGCAACAGCCCATCGCGAGCATCGTCCGCCCCGCGCCTCACCACAACCCAAAGCTCCGCCACCACCCGCTGGGCAAGGATAAGCAAAGCAATCAGAACAAGTGTTTCAATAGATTGGAAAACAATTGTTTTGCCAGCCTCAAAATAGCCAACAGAAGTTATGAGAGCCCCACCGAGGCCCGCCAGAATAATAACGCGCCCGAGAAGCCCGTACATCCGGTCCACATAGCGTGGCACTTCGTCAGCGCTGGCCGCTGCAACAACCGCAGCAGAATGGAGCCGAAGAAGGCGTCCAAGCCGCCACAGCAAATAGCCACCAGAGATCACAAGAGGGAAATAGACAACAGCATTCGTGCTGCTCGACCAGCTGTCATAGCGAGAGAACTCATCCAGAACAAAGCTCAGGCCGAAGACAGTACCGAGACCGATCACAATATATCGGCCCTTGGTATTCTGAGCCTCTGTCAAAGAAAAACTGTGAAAACTCCGATCTGCAGGCGCAAAAGCAAAGGCGCTCAACCAAACGGAGACGATGATAAAGAAGCCCCCTTCGATCACTGCACCAAGCAACGGATCAATCCTCAGACCAATCAGCTCGGAATAATAGACAGCAATCGCCAAACCAAACAAACCGAGCGTCGCAACACCAAGCTGCACCACCGAAAGCACGAACGCCGTCAGCCACCCTCTCGCCGTGCTGCGCTGGCGCACAAAACGCTCGCTCAGCGCACGAACCCAACGCCAGCCAAGTAGCAAAAAGACAATTGAAACAATTACAATCGCGATGAACCGAGGCAAATTGCTAATAAACGCCTCACGTTGGTTCGGATTGTTCCAACTGCTGACAATCTCCCCGCGTGTGCTGACAAGCGAGTTCTTGAAAGCGCCCCAGCCACGCGACCACAGCGTCGGATTGAGCGGGCTTGGCCCTCGTTCCAAGAAAGCATTCGTTTGTCTCTCTGACAGGATACGGTCAATTTCACCAATGAGCGCATCAGCACGGCTCTGAGCCACTTCTGCCCGCTTGCGCGGGGCTTCCAGCTCTGCAAGCCTTGCGTTTAATGTCTCTCTTTGCGCCGCAATTTCATCTTGCTCCAGACCTGTCTCTGGCGCAGGACCGAGTGCAGATATCTGAGCCTGAACCGCCGCAATAGTGCGCACATTCAGGTCTTTTGCCCCAACAAAATCAGCACGCCAGCTGGTCAGATCAGCGCGCAGGTTCTCCAGGACGGTGTCTGAGGCGCGTCCCGCTTCGACAGCATCTTCAATGCGCGTGGCCAAGGTCTGCCATGCTTCGTAATCAGGCTGCGCTCCATTTCCCGTCTGCGCCAAAGTCGGCGTACCCAGAAGCATCAACGCAAAAATAAGCGCCAGTAAGCCTCGGAAAAGAGGGTGTTTCAAGATCATTCCGTTTCCTCAAATACATCTGGGATGTCTCGTGCTGCGCGCTCCATCCACTCAGGCACAGGCAGGCCCTTTTCATGCAAAAATTCTGGGTTAAAAAGCTTGGACTGGTAACGCGTGCCATAATCGCACAAGATCGTCACGATGGTATGACCTGGCCCCATGTCACGTGCCATACGCACAGCACCAGCAATATTTACGCCCGAGGAGCCACCAAGGCAAAGCCCTTCCTCGGCCAAAAGATCAAATACATAAGGCAAAGCTTCTTCATCAGGCACTTGATACGCCATATCTGGCGTAAAGCCTTCAAGGTTCTTGGTGATGCGTACTTGCCCAATGCCTTCGGCAATCGAGCCGCCCTCCATCTTGATTTCACCCGTCGTGTAATAGCTAAACAGCCCAGCCCCCATCGGGTCTGCAATCCCGATCTTCACACCCTTCGGCTGCAAGACCATTCCTGTACCAACAAGTGTACCGCCCGAGCCAACAGCGCAGATAAACCCATCAACCTTGCCACCTGTCTGGTCCCAGATCTCGGGGCCAGTGGTTTCGATATGCGCCTGTCGGTTCGCAACATTATCAAACTGGTTCGCCCAAATTGCACCGTTGGGCTCTGTCTTGGCCAGCTCCCGCGCCAGACGCTCGGAGTAACGCACAAAATTATTCGGATTGCGGTAAGGCGCAGCAGGAACTTGCACAAGCTCGGCCCCCGCAAGGCGCAACATCTCTTTCTTCTCTTCGCTTTGCGTCTCGGGGATCACAATAACCGTCTTAAAGCCCATCGACGCCCCTACAAGCGCAAGGCCAATGCCCGTATTGCCTGCCGTGCCTTCGACGATCGTGCCGCCTGGCTTCAGCTCTCCCCGCGCAATCGCATCTTTGATAATATATAGCGCTGCACGGTCTTTGACCGACTGGCCCGGGTTGAGAAACTCGGCTTTGCCATAGATGTTACAGCCGGTCTCTTCGCTAACTTTTCTGAGCCTGATCAAAGGCGTGTTGCCCACGGCTTCCGCCAAATTTTGTGCAATTTTCATAGGCTCTCTCCTTGGGCGTTATGCGCAACAACCTAGGGCTTCAAACATCGCACCACAAGCAACTTAGCCCGCAAAAATCACATGTTCCAAAGATGGGACCCTTCGCAGAAAACTATCCCGCCCGAAGCCGTTCTCGCTCTATCTTGAGCCAGAGCAATAAATGCAAAAGAGGCCCGATATTTATCTCGCCAGTTTTCATCAATGCTTCCGCCGCATCAAAACTCAGAACGTGGCTTTTAATGTCTTCAGCCTCGCTCTCAAGACCACCCATTCCCGCAACACCATCGGGCAAATCGCACAAGCCGATAAATGTATGGAAATATGTGCTGACCTCTCCAGGAGACGGGTAGTAGGACGCGACAGGCTCAAGCTGGCCCAATATGAGCCCCGCTTCCTCGACACACTCCCGCCGAGCCGCCTCTTCTGGCGTTTCCCCAAGATCCACGCGCCCCGCAATCGGCTCAAGTGTCCAGGGCATTGGGTCACCCCGCCCCAAGGGCCCCATACGAAACTGTTCAATAATCAAAACCCGATCTCGCACAGGATCATAAGGTAAAACGAGCGCAGCGTCCCCAGTCAGAAACACTTCACGCTCCATCTCATCACTTTGCGTTCCGTCGTAACGAGGATGGCTCAAGCGCAACGTATCGGTGCGAAAATACCCGATATGGCTCAAACGCCCACCGCGCAGAGTTACGCTCTCGATGGAATGCGCCGCTCGCAGTGTCGCAGGGCTTGGGTTACTTTGTGCAAGAAAGGTCGAATAGGCACGCGCTCTGATCCGCCCGAAGTAACGCCCCAATTCATGTGGAGCCACCTGCCCCATCAATCCCATAATCTCGCGCGCCGAGTGTTGCGTCACAGGCCAATGCAGAGCGCTCCATTCCTTAAGGCTCCAAGGCTCCGCTGCTTGCCAAAGATCCGGCTCAGGAAAGTAAACCAGAGCTTCCTGCCCCGCAATCTCAACAGGCAAAAGGCGATAGCCAAAGCCAAGCTCATAGTAATCAAGCCGCGCCTGCTCTGCAGGGGTCACCTCGCTCAGCAACAAACCGTCGCAACTGCTTCCGCTTTGCTCAAGGATCAGCGGAAAGTCGTGCCCCTCGGCCCGCGCCACACAATATCCATCAAGGGACACTGCGCTCAATCGGTCGTGCGGCACATGCCCCAAGACAATCTCAAGGAGCCCCAAGTGCCGGAGCGTTCCGTATAGAAAGACCTGTTTCACCGGCTGCTTCGCCTTCTATCTCAAGAGTTAGCGCCAGCGGCGGCTTATAAACTCAGCAAAAAGGCCCCCAAAAAGGCCGCCCGTCACCAAGGTAATCAAAACATTGACCCGCAAAAGTTCAGCCGAATATTCAATCGCCAACTGCACCATGCCGACAAGAGCCTCCATCGGCCCATCAAACTTACGGTCTATCGACAACTTCAACATTTCCCAAAAGGCATGCGCAAAGACACACCAAAACACCGCTGCGGCGATAGCCGTCAGTCCCAACCCCAACGAAACACTATATGGATTGCCAACGCGTGCGCCGAGCATGGTCCAGCCCACTGAAGCCGCGATAAAAACATTGATCTCACGCAAACGCCCAAAGTTAAGATCAGGCTCTTGTGCCAGCATTCCCACCATGACCATTTCACTCACAACGTAAGCGATAATGGCGAGACATACGGCTGAGAGCAATCTGGCGGCAGTGGGCATCTAGTCTAACTTTTCAATTGTTATCTGAACTACATCGCAGTTACCGCCATGGAACGACGCGGCGCAAGAGGTTAGGTAAAAATTCCACATTCTACGAAAACGCTCATCAAAGCCCATCGGCGCGATTTCACTCCACGCTCCATTAAAACGTTCATGCCAACGGCGAAGCGTTTGCGAGTAACTTTCCCCAAACTCAAGAAGCTTTGTTTCAGTAAGCCCTGCACGCGCTATTTCCGCCCGCAAAGCTGTCTTTGATGGCAGCATACCGCCGGGAAAAATGTATTTCTGGATGAAATCTACGCCCTTCCGGTAGATTTTGAAGCGTTCTTCTTCCAACGTGATGATCTGCAAACTTGCTCGCGCTTTAGGCTTCAAACACGCTCTCACTTTATCAAAGTAAACAGGCCAGTACTTTTCGCCAACAGCCTCAAACATCTCGATAGAAGCAATCCCGTCATACTGGCCTGTCTCGTCTCGGTAGTCTTGCATTTTCAGCGTGACAAGATGAGAAAGACCAGCCTTTTCAATACGCTCTTCGGCGTACTTCAATTGCTCTTCACTGATGGTCAGCCCCGTGACGCGCAGACCACACTCGCCCGCAGCATATTCAGCAAACCCGCCCCAACCACAGCCGATCTCCAACACATGATCGCCAGGCTTGACCTCCAAAGCATCCACAAGAGCAGCATATTTTGCGCGCTGCGCACTCTCAAAACTCTCCTGCCCACTCTCAAACAATGCGCTCGAATACGTCATGCTCTGGTCAAGCCATTGAGCATAAAAGGCATTGCCCAGATCATAATGATAAGAAATGTTCTTGCGCGCCTGCCCCTTGCTGTTGGAGCGCATCAAATGGCGCAGCCTTTCAAAGGCCTTCACAAGCCCCTTGCCCGGAAAACCGCGATAGAGGATTTCGTTGCCCGAATTCATCAGGTCAAGAAAAGCTTGAAGGTCAGGAGATGACCACCCTTCATCAAGATAAGCGTCACAAAATCCAAGTTCGCCTTCGCGAATAAGGCGTGCAAACACATCTGGGTCGTGAATATGGACCTCCGCCACAGGCCCCGCCGTCGCACCTTCTGCGCGAAACCGCCGTCCATCAGGTAACACCACATCCAAACGCCCCACGGGCATCTGTTGGGCCAACGCGAACACCTGCGCAAAATACCTCGGCAGATCGGCCTGACCTCTGGTTTCTGTCAATATCATAAATGCACCTCCCCTTGGCGCAGCCCCTTCAGGCTAATTCGGGCCTGACTGTCTCGCAAGTTTTCAATCATTTAGAACTATAGGCGGCCAAAGCCCGTTCACGGCCTTCCTTGAGGCCCACAATAGGATGAGGTCGTACCGCCTTGGGCGACAGCCCTGCACTTTTTGGAATGCTCTCATAAAAATCAAGAGCCGTTTCAGGCGCCTCCCGCTGCCCTTCGGCAACCCAGCGTTTGAAATACCGCCGCTCAGGATCAAACTTCTGCAACTGCGTATCTGGATTGAACACCCTGAAATATGGCGCAGCATCTGGCCCGCTTCCCGCAACCCACTGCCAGCCCATCGCATTATTTGCAGGATCAAAGTCAATCAACTGATCCGCAAACCAGCGCTCACCCACGCGCCAATGCACCATCATATGCTTGGTCAGATAGCTTGCCGCCACCATGCGCGCACGGTTGTGCATCTTGCCCGTCACCCAAAGCTCGCGCATTGCCGCATCTACAAAGTCAACGCCCGTGCGGCCATATTTCCAAGCCCAGACCTTGGCCTCAGTCTCATCTTCGCTCCACGGAAAGCTGTCCCATCCCTCGCGCCAGTTGTCTTTCAACATGTGAGGCGTATGAAACATCAGGTGATGCGCAAAGTCGCGCCACCCCACTTGCCGCAAGAATGGCTCAAGCCCGCGCACCCCTGCTGCCGTAGCGGCCTGCCCGGTCGTCCAGATACTTCGCGGTGAAATCTCTCCATAAGCGAGATTGTCAGACAAATCAGACGTGCCCGCAGTCGCAACCTGATCTCGCGCAGCCTTATAATGGCTCGCGCGTTCGCCCAAAAACCGTGTCATCTTCGCCCAAGCGGCCGCCTCACCCGCCGTGCTGTGGCGGGCCAAGACAGACGCACCGCGCCGCATAGCGCTTGAAAGCCTCCAATCTTGCAAATTCTCTCTTGCGGGCCACGCCGCAGGTGGCAAAAGCTTGGCAGGCTCAAGTAAAGGTGCAGTCACGCCCAAAGGCTCAATCGCGCGCCAGAACGGCGAGAGATCGGAAGAGCGTCG
>ENA-OWPI01004610-OWPI01004610.1-marine-metagenome-genome-assembly--contig:-NODE-4610-length-10917-cov-2.993081_pt1 | contig 10917 bp, 11 predicted proteins | sample MGYA00238138_ERZ651775 | MGnify/ENA primary metagenome ERZ651775 (study PRJEB26906, sample SAMN06265043) | marine metagenome | isolation source: Helgoland LTER site | place: Germany:Helgoland, sampling...
GCATTATTTACTTCAGTCATGGTTGAAGTTGTATCGCTTTGTAGTAATGTCTCAGTTTTAACATTATCCATCGAAAGTTTCGTATCGAGTTTAAATCGGTTTCTTTTTTTTGGTAGTCGTTTCATCTCATTTAATATTTCGAGCTTTTGTATATCACTTGAGGTCTCTATCTCTGAAAACCTATCCACACGTTTTAATTGTACCTCACGATCCATTTCCCAAGCCAAATAGAATACATTAGCGATTAATAGCAATATAAATAACCACTTCATTGATAATCTTCATACGCAATTAAGAGCCCATATAATACTAAATTTGATTCATGCTGAAATTCGTTTTTAAGTAAGCGACTAATGAGCTCAGCCATTCCGCCAAAAATAATGCATTTGGGTAGAGTTTTTAATTCGTCTGAAAGATTCATAACAACACGATCAATCATGGCTGTAGTCGCAAAAAAAGCACCATTATTTATCGCCGCTTGAGTCCCTTGAGCATAAGCAATTGAAACATGCTTATTAGTAGATACATTAATGGATTCTGTCTTCATTATTAGTGCTTGTTGCATTAATTCAATCCCAGGAATGATATAGCCACCAAAATGATTTCCCTCCAAATCGATTGAATCAATAGTTAAAGCAGTACCACAACCAACCACACACAATGCTGTGTGATGTTCTTCCCATGCGGCTATCATTGCTAACCAACGGTCAATTCCCATTTCTTGGATATCATTATAACTATTTTTTAATTGATTGAATTTGGTACTTACACTAGGTTGCCAACACTCTATCCGCCAACGCTGTTTTACCCAAGATTGAAGGTCAGCGAAAACTTTATTACCAGCAACATTTGCAACTAATATATTTGAGGGTGTTTGTAAAAATGACAGATTCTCTTGAAGGTTTTTATCAAAAGTGTTTTTGTCATAACTAAAAACACCATCCATTGCTAATTGACCACCTTTTTCCAAGGCCCAATTAACCGATGAATTTCCTATATCTAACAAAAGTTTCATTATTGTATTCTTAAGCTAACCTCACCTGAGGTAAAACTTTTTTGTTGCTCATCAATAATCATTAATAAGGAGCCCCGATCATCTACACCATTTAGAGTTCCTTCAATCTCTTTATTGGCTAATATCAACTTTGCTTTTAGACCAACAGTTTGATCATATTGACGCCACTCATCTAGTAAACTTGGATCTGGAAGACCACCTAAATCTAGGTTCTGCAAAATCTCAAAAACATTTGAGATTAGTCTCGATGCTAGCTTGTTTCTGGATAAGCGCTTCTGTGTATGACTACATACATCCGTCACTATTTTATCAATATCAGCTAATAAGATTTCTGGTAGATTATAATTAACCCCAATACCGATCACCACATCGACAGGACCACTGGCTTCACCTCGTAATTCTAGCAATACCCCACCCAGCTTCTTATTATCAATGACAATGTCATTAGGCCACTTTAATCCAACATGGTCTACTCCCAAAGCAGAAAGTGTGCGTGCCGTTGCCACACCCATATACAACGACAAAAGACCTAAGATATTTGGTGCGACATCAAAATGCCAAGCGACACTTACATACACACCACTGACAAGAGGAGAAGACCACTGATTTCCCCTTCGCCCACGTCCATTAGACTGATATTCTGCAAAAACAACATTGCCATGACTTTTTCCAAAACAGAGCCGATTAAGTAAATAAGAATTTGTTGATTCTGTTTTAAACAAGATAGCTAACTGATTACAGCATTGCCTTGCTATCGGAGATAATCCTTTTATTATTTCTTTTTTAGACAATAATTCTATTTGATTCTCTAAACGATAACCCCGCCCACGAACAGCTTCAATTTGGAGACCTAATGATTTAAGATATTTAACTGCTTTCCAGATTGCTGCTCTGGAAACATTTAAATATATTGCAATATGTTGTCCCGAATGAAAATGGCCATCCGCAATTATGGACAGAAGAGCAGCGTATATTTTTAATTTGGAATTGGAATTACCAATACTGGAAAAAACGCGGTGAGAAAAATTATTGACACTACACAATCGAAGAACCTCCCGTTTAAGTCTTGAGTGGCATGAGAATTATTAACCACTACCGGTAAAATAGTTAATAATATCGATAGTAACTACTGAACCAATGACACCCACAACATTTAGCTGATACCAAATCGGCATAAGAGTGGAATCCTCAGAATCAATACAATTTTGGATTATAGCATTTAAAAATCGTGTTAGGACAGGTAGTCATTAACACGATATAACAGGATACATAAGCTGCAACTTAATGCTCAATCACGGATTTAATTTTTCATGAACGGTTTAACTAATCAATGTTATTTTTGCAAAGTCGCATTATTATCCACTATGACTGTCTCATCCTCAGAGTTATCTTCATCAGAATCTAATGTAAATACGGGTTCATCCAAAACTTCATTATCTATATATGCTTTTATATGATCGATTGTGTCATCTGATTCACCTTCATTGCTCGCACTCAATATAACTGTCTCATCTTCAGGACTATCTTCATCGCTCATATCCGATATTACGGTCTCATCTTCAGAGCCATCTTCATCGCTCATATCCGATATTACGGTCTCATCTTCAGAGCCATCTTCATCGACATCTAATGTAAACTCTGGTTCGTCCGAACCTTCATTGTCGATATGTAATTCTTTGATGATTGTATCTTCATCTAAATCCACATCTACATGCGCTTCATATGCAGCCTCAGTTATGACCGCTTTTAAATTACGATTACGCCGCAAAAATGTAATAAGTATAGCTAATAGTGTAATAATTAATACGATTGCTACAGCAACCATGATCATTGGAACTATTTGTTCTTGCTCATCTAACGATTGAAGTGGAACTTCAGTTCTAGGTGGAGAAAATAATGTTTCTTCTATAGCAGAGGTAATTTGAACAGTTTCAGAATATCCATCAAGATCTCCATAGATCATCGATTCAGTTCTTTTAATAACATCATCCAGTAAAATTGCACTATTCGAGGATTCAATTAAAGCATCTACATTAATACTATCCGACTTATCTACTGCAAAAATAGTATCATCAGTTAATATAACCTCCGCTTCTATTTCGAATTCTTCCTCTCCAACTAGAGTTCCATCAAGCTCTCCATAGATCATCGACTCAGTTCTTTCAATGACATCACTCAGTATAGTTACACTATCTAAATATTCATCCGAGTCTGCTATAGGATCATTAGTTATTATAACCTCCGCTTTTATTTCGAATTCTTCCTCTGTAACTAGAATTCCATCAAGATCTCCATAGATCATCGACTCAGTTCTTTCAATGACATCACTCAATACAGTTGCACTATCTGAAAATTCGACGTTGGCATCTATCACCACAGCAATTGAATCCTGTTCTGCATTGCTATACGAACACACCACAAATAGCCCTATTTTTAGAATTGATCTGGATATTTTATCCATTTTGGAAAACTCAAAGTTATTCACATATTTCCTAATATAGGTTTATTCGTAATAGACTAAAATAGTTTACTTACTACAATATAGTGGTGTAAGTTCATATTTTAGTAGCAACAGGCTTTTCCGGATGACTACTCCACTCACTCCATGACCCAGCATATAGCTTTGGTAAGTTTAGACCAGCATGTGCTGCTGCTAGTAAATTATGACAAGCAGTTACTCCTGAACCACAATAGAAGACAGCATCCTCAGACCTAGTACTCGCCAGCATGTGTTGAAACTCTTGCTTGAGGGCTTCCTTTGACTTGAACATACCTTTTTCTGTCAGATTGTTCTTCCAAAAACGATTAATCGCTCCAGGAATATGTCCCGCCACTTTATCAATCGGTTCAATTTCACCTCTATAACGTTTAGGATGCCTAGAATCAATTATTAATTCACATTTGTCGAGTTCATCTATGTTAATGACATTACTATACGATGGACTTTTTTTAAATTTACCAGCCACTCGTGCCATGACATCTTGATTTATCGGTCGATTAGCAATAATCCAAGATTGCCAACCACCATCGAGAACAGCAACTTTTTCATGTTGCATATATTTCATCATCCACCACATTCTAGCGGCTATTGAACCTTCACTATTGTCATATATGACTACCTGCATATGAGGATGAATACCTAGTTCTGAAAACAATGCATTTATGGTTGTGAACGTAGGCAATGGATGTCGACCATTATTCGTTGAAGGTGGTTTACTTAAGTCATCATGTAAGTCGACATAGATTGCGCCAGGAATATGACCTTGGATAAAAGCTTTTTTACCTGCATTTTTATTCCTTAAATCGTAACGAGCATCAAAAATAATCCAATCAGGATTATTATATTTTTTTATTAGCCTATCTTCACTGATTAGAGTCGTATACATATAATCCACCGCAATACTTTAAATTCAGATACTTTAATAATATTATCGCACACCTACTAATTGATAATCTATTTCATAATGATCTGATTAATCAACAGTCATATTGCCACATGGCTATAGCTTTACATTTATTAACAATATTAATATCCGGTTTCTCCACGGTAAATTATTATGTTCAATCGATTCAAGGATGATTTGAGTTCTTTCAAAAATATCAAGACACTATTTCGATACTAGACGAAAATAATCTATCTAATTTACAACATAAGCATTTGAGATAATATTGCAATTGAGAGAATTCCCAATTACTTATCTAGTACTTCGAGATAATAACAATTCCCTATCCTATGTCGAACCTAAATTTGATTTTATCTCCCGAAATATCTTTCAAAACAAGGAACCTTCACTCTCCCTATAGCATAATATTATTTAATCATTGACTGTCTTGATTATCACAGCTAATTTTTTGTTCCTGAAACAGAACAACATATAAAAAACTCAAAAAATAGATTCATGATACCTACCTAATTGGTATACTTATATGAAGACATAACACTAAATTTAACAAATCATATACTGAAACTTTAATCACTATAGATGTTATGGAATAGCTAATAAAAATGGTATATAAACTTACCATCTGCACACATGCAATTCAATTGAAAGACAAACAATTTATTTCTCTTGTTAAAAAATATAAATCTTTAATTGGATAGGTTATACCTATCTGAAATAAAAAAATAATGTATGAATAGTCAAAAGGAAGTTGTATTTAATCAAATGAAAGATGAATATCATTCTTTTAGCGCTCATTAGGAAAAGATCATTATGTTTGATGGTTCGCCACAAAAATTAATAATTCGTAACTATCATCAATTGTAACCACTCGAAGTCATATTTCCTCTTCTATAAGGTTATTAAATATGCTAGAAAGACATCTAGGTTGATTTGGTTTGTCAATGATTCCATTTCCTGACCATAACAAAATGAACACCTCACGAAATATTCAAAAAGAGTTAACTATGTTATTTAATATAAATGCAAAATGTGAACTAGTTCACTATTTTTTTTAAATTTGGTAGTTAAAATTTACGATATTTCTTGAAACTAACAATTAGTAATAAATTAAAAACAAGATGTTGAATAAATTTTTCACTAAACCTATTGAACTCACTATCGGCGAGCAAAATCTAACATTAAACTCCCTGGCAGATTTTGAGTTTAGTCTGGCTGGTCGAACGTCCGTGCCTTCAAAGAAAATAACTGGAATGGTAAAATGTTCACTTGATGAATTGAAGAATGAAGCAAGATCTATTAAGGACGTTGAGAGACGCTTTGTTTCTATCCTATCAAAATCAATTGAAGAGCCTAGTAGCATCGGTCGCGCTCTACGTGAAATAGATGCCCAAATTTTTTCGCAAGACCATAATTGGCGTTTAATCGTTAGTGCATTACGTCATGGAGATGACGATTTAAATGAGTTTCGACGCATCGCTCTTGTGAAATATATGCAATACCTCTCGTCTCGACAGGAAATCATCAAGCATCTCTACCTTGAAAAGAAAAAATATATCAGAACAACCGTTTCATCAAATAGCACTAATCCTCACAATGCTTATAAAGATGCAAAAAAAGAAATAAATAATAAATAAACTGTTATCAACTAAGTATCGTTTATATAGTCTTTTAGGTTCTTGCATTAATCTAAATATCCACTCTAAGCCTATATTTGCTAATAATTCAGGTGCTTTTATTTTTGTGCCAGCCACCCACTCAAAGACAGCCCCTATGCCAACAAGATTAGAATTTAAAGAATATTTTTCATGAAGAAGATTTATAAATAATTCCTGTTTAGGAAAACCGAGGGAAACCCACACTATGTCGGGTTTCTTCTTAATGATATTTTTTATATGCTCTTCTTTTGCTAGCTCTTTGTAGTCACCTACAGGAGGTGAAAAAGATCCTTTAATATTTATATCAGGAAACATTTCTTTTAATTGTGCTTCTAACTTATTTAGCACACCCTGCTTGCTACCAAAAAAGTAATGACTTGTATTCTTGTCTAACCCCTCACTAATTGTTGAAAGAAAGAGATTGTATCCGTCCACTCTTCTCTGGCTATTTTTGTATAATATCGACGAAGATTTTGCAATTGGAAAACCATCCGGTGTTTTAATGTCGAATGAATTAATTATGTTACTTAGTTGGTCGTCTCTATAGCTTCTAACGACAGTATTCGTATTACAAATGGCTACTTTTAATGAGTTTTTAGTATTTAGAATATTAGAAACTTCAACTAAAGATGTTTCAGATATTGTTGTGTTGAGGATTTTTACAGTATTCATTATTAAAACTAGTATATAAATACATTCGAAATATTTGATGAATTAGTTATTTCATGCGCCTGTGGCTCAACTGGATAGAGCATCTGACTTCGGATCAGAGGGTTGGGGGTTCGAGTCCCTCCAGGCGTGCTAATTTAACAAACCGATGATTTTCTTTGCCCTAGTGTTAAGTGAAAAATCTTCTTTGTTAAGATCTACTGGTTGATTTTTTTCTAAAGCTTGTTTAACTGCAGTTTCAAAACTAGAAATATCATTTTCTTGAAAAAAGTTAATTTCATTACTTCTAGGTAGTGCTCTATGAGATGGAAAATCAACCCCTATAACTTTTAGTCCCATATAAAGATATTCAAAATACTTTAAGGGAGAAGTGTATCTATAAGAGTGCTGATTTGAGCTTGAGTTGACTAAAATCCCGATATTTGAATTTGCATAAACTTCTCCGATTTCTGAACGTTTAAGTCTGCCGCTCACTGTGATATTTTCTTGAAGTTTTAATTCTCTAATTTTAACTCTTAATTTTTGTGCTTCTTCGTCTGGGCCACCGATAATTGATAACTTATGACCTTGTAAAAATTTGGAGGCCTTGAAAGCGTCAATAATAAAGTCAATTCCTCTTGATTCATTGAACCTTCTTAAGTTGCCGACAAATATTAAACCCTCTCTTTTATTTTCTAATTTACTAATTGAAGTGTTAAACATTTCTGTGTCAACACCATTATGAAGAACTTGCGCATTATTCCCAGTCATATTGTAATAATTTTGAAGATGCTCATTTAAAAATATAAATTTAACATTTTGAAAATTTTTTGATTTATTAATAACAAATGTTCTGATTTTAGATGTTTGATGACATTCAAAGAGAACTTTATAACCCTTTCTTGCTAGAAAGTATAAAATCCAATCAGAACGGGTAATAAACTGTCTTTCATCAGTTTTCTTAATTTTAAAAGTAACAACAAAGTAAGACCATAAAAAATGACTTATGTGAAAAAAGAAACTTTCAAAAATTAGAATTCTTCCAAAGGGTAAGAAATGTTTTATCCCCGTCACATGAAAGTCTTCTTTAATTGAGTAATGCTCCTTAATTTTTTTAACCGATGCATTACTGCTATTTTCCCGCAAGGGAAAAATAAGCTCTACGTCTACACCATTTTTTACTAAATATTTAATGTTGGAAATTGTTTGAAGACTGTTAGCTGTTTCAGCTGGAAAAGATTGGTAGGTTAAATAACAGATTTGTTGTTGAATTTTCACTTCTCCATTAAGTATATTTGTAAAATATAATAAATTTCCCTTTTTATCTAAAACTAGAATTTCAGATTGATTTCAATCTTGATACAATTTATATATGATAGGAGACCCAGGATACTTTGGTCCACAATCAATGATGTGGAAGATTAACAAAGAAATAACAGTTTTATTTGGTGGCGCAAGAGCACTTCTCATGCATGCAGCGCACCCCTTAATAGCTGCCGGGGCTCGTCAAACATCTTTTTACCAGAGAGATCCATGGAAGAGACTAATCAGAACGTTATCTCTGCAAAACTCGGTTACCTTTGGTACAAAACAAGAAGCAGATGAGAGTGCACACAGGATAAATAAACTACACGAAGTAATAAAAGGAAAAGATTCAGTATCAGGTGGCATATATGACGCACTAGATCACGAACAGTTGCTGTGGGTTCACGCATGTTTACAAATTTCATCAATTTATTTTTATGAGAAAACTGTAAAAAAACTTTCTTTAGAGGAGAAGAATCTATATCACCAAGAAAACATGATTGCTGCAGGCCTAGTTTTAGTTGACACTAAAGAAATGCCACAAACTCATGATGAATTAAAAGATTGGGTTATCACCAAGTCACGTGAAAAAGATTACCTGGTAGTCACAGATGTTGCTGAGGATGTAAAAGATATTATTGCAGGAGGGCCAGTTCCGAGACATATAAAACCAATCTGGCCTTTTATTGCTTTTACTGCATTTCAAACCCTTCCCCAAGAGTTTAAGGATATATATGGTATTAAAACTTCTAAGTTTAAAAGAGTGATAGTAAATTTAAACCTTGGAATGCTTAAGTACACCAGACCATTTCTACCACCATTTTTTAGACTTATTGCACCTGCAAGATGGGCAAATCAGAGAATTAAAAGAAAACCAGAATTAAGTTTTAAGGAAAAGTCAAAGTTTATGTAAAAATCTTACATATCTAGCCTAATAACTTAACTTACATATAATTAAACTCGTGAACATGGATAACAAAAAACAATCAACTGAACAGAATGAATCTATTGAAGAAAACTTAGTCCAAGACCTTAAAAAATCTCTGAAGGACACTATTAATGAAACCAAATCTACTTTAGATGATCTAGAACAAACAGTTGAAAAAACAATTAAAGATCTGTCTGTATCTGATGCAACCAAAAAAATGGTGGACTCTATCAAAAGTGATATTACGAATTCTTTAGGTGAGAAGAGTAAAGAAATCATCAACACTATTGAAACTAAAAAAGCCATTAAGAATTACGAAGAAGAATAATTAACAATTAATTATTTTTATTTATATAGTATTCTTTAATAATCAACAGGGTCGGTAGCTCAATTGGTAGAGCAGGAGCCTTTTAAGCTCAAGGTCGTGGGTTCGATTCCCACCCGACCCACTTTATTTAGATTCCTTTAATTTTCTTACTAAATAAAGCAAAAGGTGTTTTAAGAATAATCTTAAAGTCTAAATATAAACTCCAATTTTCAATATATTCAATGTCATATTTATACCATGTTTCAAATTCAGAGGTATTCCGTTCATTAATTTGAAGTAACCCGGTTATCCCTGGAAGTACATTCAACCTTCTCATATATTTTGTATCAAAAAGCTGTGTGTCATCATCAAATAGTGGTCTTGGGCCAACAATGGACATATCACCTTTGAAGACATTAATAAACTGTAATAATTCATCAATACTAAATTTTCTAGCAAAACTAAGGCCTTTTAGTATTCTTGGGTCCTGCTCAATTTTAAACAAAGGACCATCTGATTTATTGAGTTCTTCCATTGTTGCTCGAAGTTCATGAGAATTTTTTTTCATAGTTCTGAACTTAAACATATTAAAAGGTTCACCGTGTAATCCAACTCGTCGCTGTTTTACAAAAAATGGATAGCCATCGATTAATAGAATATATAATCCTAAAAGAATCATTATGGGTGAAAATAGAACTAATCCAATGCAAGAGAGGGTAATATCTAAAATTCTCTTTAAAATATATTTAGACCCATACTGGATATCATTATTGAAGTAAGTAAAAAAACTTTTATCGATAGTTTCTTGGCGAAATAAAAAATTATTTTCAAACACAGGTTGCTTCTTTGAAATTATCAATACTTTCTTATTAGTTTCAATTAGATACTTTTCAAGTTTGGGATTTATTCTTTTTTGAGAATCTAAGTTAAGAACAATTAAATTTATTTTTTTTATTTTGTTTACTTTATCAATTTTATTAACCAAAGAAACATCATCACCTAAATCAGAGTGCTCTAAATTTCCCAAACTGTTTCTAAAAGTAATAATTCTAAGATTTCTAAAATTTGAGTCAGCATCTAAATTTATCGATAGAAAACTTTCACTTGTAATGGACCTACCTAACATTGAAGATAAAAACTCAGTATTCCGAAAAATTAAAAGAATTAGTGGTACAAACAAGGAAAATAAAAATAAATACCATCTTGAAATATTTTCAAACCTAAGGAGATAAAATGTTGTAAAAATATATGTAGTCCAAAGTAAATAAAGTTGGAAATATTCATCTAACAAGTTTTTATTTAATGAAAATGAGAGCTCATTTACATATGTATAAAATCTGGTCGAATAAAGGATAATTAAAAAGATAAAAACTAATAATTTGACCAAAATGCTTAGAGACGACTCAGTAAACAGACTCAAGAACCAGGAGCCTTTGAGAGGCCTGGTCGGCAAGGACAGCCTCGTGATCACCAGGAATTAAATCGAAGATGATTTTGGGGAAGAAAGTCATGAAATGTTCAATCCAAATCTAGACAACGATGACATGTACATGATTGATCGCAAGTCAAGTGTGAAGAAAGGCTTCTTCTCAATGATTGACAACGTGCTTGGAGGGGCGCAGTCCAAGAACATCAGCATGATTTCCAACACTTAT
>ENA-OWPI01004614-OWPI01004614.1-marine-metagenome-genome-assembly--contig:-NODE-4614-length-10911-cov-3.200203_pt1 | contig 10911 bp, 30 predicted proteins | sample MGYA00238138_ERZ651775 | MGnify/ENA primary metagenome ERZ651775 (study PRJEB26906, sample SAMN06265043) | marine metagenome | isolation source: Helgoland LTER site | place: Germany:Helgoland, sampling...
AAATTAAAAGAATTAGGTTATGATGCCATTTTTTTTCCAAAAGATATGAAGCATTTGCAAATTTCCTTGACAGTCAGATTTTAAAAAATGTAATTGAAGTTAATAAAGGATTAATAGAAAGCAGATGATACATATACACACTTTACCATGGGACAAATGTTTATCTCATCAACTCATGCCTGCCATACAAAAAGGTTGGAAAGATGAGGGTAAAGATGTACACTTCTTTTGGGGTTTAGCAGGTCAAAATATTAGACAGATAAAAGAATGTGAAGAAAGAGGTGATGAATGGTGGTATGTAGATGTAGGTTATCTTACTGAACAAATCACAAGATATCCAGAACCTATCATCAATAATTACGACACAACTTATTTTAGAATATGTAGAGGTGGTATTCACACAAACAGATTTCATGTTACTTCACCAGACAGGTGGAATATATTAGACAAACAAGGTATTGATTGTCACTTCAAAGGTTGGCGTGATAGTGGTGACCATATTTTATTATGTCCTTCATCTCCTACTGTATGTTATCATATCAACAATCTTACACAAGAAGAATGGATTAAACAAGTTACAGACGAAATTAAAAAATATACAGATAGACCAATTAAGATGAGAAATAAACCAAGACCAAGTAATGAGTTTTGGAATACAGACATAAGAGATTATTTAAAAGACTCGTGGTGTGTTGTGACAAATATGTCATTATCAGCAGTAGATGGTGTCCTAAATATGACACCGGCGTTTACACATCAAAGGAATGTGGCAGCTTTGATAACAAGTCGTAAAATTGATAAGATAGAAAAACCTTTTAAACCAGGTAGGAAGACGGTGCAAGAATGGCTAAACATGACAGCAAACCACCAGTTTACAATACAAGAAATAGAAGATGGCTTAGCTTTCGATATTTTAAAGGTACAGTACCAGAACGCTGGTTAGGTTTTGCGTTAGCAGTTACCTCTGTATTTATTTTATCAAGTGCCAATATTTCTACTCAATGGGTAGGTTGGTTACTTAGTGTAGTTGCATGTGTTATGTGGGTGTATTTTGGTTACAAAGATAGAGATTGGCCAAGAGCATTAATGGAGTTGATGTATTTAATTTTAAGTATGAGGGCGATGTACAATTGGTTAATGATATAAATTATAATTTTGCTTGTGTGTGTTATGGTGATAAGTATGCCGTAGAGTATGTACAAAAACTCTACAATATGGTGAAACGAAACACCACACTTCCTATAAACTTTGTAGTATTTACCGACCATGTTAAAATGCATAAGATGGTAGAGGGTGATATTGACATTAGACAATTTCCAGAAAAAGACTTACAAGGGTGGTGGAATAAATTACAACTATTTCATCCTGACACTTATCTACCAGGTGTTACATTGTACATGGACTTAGATGTAGTGATTACAGATAACATAGACTGTTTTTATAAACACGAAGCACAACTTGATTTCTGTGGTATGAATGACTTTAACCCTAGTACCAAAATCTGGAACTCCAGTATTATGAGGTTCAAGCAACAAGACCTTCACGGACGGATTTGGCATAAATTCATGTCCAATAGACCAGAATACCTTAGAAAATTTGCAGGTGACCAAAACCTAATATCAGACTTTATTAAGAACAGTCCTGGATGTGGTTCATTTCCCGATTCGTGGACACAATCATATAAATGGTATGACCGAAGTGGTACTAGGTATTCCAGACAAGATATGAAGTATGACCACAATGGCGAATCGTTGGTTTCCGTGTTTCACGGACAGCCAAATCCTCACGAATCTGAGCAAGAATGGATAAAAAACAACTGGAAATAACACTTTCTTAGCTGTGCAGGTTGTCGCACCACCTAAAACCTAGACCTGGTCTCAAAAAATAATTCAAAAAAAGCGCCAAAAAGTGAAAAAAGTGCTTGCTTTTACTATGGAACTAGTGTAGGATATGTGTATATGATAAAGAATTACACAGTAAAAAAGAATGAAATACTTAAAAAAAGATTTGAAAAAAAGGTTGCCAAATGCAAAAAATATCTGTATAATAACCTTATTGATTTACTAATGAATAACTTAAACACTAACAAAGGAGAAAAACACTATGTCTAAAGTCAAAAACTACTATTGGGACCAAGCTGAGAAAGCTGTTGATAAAATCCTAATCGAACTAAAAAACAATGCTATCACTAAAGAAGCTGCTAAAGCAAAAATTATGGCTGTTGAAGCAGTTAACTTGTTAGATATTGATGAACACAATGTTGATGAAGTAATCGACATGGAAATGGAAATGGCATAAGTATGAGAATTAAAGGTTATAGTAGAAACTATACTTTTATAAAACTGCCTGCTCAAGAGGTAGATATCAAACATGTGTGTTATGCCAAGACCTCTTACACACACGGTAGAATGAGAATGAGGCACAATGTAAACTTGAATGGTAACGGCGCCTACAGGTTAGAAAAAGGACTAAAATAATGACACTATTAGAACACATCAAAAATATTAACGCTAAGTCTAAAGCATGGATGGCTAAAAATCCAGGTTCGTGGGCAGGCATGGTTGTAGAAGATATTAAATTCTGGAACGACCAAGGTATTTTTACTGTTGAAGATTATGAAAGAAGTAATCTTGAAATAAGTGTTTATGAAATGCACAAACAAGCATACGGTGTAAAAGGTAGACATTATAACTTTAAAGCAATGTCAACAAAAGAATTAGAAGAAGAATTAGACCACCTTTGTGATGTAGCAAAGCGTGAAGCAGAGATTGAAAAAAGGCAAGAAGAAGATAATCTAAAAGCCTTTGAAAGTAGAATTGATGAAGCACTTTCTGTTGGTGCAGAAAATAGAGAAGCTGCGATAAAATGGATATTACAAGCGGAGGGGCTTGACAAAGAACAAGATTCAGGTTATATTTGTTATACACTTGGTCTTAGTTATGACAAAGAACATTTATTTAAAACAAAACACTAACAAAAGGATACATTATGATAATTAATTTAGGTGATACAATAGAAGACATGAAAGGCAGACAAGGTGTCATTACAAATATCGGTATTGCAACCGAAGTAAATGATATAGCTGCTGAGAATAATACAAGTTTGAACGCAAAGACTTATGATACAAAACTAGGTTACACAGGTGCAATCACTTTTGGTTCCAACTGGTGTTATTTTTCACAGATTGATAAAGTAATAAAAACAAATGATTTTGAAGAATCAGCAACAGACTGGATAGATAGTTAATATGATGAAATATAATGAAGATAAAATACTAAAAGAAATTGAAACATATATTAAAAGTACCTACGGACAACACTACGCTCAAGTCAAAGAAGGCGTACAAGTACAAGACTTATTGAGGTCTTGTGGCATAGACAAAGATTTCTGTCAAGCCAATGCAATCAAATACCTTGCAAGGTTTGGTAAAAAAGATGGTAGGAATAGAAAAGACCTACTTAAAGCGGTACACTATGTTGTACTATTAATGAATTCAGAGGACCAAGGAGAAAAAAAATGATTGAAGTCCTGAACCACATTGATGATATTAAAAAGATTCGCAGTATGATTTTGAATGGTAGTTATGACCAGGCAGTCAAACAATGTGATGTAAGTATAGCCCATAACGAGAAGAAAGTATCAGAGTTTGAGAAGTGGGCTGAAGAAGAAAGTAAGAAAGATGTACTTCCAGAGGGGGTAGGATAGTACACGAAGGCTTCGATTCGCCTCTCCTGGCGCATCCTGGCAGCTTTTCTGGCGAGAAAAGTCATTAAAAACACGCTTTTTATAAGGCTTGCCATTTCCAATGAGTTGTGGTATAGTAATGAATAATTAATTGAGAAAGGATTATATTATGGCATTTTATTCAAAAGAAACACTTTATGCAGAGTTTGATGTTGCAAAAGAAAAAGATACGAAAGGCAAATACGAGAAGTATGACAATCGTATTCAATTTTGTAGAGACCACATTGAGTTAAGAAACAATAAACCTCAATACTATGAGGGTGTTGATATTAACTTTTCTAATTTGTTGTCTGCTTATCTACAAGAAAATCCAATTGACGCATTTTACAAAGTTGGATTTGATAAGACATATGCTGAAGTAAAGGCAATGTCAGAGGCAGAAACTCCAGAAAACAAGAGTGTAAATTAATGGCGATTATCTATACGAATCAATCTAGTGGTTACTCACGCAAGAATAAAAAGAAAATGAATAGTCTATCGGCTAATCAACTTGCTGAGTATAAAGAAGACCTACGAAAACACAACAAACATTACAAATCGAAAGGTTTGCATAGTATGTTGATGACACTAGATGATTATATCAAGTATAGATTTGGTGCATTACCAAAAGTAAAAACAAAATCCGTTCCACTACAGAGTGTTCCTTATACAAGAGAAACACCAAACTACCCTAGTTTATCAAACAGTACAAACTTAGGTGGTGGTACGATTGATGTAAAAACACAGATGGAAAGAATTGAAGTATCTAAACAATACTCTATTGTTCCAGCTTACAACAAAGGTCCTTACATGGTGGTCAGTAAAGAAGACCTTAAAACAGCAGGAAGGAAAGTATGACACTAACTGAAAAGATAGTAGGCGTATTAGCAATACTGGCATTTATATTAATAACAGGTGTTGCTAAGGCAAATCCAGTAACAGAATGGTTTAAAACAGAGTGGGTCAAAACAGTAGAATTTCAAAAGTCTAGTTTTGCAGACGCTAAAGACCAAACTGAAAATACAAAGTTAAAGTTACAAGACTTGTGGAATAAGGTGAAAGATAATGTTACACAAGATTAGTGATTTTTGCGATAAGATTGACTCAATCAAAAAGATGTCAGACGACCTTAGGATTACAAAGTATCAGTATCCTAAGTCGCCTGATAGAGATTTTAGAGTACAGAATTTAATTGATACTATTCAAGCAGATTGTTTGTTAATTGCAAACGATAAATCAGATTATGGCAAGGAAGAAAAATAAAGAATTAGTTGGTTACTACTATGACGGTAAAAAGTCATGGAAGTTATATAAAGATTATGAAACAGGTGAAGAAACACAAGAGTTATGGAAAGATAAGTCAGATGGTAATTATGACTATTCTGGTATCGACCATGATAAGCTCTTGCACGACAGGTTCTACAAATAATGAAAAAAAGAAATTTAATCCAGTCTTTAGTATTATCAGGACTATCCTTACTTCTACTAACTAATTGTAGTAGTATGAATAGGTCACAAACTGGTGCCGTGTTAGGTGCGACAACGACCACAGCAGGTTGTGTAAGTATGGGTGTTGATAATCCATATGCAATAGCTACATGTGCCGTAATTGGTACATTTGCAGGTGCAGAAATTATGTACAATTCAGATTATGATGTACACAATGCTGTCTTTGTAGACCATTTAAATAACGGACCGTCAGGTCAAAGTTATACAAATTGGTACAATGGCAAAACAGGTAATAGTGGTATTATAAAAGTAACTAGGTCTTATACAGAGGGACCAATTAAGTGTAAAGATTATGACGCTACTATTGATATAACAAATCAATGGCCTTTGATAGGTATTGGTGGTATTAATAGAGAAGTGGTATTTGGTACAGCATGTCAAATGCCGGATGGGAGATGGATAGAAAAAGATGTCTTATTATCAGGAAAAGGTTAATCTTCTTAAACAAGAAGTGAGAACAAAAAAAGAACAAATGGAATTTGAAACAAATCAAAAGAGGCTTGCCATTTTAGAGGAAGAAGTATATAATACTGAACAATCTATAAAAGAGTTAGAAAAAAATTATGTTTGACCCTAGGTATAATATGAAAAAATATTTGACATGGACATTTGTTCTCATTTTGTTCTTAATTATATCTGGTATTGCAGTAGCAAAAGATTATCATAGAATTATACCCATTGACCCTAAAGAAGTAAATGGACAGTTTTGTTTTATTAAAGTAACTATCAAACAAGTCGGTGACGAGATAGTTAAAGAAGAAATTTTGGAGTGTGCTGATGGTAAAAGACAACATGACGGACCAAGTTATTGGGAAATGTTTGCTCAATTTTACTATGCAGGTGTTAATACTCCAGAATATTGTCGATATTATAGTCGACCAGAACATGCCTTAAAATCATTTGGTGAGGTATGTTTAACAACAACTGGCAAATGGGAGGTTAAGTAATGATTAGAAATCTAATTATTGTAGCTCTTGTGTTAGTTATATTATATGATGTTTCAAGTGAGGACGCTTTGGGATATGTTCAATCCACGCTTGCCTTCTTACAAGAGTTAGTATATAATGTAATGGAGAGTGAGAAAATATGAAAAATATAAGTAAAATGGTTGCTATTGGAGCAGTAGGTCTTATGATGACGGCTTGTAGCAATACATATAAAATCAAATCGGAGAGTGGAAAAGTAATGAACTCTGTACCAAAATGGTACATGGCAGATTACTCCGAATCAAAAGCGTGTGATACGCCTTGGTTAGGCAAAGACAAAGATAAAATGTGTATCTTTGGTGTTGCAACGGCTGTATCTCCAGATTTACAATTAGCAATAGAAAAAGGTAAGATGATGGCGAAAGCTGAACTTGCTGATATTATTGCTGGTGAAATGAATAAGCAATCAAAACAATTTATTACTGAATTAGGTAAGACAGAAACTAAAACAATAGTAAGTGAAGTTGAATCTGTTCTAGTAAACAGTATTAAGAATACACCTGTTAGAGGTTATGAAATCTTTAAACAAGATGTAACTCTTACAAAGAATGGTTACTATAGAGTATGGATTGGTTTGAGATTGCCGTTAGGTGAGTATAACAAAATGTACAACTTCACAGTTGCACAAGCTGTTGACGCTTATAACTTGAAAGAGAAAGCGAACTTATCTTATGAAAAGTTAATGAAAGATAATGGAAATGAAAATAACAATATACAGTAAACCAAATTGTATCTATTGTGATAAGTCAAAGGCCTTATTGAAAGGCCTTGATTTGAGTTACGAAGAAAAGATGTTTGGTAAAGATTTTAAATCACCAGAAGAATTGTACGAAGCAGTCGGTAAACAAGTGAGAACTATGCCTCAAATTATGATTGATGATGTACTTGTTGGTGGTTATAATCAATTAGTAGAATTTATGGCCGATAAAGGTTTAACTAATTTCAAAGGCGAAAAGATATAGTGTCAGATGATGGTAAGGTCATTCTTTTTCCGACAGATAGGATTAAGAACAAAGCAAACACAGGTGTTAAAAATACCAAATTTCAAAAGAAAATTGAAAAAGAACAGACCGTTAAGTTTGTTGAGTCTGCTGTAGATGATATTGGATGAAACTATTACACAACTTTGTTGACCTTGCTATGAAAACTAATACAGAAACCTTTACAAGAGATTTCTCATATCTAGTTGATGTATTGAGAGCTACAATAAAACGAGATTTTGGTTTAAATCATATAGTGCATAAGATTGCCGATAATACAGTTGAGTTAATACATGACAACGCTGGTAATACAAGAGCAAGAATAGATTATGCAAAGATTAAAGATATAGATTTTAGGCCTAAAGCCGATAGAACAAAAGAACCGTTATCAGAGGAGGTCAAAGATGAGTTAACAGGTGTTGACTTTATTCCAGATTTTGACCCAGGCGACAATGATAACTAAACAGAATTCCGTTCTGGAATCGCCATGTCAGGTTGTAAAATTGACAGAAAGAGAGGATTTGAACAATTATGTTTAAATTTTTATTTAACACAAAAAAGGAGAATAGTCACATGGCTAGAACTAAACTATCAAAAACTGAAAAAGTGAGAAATCTTTTTTCAAAAGGAAATGCAGTAACTTGGAAATCTCTAAGAACTACATTTGACCTAAGGTCACCAGCTTCAATGGTTGGTAAACTTAGAAATGAAGGTATGATGATTTATGAAAATAGAACATCATCTGGTGTTTCATACAGAGTAGGTGCTCCGTCAAAAGCTGTTATCGCAGCTGGACAGACTGCTTTATTCGGTAACCAAGGTTACTCAGCGTAACTTTAATTCAGAGGCGGCCTTCGGGTCGCCTCCGTTTATTATGACTATAGCTTCAGGATTAGGTTTACTATTTACGGGTATTATTGTGAGTGTTATTGTAATGTTTATAATTATTAAAGTGTTTGATATTGGTGATGAGTAATCATTTAAGAAACATAAGAGCAATATTTGAAACAGCAAAGACACATAAAGTATCCAGAAAAGTCGATAGTTATGAATATGAAGAAGTAGAGAAATTGATATTAACAGATAACATACCATACCACGAGGTCTTACAACTATTTACAGATAAGATTTATCGAAACTGGTTTTACGATAGGAACTTTATAAAATGATATTAGTAGATTTAAACCAGGTTTTAATTTCAAATCTTATGGTGCAGACCAGAGGTCAAGGTGATGTAAAACCAAACGAAGAAATGATAAGACACATGGTGATGAACTCATTGCGTGGCTTCAATGTAAAATTTAAACAAAAGTACGGTAATATGGTACTTTGTTCAGACGCTGGCAATACATGGCGTAGAGATATATTCCCACATTACAAGTATAAAAGAAAAAAAGATAGAACTGAATCAAGCTTTGATTGGGATAATATCTTTGATATACTTACTAATATTAAAAACGAATTAAAAGAAAACTTCCCTTATATTATGATGTACGAGGAGAAGTGTGAGGCTGATGATATAATCGCCATACTAACAAAGTATTACCACCAAGATGAAAAGATTATGATTGTATCTGGTGACAAAGACTTTATTCAGTTACAGAAATATTCTAACGTGCAACAATATTCACCTATTCTCAAGAAATATGTAAATGGACATGATCCAGTTACCTATATAAAAGAACACATACTCAAAGGTGATACTAGTGATGGAGTACCTAATGTTCTATCACCCGATAACACATTTGTCGATGGAATGAGACAAAGGCCTTTGGGAAAGAAAAAGATTGAAAATTGGTTGGATATAAATATTGATGATTTACAAGATGAGGTTAAAAGAAACTACCAGAGAAATGATACGCTTATCAACTTGGACAAGATTCCACTGGAACTTGAAACCCAAATTATGGCTGAGTTCGATGGTGCGCCTTGTGGCGACAGAAGTAAATTATTAAATTATTTTGTACAATCAAGATTGAAAAATCTTATGAATGATATTGGAGAATTTTAAATGCCTGAACAAACTTACACCCCTTTGTTTTCTGAAGTATTAGACAAAGTATCTAAAGCAAAAACTAAAGATAAGAAAATTGAAATCCTAAGAAAACACAAAACAGATTCACTCAAAATGTTATTGAAGGCTGCGTTTGATCCTAAAATCGTATGGTGTTTTCCAGAGGGTAATGTTCCTTATACACCTAATGATTCACCAGAAGGTACAAATCATACTGTCCTTGCACAAGAGGCAAAGAAACTCTGGCACTTTATTGAAGGTGCAGACAATCGCACCAAACAACATCAAAAAGAAAATATGTTCTTTCAGATGTTAGAAGGTCTACATGAGAATGAAGCAAAACTATTGATTGCCGCAAAGGATAAAAAGTTACATCAACACTATAAAGGTTTGTCTGCAAATGTAGTACGAGAAGCTTTCAATTGGGATGAGAACTATGTATTTGATGAATACCCATCTAGTGGTGGTTCAGCAAGTGGTAACTAGAGTTACACCTATTCAAAGGACTGTAATGAGTCATAGACGAAGACAACAATCTGTTTATGACGCAAAAAACGAGGTAAAACCAAAAGAAAAAAAAGTTGAAAAAACTTCAAAAAAAGTAAACAAAACACTTGACATTGCTCAAAAAATGTAGTATAGTATATAAGTAAGATGAGTTGAAACAAGAGGTTTAGAGATGACTATTAAAGTAATGAAAAAGTTTGAGACTATTGAAGAAGGTGTTCAGAATATGATTGCGGCTGCAATCTACGATTACGGTCAGTGGATGAAACCAGAAACAGAAGTTCGTGTCAAAATGAACGAAGAATTTGCAGAAGGTTGGGTTATTAAAAATGGCCCTAAGTATACAAAGATTCTTCAAAAAAATGGTGGTCAAGTTTGGGGTTTCGTTGTAAACACTGACAACGACAAAAAATTCAAAAAAGGTGACCTACTAAAAGCAGCAGGGTTCAATGCTCCTGCTCGTAATGCCGCTCGTGGCAATGTCCTTGAGGGTAACTTCCAAATCCGTTGGACTGGCCCTGAGTATCTTTAGATAACAGTTTGGTTCGGGTGGCTCCTCTCTCTCATCATCTTAAACGCCACCCGAATCACTTCTCTCAATGAGGTTTTGTGATGAGATATGTGATGTGTGTAAACACTTGAAATCATTGGGAATAAAAGGGGGGTTGACAAACCCCCCTTTTTCATGTATAGTATATAAGTAAGATGAGTTGAAAGAGAAGGAATAAAAAAATGCGTATTGATGTGATGAAAGAAATTGTTGCTGAAGAAGTTGACTTTATGTTTCGTGATGTGATTGAGACTGGTCAAGGCATCGGTAGCAGTGATATCACTGCTTGTATGAATGCTTGTGTTCCTGCAGTGAATGGTCGCTTCGATGTTGATATTCCTTTTCTGTGTCACTTGATCCACAATGCAATCGGTGAATTAGAAGAAGAGGTCATGGCATAATGAAACAGGCACTATTTCAAGCAGTGATTCTCAAAGGTAAATCACGACATGGTAAGAACCGTATTCAACAACACGGCGATCAATGGTTTGTCGAGGAGTTCGGTAAGTTTAATGGTGAAGACGCTATGATATTACGTTCTGAACGTAGAACATTTAAACTTGGTGACAATTGGATACGAGATAGTCGTTGGGTGTTATTGAGAGATGACCCCGATTTTCTTTATTTTAATTAGGAGAGACT
>ENA-OWPI01004619-OWPI01004619.1-marine-metagenome-genome-assembly--contig:-NODE-4619-length-10906-cov-2.605042_pt1 | contig 10906 bp, 10 predicted proteins | sample MGYA00238138_ERZ651775 | MGnify/ENA primary metagenome ERZ651775 (study PRJEB26906, sample SAMN06265043) | marine metagenome | isolation source: Helgoland LTER site | place: Germany:Helgoland, sampling...
TTTCCCGTTCCCACGGGGGGCGACTTGAATCGGAATTTAGTGATGTAAGGCTTTGGCTCAGCATCAGCATGGAGGGCGGCGTGGGGGCAGTAAGCGTGAGGTGAATGATACAAGTTGTCACCCTCAGCGGGCGGGAACACCATCTCTCCAACGCTGTTTCCAGCCTCGTCAACGGCGTGAAGCAAAATTCCTCTGTATTTCATATCTTTGTCGTGAACTGTGACGGTCAAAGTCAGGAACTCCCCCCCGCCTGTGTACGTTGATTCCCCATTCTCCATGGTGACTGTGAAGACATCAGTGCGCTCTGGTGCTTTGACCCAATCCATTATCCCAGCATTAGGATCGATGCACCTCAGGCGGTCATTTTCTTCCCAGATCGTGCAGCCAAAATTGGCATGAGCATCGCAGACAGCAACGTTGCCACTGGAAGCTGAATGAGCTAAGTTCAGGAAGGAAAAGAAGACAAGAGTTTGTTTCAGTTTATTCATTTTTAGATGAAATGAATCCTGTGAATCTTGTCATTCAGTCTAAATGTCTGGTGAAAACTGGTAAAAAATGAAATGAATTCTGTGAATCAGTCTAAATGTTGACAAGTTGTTCATGTTCGTGTTTCGCCGAACTTTTTTCGCGATTCTCTTCTTACAATCGTTTATTTCTTCTCCACACAATTAAGGTTTTGCACCAGCTAACGTCAACCCCCCACCATGTTGATTAGTCGTTTCGCCGCGCTGGGAGGTGGCTCAAGACTAAACAATTCTCTCCGTTTTGCATTGTCATCATTCTCGTCAACGTCATCATTCTCGATAACACAAACTGAATTCACACCGCTCAGTGTGAGCTCGAATACTGTCATCGGCAAGAATGTGCACAAAATTTCTCTCTCCTTGCCGGTTCCTGATGCCGTACTTCCGATGACAACGGCGGGCATGTTGCTTGTGCGAGAAATCGACCGAAATGACAGCACCAAAGAAATTAATAGGCCTTACACTCCAGTCAGTTGGAAGGTCGGAAGTGTTGATTTGATTGTAAAGAATTATCCCGACGGAGGCAATGTCAGCACAAGCTTAATTGAAAAGCAAGTAGGGGACTCTGTTGAAGTCGTGGGTTGCTTTTCCAAGATAGAGGTGAATGAAAACAAGTGGAAAAGGGTGGGCCTGGTAGCAGGCGGCTCAGGTCTGACTCCTTGCCTTCAAGTAGTTACTCATCTTCTCTCGCTTCCCTCTGACAAAACTGACATTACAATGGTTTTCGCGAACAAAAGCGAAAGTGAATTGTTCTGGGAAAGAGAGATTGACGGATTGGTTGAGAGCTCCAAAGGAAGATTCAGAGTAAAATATCTGTTCGATGATGTGGACGGATTTGTTGACAAAGATGCTGTGGTAGAATACCTCCCCCCACCTGCAGAAACCAACATCATCATGGTGTGCGGACCACCTCCGATGTATGACTCAATTTGTGGCCCGAAAATATTTGTTCCAGACAGCCCACCCCAGCAGGGTGAAGTGGGTGGGTTATTGAGCGAACTTGGGTACACGAAGGAAATGGTATTTAAATTCTAAGATAAAAAGGTGGTGGTGAAGAGTATTTCTTTCGTAACCATTACGCCTTCGTTATTGCCTTTCGTTATTCCCAAAAAATTTCAGTAACTACACTTATCTAAGAACCCAAACTCAACCACAATAATGTTTTCACTGCGCAGCAATGGCCACAGGAAAGGTACAGCTGTTACTCTGAATGATCCCAACGATGATACCAAAGATTCCGAGCGCACTGGCAAAGATCTCCACTATCAGAATCTTCACAAAGAGGGAAGGGTCCTGGGCGTCGGCCAGGGCGCAGGAGCTCCCAGCAATTCCGACAGAAATACCGCTAGCGATGTTGGTCAAACCCACGCTGAGGCCCGAGGAGAACACCCCGTATCCTGCGTAATACATGAGGTTATAATCCCAGCCGTCGGCAAACTGCATCAAGTGAATTTCCAGAGAGGGTGAGTATGGAGAAAAAAAAGTCAAAGATGAAGGACGCCTAAAGATGGAGAACACACGTGAAGAAGGACACATCGACATTTTTGAAGGATGAGCAATCATGACGCGGCTAATTGCAGAGCACACTCACATTGCCGTTTTCTACCGATTCAGCATCAGGCTTCTTCACCATATTGACGAGGACAATCGCCATAATCACCCCATAAATAGCTGTTGCCTCGCAGAAAATTACACTGGAGTGTGTTGAGGAGAGTGTGGAGGAGTGTGTGAAGGAGTGTGTGGAGGAGTGTGTGGAGGAGAATGGAGAGGAAGAGAGGAGGGAAAGAGGGGATTGTGATTAGCCAGGCAGATCCAGATTTGTAATACGCTCACTGCAGCCTCATTTTTTGGTGTTTGCGGTCATTGCCCTGCCACGCTCATTGCCCTGCCATGCTCATTGCCCTGCCGCTTCATTCTCTTACCTAATGAGATTCTTCGATCTGATCCTGGGAGCTTTAACAGCAGCTCCTACCAAGCTTGACCCAGTGAGGAAGATGCCCCAGGCTGCCCCAACGACGGAGAATGCCAAGGAAAAGGCGATTCCGTAGCTGCCGAATGAATAAGGGGTAATGTGGGTCAGGACCTCCGTCCAGCCGGCGTTGCAGTAGGTTCCAACGCAAGATGACATTGCAGCTGCAGGAAGGGAGAAAGGGGGAGGGTGAAGGTGAAGGTGAAGGTGAGGGTGAGGGGTGAGGGGTGAGTTAAAGGGCTAGAAAGGTGAAATGGAAGGTCCTACTGTCGATCCTCCGTCTGCTACCAGCATTGCGAGGCGCGGCTAATTCAAGAATGCCATACACCGGCATGCACAGCAACCAAGGACAAAGGGACGAAGAGATGTGCAGATGGTGTCCTGGAGCAAATGAGGCGGAATTAAATAGTCATACAGATTTTCTTCAAAGTAGGGATGCTGTCACAGACGTACCAATAATAAATGTCCTCTTGGATAACGGATTAGAAACGCTATCTCACCCTCCCCTTCGCACTCTTTTTTCTCAGCCCGCACACTTGTTATTGTTTATTCTCACTGTCGATATCGACCTTTCGGGCCGAAATCCGTCAAATTGTCTCGCCGTGAGTTTCTAGACCCCCTTGTCTTTTGGTTTCCGCAAACGGAGCCCCCCTAAAACATCGTACAACACGAAACTTGGTTCACAGTCTCAGCACAATAGGATATCAAGAATACCAACTCGACTGGTATCAACGCATCTTCGTGTCGACGCATCTTCGTGTCGACGCTTCTTTGTATCGACGAAGTCGCGGCGTGATGGGCAAGGCCAAGAAGCAAACGATGCCAAAGTGTAGCTACGGCGCAGCCTGCACACGGAAGGGTTGCGTTTACACTCACCCGCCGAAACCTCCAAAAAAGAAGAAGGGGGAGTTGCCAGCACCCACCTCGCAAACGACGACTTCTTCGCGGGTTTGCCTTCCCTATCTATCGAACCTTTGCACTTTTGGCTCCGGCTGCCGTGACAGGCATCCGCCTGATGAGGAATGTGAAAGGCTCATAAAGGAGTACAAACAGCGGCCGTGTACGTGGGGGGCTGGCTGTCGGACCTACGCCTGCCTTTACTTCCATCCAGATGAAGACGCTGGAAGCAACGCCGAAGGCAGCAGCGAGGATTTGAAAGCACTGCAGCCGCCCCAACCTCCCCAAAAGGGGGGCCCTAACCCTCTGCCGGCAAAGATTACGTATGAATCGTGGCTGGCGAACGGATGCCAACTCCCGGAAGGGGTGTCCAAGCGTGTGTTTTTCGACCAGGCTGGAATTCAACTTGAGTTTCGGGCTGTGTATGCTTTTGTTTTCGATGGTATTAAGCCGTCACATGCCATGCGATCGAGATCGAGATCGAGATCGAGATCAAGTCAACCACCGGTGGTGAAGTTAAAAGGTTCGTTCGCAACGGTGTAAGAGGTTCTGCCGAGGTCGCATTTTGTATTTGAGCAACTGGCATTTTGTATTTGAGCTACTGGCGTTTTGTATTTGAGCAACTATGGACAGCACACTAAAATTGGTCTCGTCTTAACTAATATCTCTCTTAAACACCCCCCACTTTGCTTCTGCAGCCCCGCCCATCACTAAAAAGGTCATTGGTGTGGAGAAAGTAACGATGCCTCAGTCGCTCTGGGTGGACTCGTCCCTGAGGACAAATTGCTTCCACGTAAGCGATCCGTTTGAGCGATACGATATGGTCAACAAAGCACACATTGGGAGGACTGACGTGATAGATCTGCACTTTCAGTCGCTTTCAACTTTCGAGCCGGTGCTAGAATATCACCTGCAAGGAAGGACTGGCCGTGTCTGGGTAATATGCGGCAGTGGACATCACATTGTTGCTGACTCTCACCAGAAGAAGGCGCAAGGGCGCGAGGGTGTCCTTTATGGAGGTGTCCAGGAGTTTTTAGACAGGAAAAATATTAGATATCAAATTGGCAAAGACAATCGTGGGAACATTTGTGGTAGTTTGTACGTCGCAATGTAGGAGGTGAAAGGATTTGGATCAGGATTGAGTAGACAACGATACGGTAAATAGACAACGATACGTGCTTAAAAATAGTCGTAGCAAGACGATGAAATATTACTTTCGAAAATGCACAATCAAAACCTCTCTCTTACAATTCATTCAAGGCTTCCTTTGCCGCCTTCACCCTTTCTTCTCTGGCTTCCTTTCCTCTTGTGAACTCTTCCTCCAGGATATTCACCCTTTCGACCAACTCGTCGTACTTGGCTTTTGATCTCTCAAACCATTCTGGATCATATTCACTAGTGAGCTCCATGCGCTTGATTTCTTTTCGCATTTGATGAAAAGTACCAACAGGGTCTTGGCTGGCCGTAACTGGTTTATCTGTAAACTGGTTGATGTAACTGCTGGGCGGATCCTCCGTTACATCGAATAGTTCTACATCGATAATCAAGGTGGCGTTGTTGTGAATTTTCTTTCCATTTTCAATATCCGCGAGCTCTCCATAACCATATTTTGCCGGCGCGGTAATCCTTCTCTTTTCACCTTTGCACATCTTCTTCATTCCCATGTTTAGCGCCTTCATCCACTTTTTTCCCATTCCTAGCTGAAAAACCAAGTTATCATTTTCCTTTGTACTCTCATCACCCTCAATCCTCCTTGTTGTGTGAAGCAATGAGCAGTCCTTGAAAAGCTTGATGTCCACGGAAGCCAAAAGGAAGTCGCCAACTTTTGTCTTCTCGTAATGCTCACATGTTTTCTTCTCCCCCAACTTGCCAATACGCACATCCGCATCGAAAGGCAGGTCTTGTCCAGTGCAAGGTTTGATCTTGGTGGAGGGAGTGCCATCAGCAGATGTTTCACTTAAGGTCATGAAGACCACCACCGAAAATACCAATAGTGAGGGTATAGACATAATAAAAGTTAATCGAGGATTTATTTACCTTTCTTCCAATTAAATTGTTGTCAAAAAAAAGTCCTTTTCCCTCTTCCCTCTTTCTCTCAGCTCTCAGCCACTATATGTAAAAAAATAATAAATAAACCCAACAGGCGCTTCTACATCTCCAGAGAAACTACGACTGCCACGGTTAATTCCCAACGACGCCGACATCACTCAAAATTCTTCTCCCGTGAAAAAGAATTGCCCGTCGATACTTTACAATGGATATTTTCACCTCGTTTGCTACGATATCCGTCCCCCTTGTAGCGACACTCTCGACAATTTATGCAATAGAAAAACAGCAACGGAAACGGTGGCACTACAAAATCAAAAATGACTTCATGGATCCTACCATTGATCACCACTTGATAATTAAGAATTTGCTTGAACATGACATGCCTTTCATGACCAGAGCAAGCTTAGAACTGGGTCAATTTCGAACATTCGCAATTCCATCAATTAGCAAACTGCTGAACTCGACGGGGGAATACACTAAGCAGTGTCCTATTAGATATGATGATACGGATCTGATACTCCGCGAAATTCTCGAGAATGGTGTGCATTCAAGAAGAGCTGAGGCTGCTATCGCCAGACTGAACGAAATCCACGGAAAATATCCATCTATAACCAACGATGACTTCCTGTACACTCTATCGATATTCATTGTCATACCTGTAATTTTTATCGATAAGTTTGGCTATAGGAAGGTTTCTAAAAACGAACGCGAGGCCCTGTTCCAAAGTTTCAGAATAATTGGCAACCAGATGCATATTGAAAATATACCGAAGAGTTACGATGCCACGGTCATATTTCACCATGAATATGAACGAAAATATATGAAGTTCTCAACCACAAACTTTAATGTTGGAACTGCAACAATGGATTTTTTTCTCGAGCACTCACTCCCGCGATTCTTGCGACCGATAGGCAGACAGTTTGCCATTTGCTTACTGGACGAGCGACTCCGGGCCGCACTAGGCATCGGACCGCGACCGAATCTTATTATTTCCACTGCAGTGTCTCTAATTATGTTCTTCCGCTCTGTCTTCGTCCTTCGATTCATGGTTGCTTCCGAGTATAGTCGGCGAAGAACTCCTAGCAAAGCTACTTGTCCATATCTGACGCGCTGGGACCCTTTCGACTATGCTTCTTATCCTCGCGGGTACAACTTGGAAGACCTCGGACCGAAAAAGAAAGGAATCGCAGCGAAGAAATCGCAGTAGAGAAATCGCAGGACAGTGATAGCTTTGGCTTTTAAATAATTTTAGCGAAAAAGCAACACTTCTTGCACATTAATCGCACAAAATTATCATCTATAACTCCTCTTCATCCTCCTCCTCTATATCCGCTGAATCCACATTGTCTGTTCTGTCCTCAGTCTCCGCCTCCACTTCTCCTTCTTCGATTCTCAAATTCTTGAGCTTTGCAATTGGCGAGTTTCTTCGGACCTCCAATCTCTTCTCCATAGCTGCCCTACTTGCAAATTTCTGCAATAGCGATACGTCAATCGCTTCTGTCTGTTCCCAGTTCAATTCATCAAGCGCCCTGATAATCAATCCGAAACCTCCGCCAGTGTCCCCTCCCGCCCCCTTCTCAACCAAAAATTCGTAAAGGAACTGCAGGCCCCCATTCAGGGCACATATCTCCGGCGCGACCTCGGCGATACTGTTCTTCCCCTCCCTGTCTTGCAAATAGAGCCAGAGCAGATCCTCCGCCGCCTGGCCGACGCCCCCCTCCTTCCCCTCATGGTGCTCGTTCCTTCTGAGGACGGCAAGGATGACGTCTCCGGCCCTCTCTCTCTCGATTCCGTGCAATCCACCCTCCCTCATAGCCGCGACAGCTGCTGCAAATACTTTTCCATTGCTCGCATGGCTGACGCTTTCGATGAGCAGATCGAAAGATTCCTTCATGGAGAAGCTGCCAGTGTAGTTGCCGATAACGCGGTCGCCACAGGTAAGCTTTAGTATATGGGATAGAGCGAAGCAACTACCCCAGGCCTGTTTATTGATCGCAATTCGGCGTTTGCTATTCAAAGTAACGTCGCCCTTGGCATCAAGCGACGCCCTCATCTTCCCATTTAGAATCTGAATAATCTTATTCCCTTTCCCAAACTCGCCGCCGGCCAATAAAAATGAAGAGAAGATAAATCCGCTTGCTCGAACAGCGCTTACAATCACCTTGTCGTCTTCGTCGCCTAGCATATCTTCGCAGATCTCCATGAACGCCAACAGAGCGTCTGCCCCAATGCTTAGTTGCTCAGCCCTCTGTCCCAAATTACCAACAGCAAACATGGCGGCCGCCCGAACGTTGGAGCTCTTGTCTTTGACGTGGATTTTTAGTATTTCCATGGTCTTATTGCCGTCGAGCGCATGAGAAGCCGTTATTGCTATCCTCCCTAGAGCTCTACAAATGGCTGCCTTGACTGCGGCATTCGTTTCTTGGTTGCCATAGAAAACATCGCTAGGCACAAAGTTGAGACCATTCTCAAAATCGTTGGTCAGAAGGTAACCATAGCATTTAGCCGCGCTCGCCCTGACCTCGCTGATGCTATCATTAATCCACTCTCCCACGAAGGAAATATCAATTGCCTCTTCTACTTCAGAATCTTTACGATGCGCCCTTCCATCGGCGTTTCCATTGGCGTTTCCGCCAGCATCTCCGTCGGCATCTCCGTCAGCATCTCCGCACCTTCCATTCAAATAATTCTCCAGAAGACGAATAGCTTTTGTCCTGACCGCCTTCTTCTCGCTCTTCTCGGCCCTCGCAACAATCCCTCTGACATCTCCACTCTTCTTAACTACTTTAAAATCTGCCTTGGCAATTGCTCCCAAAACGTGAAGCGCGTGAATGCACCCTGCCTCGCTGGCCCTCTGGACTAGTCCCCCCATGAACCTTGGCTCCCCTTCGATGAGCCTAATCATCGGCAGCTGCATAGGTGTGGTCTCGCCGGTTGTAGTGGCGGCCCCTCCTGCGGTTGCAATTAGACACTCAGCGGCTGGCTTCTTCCTCTCGTCATCCCCAGGTTTGACGAGGCACCTGGCTAGAGAAGTCAGGGCTCCGACCTCCGCGTCTACGAAGTCGTCGCTTACGTGGCATCGACCATCGGATCCCCCGCCCCCCTTCACGATTTCAGAGACAAGCTCAGAAAACTCCCAGAAGACGCCTTTATCGACCTCGTCAAGGACTGAACTCCCAACAAATTTAAGTAGGGAGGAGAGGAGGCCAAAGACTTTGGAGGGCTGTCCCCCTCCCTCTCTTCCCCTAACTCTACCTCTACCACCCGCGCTCCCCCTAAGTAGCTCGCTCCACGTTTTCAGCGGTGTTATTTTGACCATCGCCGAAAGCGTGGCTATTGCCTCCTTCCTCGTGCCCTCTCCCAAGGAAAGGTCACGAAATACCCGAGTCATGACCGGCGATACGGAACCCCACATCGTCGTCATTACGTCTGGATACGTTCGAACCATTTGTCCCACCGTTCCGATACATTGCAAGAGTACTTTATCCTCGTCAGGGTCGATGTTTTTATTTCTGTCGTTGTTGTTGTTGTTGTTGTTGATGCTGTTGTTCTTGTTGTTGTTCTTGTTCTTGTCGCCAGCATTCTTGACCACGACAGCGTTGACGACCTTGAGCATAGTCATCGCCAGCCCTTTGACATTAATGTCATCTCCTTCCTTGTCATTCATTCCTCTGACCGCTTCGATGAACGACTGCATCGCCCTGGCATAGCAAGCAGCTTCTTTTTTGCATCTCACCGTGTCTCCACTATCGCTTCCATTCCCGCTTTTCCCGCTTTCGCTTTCGCTTTCGTCCGAAGGCTTACAAAACTCCCCTACCCCTTCCTTCAGTACCCTCACAATCTGTCCTCTCAGTGGATTTTTCCTAGTTACCTCGACATCCATGACGACATCGAGAACCAAAGGCAAAAACATGGCACTTGCCATACCCCTGAACTTCATCAGACCTGCCAAACAATCCACAGCCGCGAACATGGTCTGATCATTGATGATGTTCCCGCCCTCGTCCCGCCTTCTGAGCAGCGGCAGTAGCAATTTCTTCACAATTACAGTAGACGTGGTCTCGGGCGGGGGCGAGTTCATGCCAAATCGCGACAGCAACTGCGTCAAGGTTCGCAGTGCCACATAATCAGTATTCGTTGTTGCCGACATTGTACTGGTGTTCACCTCGTCGTTCGCGTCGTTTGTTAGCGTTTGGGAGCTTAGCATACGACGCTCTCCATGAAAATACCAAGTTGTTATCACAAAGACGCAGATGTAGTGGACCTCAGTGCGGGGGACTTCAATTTTCTTGACATTTGCCAAAATGTGCACAGTAATGGAACATATTTTCGCAAAGAGGGGCGTGGAAGCCGGAGTGAGTTGCAGCGATCGGAAAAGCTTCGATATGCACAGGCCTGCAGCAGAGGGCGTTATGCCCGGGGTTGTTTTCTGGTTTATCTTGAGGGAAGTTAATTGCGAGACAGATTGCCCTAGAGTGGTGCGGGAGATGCTGTCGGAAATTGATTGAAATGTTTGTTGGCTGGGTCGACGGGTCGGTGTTGATCGGCGAGGAGGCGTAGAGCCCTTCCGGGGCGGGGTAGAGCTCCTGCTCATCAGCCAGGGAAGGACAAGTACGACTCAAAATCGAAATCCCCCTGAGTTTTTAAGTTCCCAGGTGAAAGTAGCGAGGACCGGAGTTCAAAGTCGAATCCGATCAAAAGAGTGTGGTGAGTTGTTCTAGAAACGTGGGTATTTAAAATACTTTATTCACTCCATATTTACAAATCCCCCTCCCCCCCATGAGAGAATATAATGCAACATCACGTAGGCACCATCCACTCAATTTTCGGTTGCCTTTTTTTTCGAGTCGTGCTGCCGAAAGACTTTCTGTCCGTTGTCAACTTTTTATCCATCCATTGACCTTATCCACCCCAAGGCAGAAATTCCCGCTTGCCCGAGCTTCGAAACAATTTGGCCCCATAGTGACTTGTTTTGTCTCAAAACGTTATGACGATGGCTGTGGATAAGCGAGCGAAGCTGTTACTCCGGAAGCTGGGCGCGATGGAGTATTCGCTCTCCCCTCAAGACGCCAAAACGTTCTCCTCTCAACCTCCGGCTGTTTTGGCCTTGATTGAATCCTTGTTCAATGATCTAGTCACCACTACTGAGGCGTACGAAGGATTGGTGTCAAAGGAGGAGGTGAGATTATAACATTTTTGTACCCAGCGCACTTGCGGAAGCTGCTGTCGTTCTGCTGTCATTCTCATTTAGTATCCACTAACTCTGCTAAAAAACTAACTTTGCTTTCTTTCCATCTCACAGTCAATCTCCGATGAGCTTCGCCGAGCTCAAGCTTCTGTTTTCCCCCTCAGGAAGGAGAACACCGCTTTGATCCGAGAAAATAATCAGCTACACCTGGAGCTCATCAAGGGGGAAGATGAGGCTGGGAAGCAGCAGCAGATGTTCGAGATGGACAAAACACAGCTC
>ENA-OWPI01004622-OWPI01004622.1-marine-metagenome-genome-assembly--contig:-NODE-4622-length-10902-cov-15.977829_pt1 | contig 10902 bp, 8 predicted proteins | sample MGYA00238138_ERZ651775 | MGnify/ENA primary metagenome ERZ651775 (study PRJEB26906, sample SAMN06265043) | marine metagenome | isolation source: Helgoland LTER site | place: Germany:Helgoland, sampling...
CCGAATTGGTAGAATGGCAGCAAAATGTGCAAAAGCATTTGGAATGAAAATAATTTATTATAATAGAAACAAGCTTTTAGAAGAACTTGAAGATGGTGCAAAATATTTTTCAGATATAAATACTATGATGCCAGAATGTGATTTTGTAAGTATTCACACCCCAGCTACGGCAGAGACAAAGCATATTTTAAATGCGACCACTATTGGATTATTACCTAATCATGCTGTCGTTATTAATACTTCAAGAGGATCAACCATTGATGATGATGCTCTTATTGATGCTTTACAAAACAATAAAATTTATGCTGCAGGGTTAGATGTGTTTAATAATGAACCTAACCTTGATGAAAGATATATGAAATTGGATAATTGTTTTGTCTTACCTCATGTTGGTAGTGCCACGCACGAAACTCGCTTAGCAATGAGTATGATGGCTGTAGATAATATTTGTAATTTCTTTGAAAATAAGCCACTTATTTCAGAAGTAGTCTAATACAACTAAAAGTTGTTTTTTTAGTTAATATATATAATTTCTATACATATTTTTTCTGTTTTATTTGAAATTAAAAATCATTTGTGATTAAGTTCGATTATTAAAAACATAAACGAGAGGAAGATAATGTTTAAACTAATAACAAAAACTATAGCTGCAGTAGCTATTGTTTCAGTTGCTTTATTTGGCTCTGCAAATGCAAAGACTTTAAAAATTGAAACACACTTTACTGCTAGCTCACCAAATGGTGAAGTTGCAGCTCAATTCGCTAAAAACGTTGAAGAGTTTTCTGGCGGAAGCTTAAAAATCGAAATGTTCTACTCATCTTCAGTAACAGGTAAATCTGCTGAGGTATTTAACTCTGCTCAAACTGGAATTATTGACTGTGATATGACTGGTGCTGGTTACCAAACTGGTAAGAATGCAGCGTTCCAATTCGCAGGTGATGTAATGGGTGGATACGATAACCCATATCAACAATACGATTTCTTAAAGTTCCCAGGAGCTCAAGATGCTGTTGATGCACTTTACAATAAATATGGAATGACTTTAATTGGTTGGTGGATACCAGGACATGAGTCTCTAATATCTAGTAAGCCAATTCCAGATGTTGCTTCAATCAAAGACTTTAAATTTAGATCACCTCCAGGAATGGAAAGTATGATCTTTACCACACTAGGTGCTAAGCCAATTGTTATGGACTTTGGTGAAGTTCCAACTGCTTTACAAACAGGTCTTATTGATGGTGCGGACTACTCATCTCTTGCAACTAACTATGCAGGTGGACACTATGAAAACAATAAGTATGCAACATACCCAGGTTTTCACTCTATGCCAGCTGACCACTTAGCTTGTAATACTAAAGTATGGAAAAAGCTAAAACCTCATGAAAGAGGAGCAATGAAAGCAGGAATAGAAATTGCTGGAAGAACTATCACTAGCTTAGTTGAAAGAAAAAACGCAGAAGCAGTTAAAGCTTTAAATGCTATGGGCGTTACTCTTCATGACTGGTCTAGAGAAGATAGACTTAAGTTCAGAAATGCTGCACTAGATGCTTGGCAGGAATGGAAAAAGAAATCTCCTGAAGCTGCTGCACTTATAGATATCCACACAGCTTACATGAAAGCTAACGGTATCTTATAATAAAAAGCACATAATAAAATCTTGAAGGGCCTGAAAAGGCCCTTCTTTTTAAAAATTTTTAACCTATGCTTGATAAACAATTACAAGAACAAAATGAAAAAGTTGCAAGCAAGGATGATTTTCCAATAAATTGGATTGATAGAGTTTCTTTATTTTTAAGCCACACAATTAAATATTTAATCCCCATAATAGTACTCGTCATGATGTACGAAATATTTATGAGATACATAGTATTTAAACCAACTTTATGGGCTAATGAGTTATGTTTATGGTTAGCTGGAATTTGTTACCTGGTTGGAGGAATATACGCAACAAGGCTTAGAAGTCATATTAGAATAGTAATGTTATATGATTATGTTGGAAGACCCACACAGAGAATTTTTGATTTAATTAGCACTATAGTAATTGTTTTATTTGCAACTGCAGTAATTTATGGTGGTTGGGAAGATGCCCATAGATCATTTACTACTTGGGAAAGATTTGCAACTTACTGGGATCCACCAATTCCTGCAACCATGAAGCCATTAACACTTATATGTGTATTTCTTATAGCTGTTCAATCGGTAAATAATTTAATAATTGATTGGAAAAATCCAAAAGAAAAACAATACGACCCTTCTAAAGATTTAAAATAAAATGGAATTTGAAATAGGAACACTCTCTATAATACTTATTGTTGGATTATTAGCTCTTATATCTATTGGGGTTCCAATGGGTTTTGCCTCAGGTTTTATGGGTGCTGTACTTGTGTTCTTATATATTGGAGAACACGCTTTAGGTATTTTACTTTCAAGATATTATTCTCTTGTTGTAACTTATTCTTTCTTATCAGTTCCGCTCTTTATATTTATGGCCTCCTTGCTTGAACGCTCTAATATAGCAAGAGATCTTTATGATGCTTTAAATGCATGGTTAAGAAAAACTAGAGGCGGTGTTGGAGTTGTGACTGCAATCATGGCAACTATCATGGCTGCAATGAGCGGAATTATTGGTGGAGAAATAGTTTTATTAGGATTAATTGCTTTACCTCAGATGTTAAGATTAAAATATGATCAAGATATGTCTATTGGAATTATTTGTGCATCAGGTTCTTTAGGTACAATGATCCCACCTTCAATTGTTTTAATTATTTATGGATTAACTACCGAAACGTCAATTACGATGTTGTTTCAAGAAGCAATTGTACCAGGTTTAATGATTTCAAGTTTAATCATTATTTATATTCTTATACGAACAAGATTGCAGCCACATCTTGCACCATTAAGTGATGAACCGCCATTAACTTTAAAAGAAAAAATTTCATATCTACCAGGTCTTTTGCCTCCAATTGGGATTGTAATAATTGTTTTAGGTTCAATTTATTCAGGGATAACAGGTATCACGGAAGCTGCTGGAATGGGTGTAGTAGCAACATTAATTATAATTTTTGCTAGAAAAGAATTAACAATGTTTTTATTTAAAGACGCTCTTACAAGAACTTTTAAAGCATCGGGTACTATTTTAACTATTACTTTTGGTGCAACAGTTTTAGCTGGAGCTTATTCACTTGCAGGTGGTCCAAAATATGTTGCAGAAACAATATTGGCTTATGATTTAAAGCCAATGTATTTAATTTTTATGATGCAATTGATGTTCTTAGTAATGGGGGCGTTTATGGATTGGGTTGGAATAGTATTGTTAGCGATGCCAGTATTTTTACCAATAGTTTTAGCACTAGGATTTGATCCAATTTGGTTTGGAATATTATTTTGTGTGAACATGCAGGTATCATTTTTAAGTCCACCGTTTGGTCCAGCCGCCTTTTACTTAAAGTCAGTTGCTCCTCCTCATATCTCGTTAACAGATATCTTTAGAGGATTTGCACCATTTATAGTAATTCAATTAATTGTGTTAGCATGTGTTATGTTTTTTCCAGAAATAATGACACAAAACTTCCACGAATTTGTTCCAAAAAAATAAATGAGTAAAAAAATTGGTTTTATTGGCATAGGCTTGATGGGTCTGCCGATGGCAAAAAATATATTAAAATCAGGTTTCGATTTAAAAGCATTTAATAGATCTCAAAACAAAGCTGAACCTTTAAAGGAATTTGGTGCAGAAATTTCAACCTCAATTGATGATGTGGTTAAAGACAGTGATGTTGTAATTACTATGCTTACGGATGATGGAGCAATTAACGATGTAATGGAAAGTTCTAATTTTTTAGAAAATTTAAAATCAGGAGCTACTGTTATTGATATGAGCTCAGTTAAACCAACCACAGCAACTAAGCATGGAAATAGTTTAAAATCTAAAAATATTAATTATTTAGATGCACCTGTTTCAGGTGGAACAATTGGAGCCGAAGAAGGGTCACTAGCAATAATGGTTGGTGGGGAGCAAAATGTTTTTGATGAAGTTAATGATGTTTTAAAAACTATGGGTAATCCGACATTAGTTGGACCAGTGGGAAGTGGACAAGTCTCTAAACTAGCAAATCAAATAATAGTTGGTTTAACTATTGGAGCAGTAGCGGAGGCAGTAACACTTTGTGAAAAAGCAGGAGCAAACCCAAATAAAATGATCAAGGCTTTATCTGGTGGTTGGGCAGATAGTAAAATACTTCAAACACATGGAAAAAGAATGATTGATAAAGATTTTACTCCTAAAGGTAAAACATCAGTTCATTTAAAAGATATGAATAATATTTTAGAGTGTGCAAATAGTTTTAATACACATTTACCTATTTCAAATTTAGTGAAAGAAATGTATAAAACACTTGTTGAAAATGGACATGGAGATACAGATCACAGTTCTCTTTATAAAGAAATTGAAAGGATAAACAAAAAATGAGCGGAAGATTAGAAGGTAAAAAAATTGTAGTAACAGCAGCAGGTCAAGGAATTGGTAAAGCAACTGCAATTGCATTTCATAATGAAGGTGCAAACGTTATAGCAACAGATTTAAATGATAAAACTTTAGCTGATTTAAATAAAGAATATCCTAATATTACAGTTCAAACGTTAGACTCAACAGATAATAATGCGATTTTAGAATTTGTAAAAACTTTAGATAAAGTAGATGTATTATTCAATGCAGTTGGATTTGTTCATCATGGAAGTATTCTTGAATGTGAAGATAAAGATTGGAATTTTTCTTTTGATGTAAATGTCAAATCTATGTACCAAATGTGCAAAGCAATTTTACCATTAATGGTCAAACAAAATGGTGGAAGTATAATCAATGTTTCATCATGCGCTTCAAGTTTAAAAGGATTTCCAAATAGATTTGTCTATGGAACTACCAAAGGAGCAGTTATTGGTTTAACTAAATCCATTGCAGCAGACTTTGTAAAACAAAATATCAGATGTAATTCAATTGCACCTGGAACCGTATTTTCACCTTCATGGCAAGACAGAGTTAATCAAAGCCCAGATCCAGTTCAAGCTAAAAAAGATTTTATCGCAAGACAGCCTATGGGAAGATTAGGAACAGCAGAAGAGATTGCTGCTATGGCTGTATATTTGGCTAGTGATGATTCAACATTTACCACAGGAACAACAATTTCTGTTGACGGTGGAATTTCAATTTAATTAAATAAAAGAGGAAAATTATGAAGTTATTAAGAGTAGGAAAAAAAGGAAGTGAAAAGCCAGCAGCTTTAGATAAAGAAGGCAAGATTAGAGATATTAGTTCACATGTTGGAGATTTAAACCCTGATCATGTAAATTTTGAAACTATATCAAAATTACAAAATGTAGATTTATCTTCATTACCAGAATTATCCTCAAGTGAGAGAATTGGATCATGTGTAACAAAACCAGGCAAGTTTGTAGCAATTGGATTAAATTATTCTGATCATGCTGCTGAAACTGGTGCAGAAGTTCCTTCAGAACCTATCATGTTTATGAAAGCGACTAGTTCTATAGCAGGCCCTAATGATGACGTTGAAATCGTATCTGGGTCAAAAAAATTAGATTGGGAAGTTGAGCTTGGAATTGTAATAGGAAAAGAAGCAAAACATATTTCAGAAGATAAAGCTCAAGATCACATTTTAGGATATTGTCTAGTTAATGATGTTAGTGAAAGAGAATGGCAAATTGAAAAAATGGGTCAATGGGTTAAAGGAAAATCACATGACACTTATGGACCAATTGGACCATATCTTGTTACAAAAGATGAAATAGCTGACATAAATAATCTAAAAATGAGTTTAGATGTTAATGGCAATAGAATGCAAACTGGTAACACAAGTACAATGATATTTAATGTAAATGTAATTGTATCTTATGTAAGCAAATTCATGTCTTTACAACCTGGTGATATAATTACTACTGGAACACCTCCTGGTGTTGGTATGGGAATGAAACCTCAGCAATTTTTAAAAGCAGGGGATACAATGAAATTATCAATAGAAAACTTAGGTGAGCAAAACTCGAAAGTAGTTGCTTTATAATCAATTGTGAAAATAACTTCTATTAAAAGTCATGTACTTAGATATGAGTTAGAAAAAGAGTTAGGCTATTCACAACAATATTATAAATATAGAACTGCTCATCTTGTAGAAGTTCAAACTGATGAGGGGATTACAGGCTGGGGAGAGTGTTTTGGACCTGGCAACATTGCTTTAGCAAATAAGTTTATTGTTGAGAAAGTTATTCAACCATTAATTATTGGTGAAGATCCTTTAAATAAAGAACATATCTGGCACAAAGTATATAATCTTTTAAGAGACAGTGGACAAAAAGGAATGCCAATCCAAGCATTATCAGGAGTTGATATTGCATTGTGGGATATTTTAGGAAAAAAAACTAATACTCCTCTTTATCAGCTTGTTGGTGGAAAATGTAATGATCAAATCCCAGTTTATGGGTATGGAATGATGTTGCAAAAAAAATCTACTTCAGAGTTAATTGATTTATTCAAGCAAGAAGCAACACAAATTAAATCTAAAAATTTTAAAGCAATGAAAATGAAAGTTGGAGTAGGTCCAGTAGATGATTTAAAACTTGTTAGAGCAGTAAGAGACACAGTTGGAAAAGATTTTAATCCTTATTTCTATTGGATGGATAAACGCGGCATTAATCGACAGCATATTACAGTTATTGATGAGGCTTTTACTGGGCAAGCATTTATTATGACAGATCTGGATGATAATCAGATTACAGCATTTCATCCGGGCGCGATGAATGAATCACACCAAAATAAAATTGTCGATGCTAAAGATTGTAATCTAGGAATCATATCGCCTGATGGTCGAGAGGGGATGTTACAACACGCTGAGCAATTCATAACTGCCGGTATTCCATTCATCTTCGACCCAGGGCAGGGAATGCCAATGTTTAACGGTGATGAACTTTCTCAGTTTATCGAAAAAGCAACATGGGTAACGGTCAACGATTATGAATGGCAGATGATGCAGGATAAAACTGGCTTGGGAGCAGATGAGATTTCAGCACAGGTTGAGGCATTGATTGTTACTAGAGGCGGTGATGGCTCAACCATTTATACCAAAGAGAAAGAAATAGAAATACCATGTGTAAAACCAGAATCAATCACTGATCCAACAGGATGTGGTGATGCTTATCGCGCGGGTCTGCTTTATGGACTTATTAATAAGATGGATTGGGAGACTACTGGAAGGATTGCATCGCTAATGGGCTCGATTAAAATTGCGCGACATGGAACACAGAATCATTCATTCACATTTGATGAATTTAAAGTAAATTTTGAAAAAGAATTTAATTTTAGTATACAAGAATAATATTTCTATAAAGATGGAGTATATATTTAAATAGTTTTAATTAGGCTATGTTTTTTCTGTTCTTGTCGTCGTTTATATAGAATAAACTCAGTATAGCCATTTGCTTGTTTACGGCCTTTTAAAACTAGATCGAGAGCAGCTTTAAAAGGAACACTACCGCTAAAATCGTACGACATGGGAACATAATTCTTGTCATCCCGATTTTGTCGATCAACTATAACTGCCATTCGTTTCATTGCATCACGAACTTCTTCTTTGGTTACAATCTCATGATGTAACCAATTTGCAATATGTTGACTAGATATTCTTAAGGTAGCACAATCTTCCATTAGAGCTATATCATTGATGTCTGGCACCTTGGAACAGCCAACACCTTGTCCAATCCAACGCGAAACATAACCAAGAATGCCTTGTGCATTATTTTCTAGTTCATGTCGTATCTCCAATGGAGACAACTTACGTTTTGAATCCATTACTGGGATATCAAGAATGTTATCGACTGGAACTTTGACAGCGCTCATCAATGCAATTTGTCTACTCTTAACGTTGAGACGATGATAATGGATAGAATGCAATGTTGCTGCAACAGGCGAAGGAACCCACGAAGTATTGGCACCTGCCTTAAGGTGCTGAATCTTAGTCTTCATCATCTTTTGCATTTCTTCAGGCATCGCCCACATGCCTTTCCCAATCTGTGCTTTACCTTTTAGGCCACATTCGAGACCGATTTGAACATTTGAAGACTCATATGCCTGTAACCATCTAGCCTGTTTTATTTCTTCTTTGGGTAAGATAGGGCCTGCTTCCATGTTGGTATGAATATCATCACCAGTACGATCTAGGAAGCCAGTATTAATGAAAACCAAACGTTCACTTGCTGCCTTTATACAGGCTTTCAGATTCACAGAAGTGCGTCGTTCTTCATCCATGATACCCATCTTTAAGCTATTTTTTGATAGGTTAAGTGCTCTTTCTGTGCGTGCAAATAGTTCATTTGCAAAAGCAACTTCATCAGGCCCATGCATTTTTGGTTTAACAATATAGACAGAGCCTTTTAAGCTATTAGGACGCTTCGAAGTTCCTTTTAAATCATGGATAGCACAAAGTGATGTAATCATTAAGTCCATCATGGTTTCGGGTACTTGCATACCATCATATAAAACCATATCAGTATAGAGGTGGCTACCAACGTTACGTATCAACATTAGACTTCGTCCCTTTTTTATAACAGGCTTGCCATCAACGCCGATGAATTCTTTATCCGGTTCCATAGTTCGCTCAACAGTTTTGCCATCTTTTTTAATGGAATGTACTAGTGTTCCTTTCATTAGCCCCAACCAGTTCCTATATACATTTAACTTGTCTTCGGTATCGACGGATGCAACAGAATCTTCACAATCCATAATCGTAGTTATGGCGGATTCAATATGTATATCATAAATTTTGGCATGATCTCGGCGACCAATAAATAAAGCATCACCAAATTTGATTTCTACATGTAAATTATGATGAGAGAGAAGTACGGAATCCGGATTGTCTGGTTTCCCAGTATAACCTACAAACTGTTGTGGTTTGAGTAATGTTGTCTCAGTACCATCGCCGAAATGCACTGTAAGATGATTATTTTTTATAAAATACTGTGTTACATGCTTGTGTGTATCTCTTTCCAATGCAAAATGTCTATCGAGCAGATTTCGACCACGTGCAATTACACGGTCACCTCGAATTGGATTATATTTCTTAATGTTTCTACAACCATTACCTTGCGGTATTGTGTCAGTCGTATATGAGGCATCGTAGAGGCTACCCCAGCGCGCATTCACAGCATTTAAGACATAACGTGCATTATCTAAAGGTACGACAAGCTGGGGACCAGGTACTACAGCAATCTCATCATCAACACTCTCAGTATTTATATCAAAGTCTTTAACTTCATCAACTAGGTAACCAATGGTTTTGAGGAATTTTTTATAAGCTGCAGGATTATGCTTTGTTGAACGATTTTCAATATGCCAAGTATCTATCTTTTTTTGTAAATCATCACGTTTTTTTAATAACAATGCATTTATTGGCATGAAGTCGGAAAGAATTTTTTCTAGTGATATCCAGAATTTTTTGTTTATAATTTCTGTTTTCGGCATGATCTCTTTCTTTACAAATTCATAAAGATTTTTTTTGATGTGCAGTTTTCCTACCTTAACATAGTGTTCAGTTTCAATATCCATGGCTTAATTGATGCCTTTTACTTAGTTGAAATTAGTTAAATTATCGGACCAAAAGACTAGATGATATTAATACTCAAAGCAATATCAAACCAATTATCAATTAAAAATAATTTTTGCATTTATACCAGATTAAGATAGTATTTTTCGTGCCTGACGGAGCAAACCGTCGACTAATTAGAGATTAGATAATGAACGTATCCGCTAAACGGCTTTGTGAGAAGCCTACTTTGCGTCCGGCCGACCCTCGCTTTTCATCCGGACCGTGTAAAAAACATCCAGGTTGGAACCTTTCTAGCCTATCTGTCGGTAATCTAGGGCGAAGTCATCGGGCCTCGATACCAAAATCTCGGTTACAAGAAGCAATTTCGCATTCGGCTGAATTATTAAATCTACCTGATGATTGGCAGCTCGCTATCGTGCCTGCTTCTGATACCGGAGCCTTTGAATTAGCCTTATGGTCTATGCTTGGAAAATGTGGTGTCGATGTATTTGTTTGGGAAAGTTTTTCCAGTGATTGGGCTGATGACATTCAAAATCAGTTGAAAATTGAGGACCTAAATATCTATCAAGCTAATTATGGTGATTTACCAGATTTATCTCAGACGAAAATTGATCGTGACATCGTCTTCGTTTATAACGGTACGACTAGTGGTGTGCGTGTTCCCAATTTAGATTGGATATCTCCAAATCAAAAAAGCCTTGTTTTTTGCGATGCTACTTCTGCGGTATTTGCTATGGAATTAGATTACAAGAAACTTGATGTTGTTACTTGGTCTTGGCAAAAAGTATTGGGTAGTGAAGGAGGTTTTGGGATGTTAGCGTTAAGCCCAAAGGCTATTGAACGTTTAGAAAGTTATCAGCCATCGCGACCGTTACCGAAGATCTTTCGAATTACCAAAAATGGTAAAATCACCCAAAGCGTATTTAAAGGTGCGACACTAAATACACCAAGTATGTTAGCGTTGGAAGATTTGCACTCGGCATTAAAATGGGCTGAATCGATTGGTGGCTTATCGGCATTGATTGAGCGTTGTAATAATAATTTTAAAGCAGTGGATAGTTGGGTGAGACAAACGGAATGGATAGATTGGTTACCAAATAGAACGGAAACATTATCTACCACGTCAATGTGTCTAAAGATTATATCAAAAGAATTTTTAATTTTAAGTGAAGAACAGCAAAAAATAGCAATTGGTTTAATGTGTCGATGGTTAGAAGAAGAAGATGTCGCTTATGATATAGCCGCTTATCGAAGCGCGCCCATAGGTTTTAGAGTATGGGGTGGTGCAACTATCGAA
>ENA-OWPI01004625-OWPI01004625.1-marine-metagenome-genome-assembly--contig:-NODE-4625-length-10898-cov-2.485907_pt1 | contig 10898 bp, 7 predicted proteins | sample MGYA00238138_ERZ651775 | MGnify/ENA primary metagenome ERZ651775 (study PRJEB26906, sample SAMN06265043) | marine metagenome | isolation source: Helgoland LTER site | place: Germany:Helgoland, sampling...
TTTACCAAAGTTTACAACACCATCAATTTCACTTACAACAGCAGGATTTGATGGGTTTCTTGCTTCAAAAAGCTCTGCCACCCTAGGTAAACCTCCAGTTATATCTCTAGTTTTAGAGCTCTCTCTTGGAATACGCGCTAACACTGTTCCTGCTTTAACCTTGCTTCCATTTTCAACACTCAAAATGGCATTCATGGACATAAAGTATCTGGCTTCAAGTCCATTAGGTAAATTAATAACCTCACCATCATCATCCCTTAAAGTTATTCTTGGTCTTAAGTTTGACCCACCAGATTGCTGCTTCCAGTCAATTACAACTCTACTACCTATTCCAGTTGAATCATCAACTTCCTCTCTCATTGAAATTCCATCTACAAGATCTACATAATGAGCAGTTCCCTCTTTCTCAGTTATAATAGGAATTGTATAAGGATCCCATTCAACTAAAACCTCACCTGCATTGACCATGGAACCATCTTGTTTTAACAACTTTGCTCCATATTGCAGACGATAACGAGCTTTTTCTCTACCTTGATCGTCTAAAATAAGCATTTCAGAAGATCTAGAAAGTATAATTTGACTACTATCCTCGGTAGTTACCAAAGTCGCATTATCTAGTTTGATTTTGCCATCAAAGGGAGCTTCAATCTTAGACTGTTCAGCACCACGCTGAGCAGCACCTCCAATATGAAATGTTCTCATTGTTAATTGAGTTCCTGGTTCACCAATTGACTGAGCAGCGATAACTCCAACTGCCTCACCTATGTTAACTGGCGTTCCTCTAGCTAAATCTCTTCCATAGCATGCCGCACATATACCAGGTTGAGTTTCACATGTAAGTGCTGATCTAACTTTGACATTATCAACTCCAGCCATTTCAATTTTCTCAATATCATCTTCAGATATTATTACACCCTTTTCTAATATAACTTCATTTGAAACATTAAGAATTTGATCAGCTGTAGTTCTACCCAATATTCTTTCAGATAGAGGCTCAATAATATCACCACCCTCAATAACTGCACGCATAACAAAACCGTTTTCTGTACCACAGTCATCTTCTGTAACAATACAATCTTGAGCAACATCTACTAATCTTCTGGTCAAGTAACCCGAATTAGCAGTTTTCAAGGCCGTGTCAGCCAATCCTTTCCTAGCTCCATGAGTAGAGTTAAAATACTCAAGGACATTAAGTCCATCTTTAAAAGAAGATTTAATTGGTGTTTCTATAATCTCACCAGATGGTTTAGCCATTAAACCTCTCATACCAGCAAGTTGCTTGATTTGAGCAGCAGAACCCCTTGCACCAGAATGAGCCATCATCCAAACTGAGTTTACAGGTTGACCAACTTTAATTGTTGATATGTTTTTCATCATTGCATCTGCAACATCATCTGAGCATTTTGACCATACATCTACAACTTTGTTGTATTTTTCACCCTGAGTTATAAACCCATCCTGATATTGTTGTTCAAAATCTTTAACTTGTTTTTCGGCTTTAGCCATTAAATCAGATTTAGCCTGAGGTGTTTCTAGGTCTGATATACCAAAAGAAATTCCAGCCGTGCAAGCATGTTTGAAACCCATGGCCATTATTTGATCACAAAAAATAACAGTGTCTTTTTGTCCACAATGGCGATAAACAAAGTCAATAACGTTAGTTACTTCCTTTTTAGTCATCAATTTATTAACAGTATTAAAGTCCACAGAGTTGTGATTTGGTAATAATGTAGATAGCTTAGCCCTACCAGGGGTAGTATCTAAAATTTTTGATATCTCGTTTCCATTTTTATCAAAAACATTAACCCTTACTTTAACTTTTGCTTGAAGATGGACTTGATTATTGTCCAAAGCCATCAAAACCTCGCTTGGAGAAGAAAATATCATTCCTTCACCTTTTTGGCCATCACTCTCCATTGATAAATAATATAAACCTAAGATTATGTCTTGCGACGGCACAATAATTGGTTTTCCACTTGAAGGTGACAAAATATTATTAGTAGACATCATGAGAACTCTTGCTTCAAGTTGAGCTTCCAAAGACAAAGGAACATGAACAGCCATTTGATCTCCATCAAAGTCTGCATTAAAGGCAGTACATACAAGGGGATGTAAATTTATAGCTTTACCTTCAATTAATACTGGTTCAAAAGCTTGTATTCCTAGCCTATGAAGCGTAGGAGCTCTGTTCAACATGACGGGGTGTTCTCTTATAACTTCTTCAAGTATATCCCAAACTTCAGGCCTCTCTTTTTCAACCATTCGCTTAGCGGCTTTTACAGTGCTTGCTAGTCCATAAAGTTCTAGCCTTGAATAAATAAATGGCTTAAATAATTCCAATGCCATTTTTTTGGGAAGACCACATTGATGAAGTTTTAATTCAGGTCCCACAACTATCACTGATCTTCCTGAATAATCAACTCTCTTACCAAGTAAGTTTTGTCTAAATCTACCTTGCTTACCTTTTAACATGTCAGAGAGGGATTTAAGAGGCCTCTTATTAACACCGGTAATAACTCTGCCCCTCCTACCATTATCAAACAAAGCGTCAACAGACTCTTGCAGCATTCTCTTTTCATTTCTTATAATTATATCAGGAGCTCTTAACTCAATAAGCCTTTTTAACCTATTATTTCTATTGATTACCCTTCGGTAAAGATCATTCAAATCAGAAGTAGCAAATCTGCCGCCATCAAGAGGCACTAGGGGCCTAAGCTCAGGTGGTATAACTGGAACAACTTCAAGTATCATCCATTCTGGCTTAGAACCAGAATCAATAAATGATTCTACAAGTTTAAGTCTTTTAACTAATTTCTTTCTTTTGATTTCAGAACCAGTTTTAATAAGTTCTTCACGGATTTTAACAATTTCTTCATTCAAATCCATGTCGGTTAAGATTTTTTTAATTGCTTCAGCACCAATTGAGACCTCAAAGCTTTCGTCACCAAACTCATCAAGTGCATTATCATAATCTTCTTCACTTAAAAGTTGGCCCTTTGTAAGAGATGTAAGGCCTGGTTCGGTTACCAAAAAATATTCAAAATACAAAACTCTTTCAAGATCTTTTAGTGTCATATCAACAAGCAAACCAATACGAGATGGTAATGATTTTAAAAACCAAATATGAGCAACTGGGGAGGCAAGGTCAATATGCCCCATCCTCTCTCGCCTTACCTTAGAAAGAGTAACTTCTACACCACATTTTTCACAAATAATGCCTCTATATTTCATTCTTTTATATTTGCCACATAAACATTCATAATCTCTGACTGGGCCAAATATTTTAGCACAGAACAAACCATCACGTTCTGGTTTAAATGTTCTATAATTAATTGTTTCAGGTTTCCTTATTTCACCAAAAGACCAACTTTTTATTGCTTCTGGAGAAGCTATAGAAATACTTATTTTATCAAAACCTTGAGAAACTCCTGTTTGCCCAAATGTGTTCATCAATTCATTCATTAAAATTTCCAATCTTGTTTAAAAAATTAATTTTTAATTACTCTGCTAAATCCATATTTACATTCAATCCAAGAGACTTTAATTCTTTAATCAACACATTAAATGATTCGGGAATACCAGCCTCGAAGTCATCATCACCCCTAATTATTGATTCATAAACCTTAGTTCTTCCTGAAACGTCATCGGATTTAACAGTTAACATTTCTTGAAGAGTATAAGCCGCTCCATATGCTTCAAGAGCCCACACTTCCATTTCACCGAAACGTTGGCCACCAAATTGCGCTTTACCACCTAGCGGTTGTTGGGTAACAAGAGAATATGGGCCTATTGACCTTGCATGTATTTTATCATCTACAAGGTGGTGTAATTTTAACATATATATATACCCGACAGTCACTTTCCTATCAAAAACCTCTCCTGTCCGCCCGTCAGTAAGCCAGACTTGTCCTGTTTCGTCGAGGTCAGCTAATTTTAGCATTTCTGTAACACCCTTTTCACTAGCCCCATCAAATACGGGAGTAGCCATTGGAACACCTCTACATAAGTTTTTAGCTTGCTGGATTAAATCGCTGTTACTCAGTGAAGATAATTGTGTTTCAAATTGTTGTTCGCTATATATCTGTGAGAGAAATGTTTTTAAATTTTTATTATCATCGCCATTACCAATCATTTTAGAAATTTTATTTCCTAAACCCGCAGCAGCCCAACCTAAATGTGTTTCAAGAATTTGACCAACATTCATTCTGGATGGAACACCTAAGGGATTTAACACAACATCCACAGGTGTGCCGTCTTCAAGGTATGGCATGTCTTCCATAGGTATGATTTTAGATATGACACCCTTGTTGCCATGCCTTCCAGCCATTTTATCACCAGATTGTAACTTTCTTTTCACAGCAACAAAAACTTTTACCATCTTCATTACTCCTGGTAATAATTCATCACCCCTCTGTAATTTGTCTACCTTATCATTAAACCTATCTTCAAGGGATTTAATAACTCCATCAAAATGTTTAGATAATTTTTCAATATTTTTTTGGATTTTATCATCTTCAATTGTTATCAATCTTAGATCATTTCTAGACAAATCATCAAGCATATCGGCTGTAAGTGACTCACCATTTTTAACTGATTTAATATTGGAGGATACAGTTTGACCTATTAAATACTCTTTAAGACGTCCATAATAACCTCTTTCAAGAATCTTTTTTTCATCATCTCTGTCTTTTGCAAATTTCTCTATTTCTGCCCTTTCAATAGCCCTAGCTCTTTCGTCTTTTTCTATACCTCTTCTAGAAAAAATCCTAACGTCTACGATTGTGCCCGAAACGCCTGGAGGAACCCTCAAGGAGGAATCACGAACATCTGAGGCTTTCTCACCAAAAATTGCTCTTAATAGTTTTTCTTCTGGCGTCATAGGGCTCTCTCCCTTAGGAGTTACCTTACCAACCATAATATCACCAGGTTTAACTTCAGCGCCAATATAAACCATACCTGCTTCATCAAGGTTTCTAAGAGCTTCCTCGCCAATATTTGGGATATCTCTTGTGATTTCTTCTTGGCCTAATTTAGTGTCTCTAGCCATAACTTCAAATTCTTCAATATGAATTGAAGAAAAAACATCGTCCTTAACAATTCTTTCAGAAATTAGAATTGAATCTTCAAAATTGTAACCATTCCATGGCATAAAAGCCACCAATACATTCTTACCTAATGCAAGTTCACCATCTTCGGTAGCGGGACCATCAGCGATTATGTCACCCATATTCACTAAATCACCAACTTGAACTAATGGTCTTTGATTAATACATGTATTTTGGTTACTTCTTTGAAATTTAAGTAATGAGTATATATCAACAGGACTGATATCAGCTTCATCAGAAGAGGATGCTCTAATAACTATTCTTGTAGCGTCAACTTGGTCAACAGTTCCTGATCTTCTAGCAATCAACGTCACACCTGAATCTTGAGCCACCGTTGCTTCGATACCAGTTCCCACAAGAGGACTCTCAGATTTTACAAGTGGTACGGCTTGCCTCATCATATTAGAACCCATTAAAGCTCGATTAGCATCGTCGTTTTCTAAAAATGGTATAAGGGCAGATGCTACAGAGACCAGTTGCTTTGGGGAAACATCCATAAGGTTAATATCACTCGGGTTAGCTAGACCAATATCCCCATTTTTTCTAACAGGAAGTAGCTCTCCAGTAAATTTGTTAGATTTATCTAGCTCTGCATTAGCTTGAGCTATAGTATATTTACCTTCTTCAATAGCAGAAACATAAACAACTTCTTCTGTTACTTTTCCATCATTAACTTTTCTGTAAGGTGTTTCTATAAAACCATACTGATTAATTTGAGCAAAAGTTGCTAAAGAGTTAATAAGACCTATATTTGGTCCTTCAGGAGTTTCAATAGGGCAAATTCTTCCATAATGAGTAGGGTGCACATCTCTAACTTCAAATCCCGCTCTTTCCCTCGTAAGACCTCCAGGACCTAATGCAGAAACTCTTCGCTTATGAGTTATCTCTGACAAAGGATTAGTCTGATCCATAAATTGAGATAGTTGGCTTGAGCCAAAAAATTCGCGTAGAGAAGCTGCTGCTGGCTTTGCATTTATTAAATCTTGTGGCATCAAATTCTCTATTTCATTGGCAGAGCTCATTCTTTCCTTAATCGCTCTTTCCATCCTAGAAAGACCAACTCGATACTGGTTTTCTAAAAGTTCACCAACCGATCTAACACGTCTGTTTCCTAAGTGATCTATGTCATCAATTTCGCCATTTCCGTCTTTCAAAGAAACAAGCTCTTTCATTATTGCCAAAATATCAATTTTTCTTAAAACTCTTAAATTGTCATCTAAATCAAGATCTAAACGCGCTGACATCTTGACTCTTCCAACAGCTGACAAATCGTATCTCTCTCTATCAAAGAAAAGGCTATTGAATAAAGCTTCAGCAGTTTCAGGTGCAGGAGGTTCACCTGGACGCATTACTCTATATATATCAACAAGAGCTTCTTCTCTGGAAGCATTTTTGTCTATAGCTAAAGTATTCCTAATCCATGGGCCAACCGATTTGTCTATAGTAAGAATAGATATTGATTTTAGATCGTGTAATTTTATTAACTGAATAATATCTTCAGTAATTTCATCACCAGCTTCAGCATAAACTTCACCTGTACTTTCGTTAATAACATCATCAGCAATAAATTTACCAAGTATTTGTTCATTATTTACCAATATTGATTTTAAACCTTGCTCTTTAAACAAGTTAAGGTTTCTTTGTGTGATCTTATCACCAATTTTAGCAATTATTTCGCCATTAGATGAATTGACTAAATCATAATCAAGCTTTCTTCCTTTAAAATTATCTTCTTTAAAATCAATAATCCAATTATCATTTTCGTAGTTATAAATTTCTTTTTCATAGAAAAAATTAAGTATGTCTTCTCGTGTCATGCCAGATAGTTGATTCCTGTCTGGCTCCTGATTTTGATCTAAACAATCTTTTAGATATTTTTCTGAATCTTCATCCAACAAAGCCATCAAAAATGTTGTGCATGGAAGTTTTCTTCTTCTATCAATTCTAACATTTAGTATATCTTTTGGATCAAATTCAAAATCGAGCCATGATCCTCTATATGGTATTACTCTTGCCGCAAAAAGATATTTTCCAGAAGCGTGCGTTTTACCTTTATCATGATCAAAGAAAACTCCTGGGGATCTATGCATCTGAGAAACGATTACTCTTTCAGTTCCATTAACCACAAAAGTTCCATTAGGAGTCATGAGAGGCATATCTCCCATATAAACATCTTGTTCTTTCATGTCTCTTATAGACTTTGCGCCAGTGTCAGGGTCTATATCCCAAACTATCAATCTTAATGTCAGCTTAAGTGAAGATGCAAACGTCAAACCTCTTTGATGACATTCGTCTACATCGTATTTAGGTTCGTCCAATGTATAAGATACAAACTCTAACATTGATCTACCAACAAAGTCCTTAATAGGGAACACTGAACTAAAGACAGCTTGTAAACCAACGTCTATTCTTTCTTCTATTGGTACATACATTTGAAGAAACTGCTCGTATGAGTTTCTTTGAACTTCGATAAGGTTAGGCATCTGAGCAACCTCGTTTATTTTTCCAAATGACCTTCTTATTCTTCTTCTATTCAATAGAGTGCTTTGTTGGAGTGACATTTATAATCCTTTAATTTGTATATACTTAGTCAAAATGACTACTTAAAACCAAACGTTATGATGGACAAGTTTATGTTTTAAACTTGTCCATGTTAATAAAGATTAGATAAACTTTATTTAATTTCTACAGTAGCTCCGGCTTCTTCTAACTTCGCCTTAATCTCATTAGCTTCAGCCTCAGGCACTGCTTCCTTTACCATAGATGGTGCAGCTTCTACTAAATCTTTAGCCTCTTTTAAGCCAAGACCTGTAACAGCTCTAACTTCTTTAATTACGTTAATCTTCTTTTCACCAATAGCATTTAACATAACGTTAAATTCTGTTTTTGCTTCTGCCGAAGGGGCTGCATCACCACCTGCTGCGCCAGCAGCAACTGCAACAGGAGCCGCGGCTGAAACACCCCATTTTTCTTCAAGAAGCTTAGCAAGGTCTGCCGCCTCTAATACTGTTAAAGAACTTAACTCTTCTGCAATTTTTTCTAAATCTGCCATAATATACTCCTAATAATTAAATTGTTATTGTTTTGATTTTTGTGAAATGGTTCTTAAGACTTGAGATGCTGGTTCCATAGTCAACCTTACCAGCTTTGAAGCAGGCGCTTGAAGAAGACCAACAATCTTTCCTCTTAAGTCATTTAGACTTGGAAGCTTCGCCAAAGCCTCCACATCTGTTTTAGAAAGAGGTTTATCTTCTAGACCTCCACCTATAATAATTAACTTTTCATTATCCTTTGCAAAGTTGACCAAAACTTTTGCTGCCATTACAGGATCTTTAGAAGAACCAATAGCAGTTGGTCCTTTAAACATGTCATCCATATAACGATACTTGGTTTCTTTCAGCGCTAAACGTGCAATTTTATTTTTAGTAACTTTAAAATTACAATTTTCTTCACGCATTTTATTACGGAGCTCTGTGCTCTCTGAAACTGTAAGACCATTACAATGAACGACTACGACTGACGTCGAACCTTCAAATGTATTATGCAAAGTTTTGACCAAATCGGATTTTTCTTGTCTATTCACCGAAAAGCCTCCACGTTATTGTTTAGATTAAATTCTAAACACTTGTTGCATTTAAGGTAATTAAATTACCCACGGCCCGCCCTATCAACAAGCAGTAAACTGCTTTTTTGTCTATGTAGGATATTAAGATTAAATCACCTACAGTCTTGGACAGGTTCAGCCTAATTAAAGACTGATAGAGAATGATGTATTTTCACTCTCTTAGTAAATATAATAGATACTCTATATATTTACATTAATACCAACTCCCATAGTGGAGCTGATTGAAACCTTTTTAATAAAAGTGCCCTTAGCACCAGATGGTCTTGCTCTTTGAACAGCGTCAACAAAAGAATTAACGTTTTCAATCAATTTATCTGCTCCAAAGCTAACCTTTCCAACGCCTGCTTGAACTATTCCATTTTTTTCTGCGCGATATTGAACTTGTCCTGATTTTGCCGCTTCTACGGCCGACTTAATATCAGCTGTAACTGTTCCCAGCTTAGGATTAGGCATTAAGCCCTTTGGCCCCAAAATTTTTCCTATTCTCCCAACTACACCCATTAAATCAGGTGTGGCTATGATCCTATCATAGTTTAAATTTCCTTTTTGCATGTCTTCTGCCAAGTCTTCAGCTCCAACAACATCTGCTCCTGCCTCAGTTGCTTCTTTAGCTTTTTCATCCCTGGCAAATACAGCAACCCTCATTTCTTTACCATTACCATTTGGTAATGATACAACTCCCCTTACCATTTGATCTGCATGCCTTGGATCTATGCCTAAATTCATAGAAACTTCAATAGTTTCGTCAAATTTAGATCTTTTATTATCAACAAAAAAACTAACAGCACTACCTAAATCAAAAACTTTATTTTGTATTTTTTTATTCATATCAACTAAATGTTTACTTTTTTTCATACTCTACTCCAAAATCTCAATGCCCATAGACCTTGCTGATCCTTTAACCATTTCAATTGCCCCATCAATATTAGCAGCATTCAAATCCTTCATTTTATTTTCGGCTATTTCTTTGACCTGTGCAATTTTTACAGAGCCACCAACAGTTCTTCCAGGTTCGCTTGAACCCTTTTCTTTACCTGCAGCCTTCTTAAGGTAAAAAGAAACAGGAGGGGTCTTAGTAACAAAGCTAAAACTCTTGTCAGAAAAAACTGTAATTACAACAGGTATAGGCATATTTTTTTCTAATGATTCCGTCGAAGCATTAAAAGCCTTACAGAACTCCATTATATTAACTCCTCTTTGGCCGAGAGCAGGACCTACAGGTGGTGAGGGATTAGCTGCTCCTGCCGGAATATTTAATTTGATATAACCATCAATTTTTTTTGCCATTTTTTCCTCCGCAACATTTTCGTTGCTTAATCTTTGATATTAAATTTTTTCTACTTGACTATATTCTAAATCTACTGGAGTAGATCTTCCAAATATGGATACTGCAACTTTTAATCTAGATTTATCTTCATCAATTTCTTCAACTAACCCGTTAAAGCTCTGAAAAGGACCTTCAGAAACTCTTACTTCTTCACCTATTTCATAAATAACACTTGATCTTGGTTTATCAACACCCTCACTTATTTGCTCAATAAGCCTTTTCGCCTCAGCTTCACTTATAGCTACTGGCTTCCCTTTACCACCAAGAAACCCAGTTACCTTGGATTGGCCCTTAACGAGGTGCCAACTTTCATCAGTCATTTCCATTTTAACTAATATATAGCCAGGAAAAAACTTCTTTTCACTTTGAACCTTTGCACCACGTCTTATTTCTATAACTTCTTCAGTAGGGACTAATACTTCCTCTATTAAAGAGCTCATATTTTTAGAAACTACCTGTTCCTCTATACTCTGGCATACTTTTTTTTCAGACCCAGAAAAAACATGTACCACATACCACTTCTTGGCCATTATATTAGTCCAATATTGAATAGTTTAAAGTCAAACATTATTATTCTTAATTACCAAGCCCTAATAAAAATTGCACAACATTTGATAACAACAGATCTACCAGAAAGAAAAAGAGAGAAGCTAATAGAGCCATAACAAAAACACTAAGTGAGGCGTACAAAGTTTCACGTCTACTTGCCCAAGTGATTCTGTTTATTTCCTGTCTAACCTGCCTAACAAATTGTGCGGGGTTTGTTTTAGCCATGAGAAGCCTTTCTTGCAAGAACAAAATGATTATTTACATTTTTTTTTTTTAATAGTCAAAAGTAATA
>ENA-OWPI01004626-OWPI01004626.1-marine-metagenome-genome-assembly--contig:-NODE-4626-length-10897-cov-3.663956_pt1 | contig 10897 bp, 11 predicted proteins | sample MGYA00238138_ERZ651775 | MGnify/ENA primary metagenome ERZ651775 (study PRJEB26906, sample SAMN06265043) | marine metagenome | isolation source: Helgoland LTER site | place: Germany:Helgoland, sampling...
CGAATGTCCTGTGTGGCCGGCCGCATTGCAGCGTGACCATAGTCATGTTGATTTCGGTAAAAGGCCGTCCATGTCGCCCTGTATGATCCACGGCAACAAAGTTATGCCGCAGCACGGAAGGCAGCTCCGTGCCCAAAGTAACGAATGCTGCGCATCGCGTTAATCTGTCTCAATGATATGCGGCTTCTCAAAGATAGTTGGAGCTATCGGCGTGCCATCGTTTTCCGTTGCGTGTTTGTAAAAGGTGGCGACATGCGGTGGAATAACAGTGCCTTTCTTGGCTTCGCCCAAGAAGATGTGCTTGGAGTTCTCGGGTGTAATATTCAGCCAATTGGGGTCGTCGAGTGTTCCACCGTAGAGGCCGACAGCACCTTTGAAGCGCTCAAATGTCAAATACAACTTCGTCCCGCAGGTGTCGCAGAAATGAATATAGACTTCCTTTCCACTCCCTTCGGATACGTGAGTGTAACACTTCGGTTTGCCCTGAAGAATCTTGAAATCGGCGCTCTCGAATACCGGTTCAACTAGGTAAGCACCGCCCGTCGCGCGCTGGCAGAATTTACAATGACACATAGTGGTTCTCGCTGGTTGCTTTTGAACCTCATACCTAAGTGATCCGCATAGGCATCCACCCTGAGCAATCGTCATATTAGCCCCTCCCGACCTTCTTTGCTTTAACAACAATACAAGATCACCTGAATGTCGCAACGGCAGCTCTGTCCGCGCACACCGACGTTTCAGCCAGCAAAAATGCTGCAAGATGCACGAATGTCGGCAATGACGGGCCGCACTGCAGCAGCCTGATGTGGACGTGACCGGCAGCAAAGGGCCGCATCCTCCCAGTCTTTGGGAAAGCGAAACCGAAAAACTTTACCACGTCAGTCGGTTTCGAGATGTCTAATGTTGTTGCTGGTGGAGCATGTTGTCTAGCTGTGCCCGGTTCGAGAGCGCATTCGCCCTATGGCAGGGTTAATAACGCTCCAAGGGGATGCGTACGCCGATTGACACAACCTGACTGGTGTTCTCGAAACTGAAAGGTTCGCGGGGCATGCCACCGCTGCCGGTCTTCAGCGTCGAACTTCCTTTTGCCGTACCGAAATCGTAGTAGCGCCAACTGGCCTCAAGCAAGACGGGCCATTGGCCAGCTTTGGTAAGTTGAAGCGAAGCGCCAACACCCGCAGACCACGCCAAGCTTGTCGTCTTGTCGCCAAAGAATTCTTTTACGTCTTCGTTGCCAAGGGTGGCATTGTTTGAATTCTTCGTTCGCGTCCAGTCGCCAACGTCGTTTTGCGCAAGCCCGATGCCGCCAACAATAAACGGTTGGAAGACATTGTTTGAACCGCGCGCTTCGAGCGGGGCGTAAAAGGCGTTTACCATCATGCCGCGGGTCTGAAGCGACCCGCCAGTTATATCTGCGTGCGTCGAACATGCGCTCCCGTCCGAGGCGCTCGAACATGGTGCGGTGAGACCGGTGCTGGCTGTGCCAAACACCGACAGGTCGGCCCGAAAGCCGTTTTGCCAGTCATATCCGATAGCCATCGCACCAAAGCCAAGCTGGGATTCGTCTGGTATGACATCAAAACTGATTGACGGGTCAGAGGCCCCCGGCGGCAGCCAAGTGCCTCCACTCAGTGAGGGAGTGGCTCCACCCAATTCAAATCTGGCATAGGGGCCGTAGGTGACACTTAGCGTTTTTTTGCCAAAGAGGCTCTCGTTTTCTTGGGCCGCTGCAAGTGTTGGGATAGCGCAAGTGAGCGCAAACATCGCAAAGCTAAACAATTTCATGGTTTTCATATGCTGTCCTTTAGGATTGTGTGACCTGTGTGGAAGTAGTTGAAATAATGCACGTTCACCCATGTCCTACAAGAATTGCTTTGCGGATACGCTCAGCTTTTGTAGCAAGTGTGGCAGCTTCTGTCGGATTCATCGGGCGTCCCATCAGGATTGAGACGGCTTGTACGGTGGCCTGAGTGATTGGAATGCTCTTGTCGGATGCGGTGCCAAGAAAGGCCGCAAGCAAGGTATCCGTATCGGTATTGATGCCCGCGTCGCGCAAAATCGAAGTACCGTCCAAAGCATCGCGAAAGAGAGCGAGGTTCTGCAAAGGCGAGTCGATGAGATTCACTTCGCCCCAGCGCGTGGACAACGCATCTTCCATCTGTTCGAGATTGAGGCGGTAGAACTCTGCGACATCTTCGGTAAACCCTGACAAAGCTTCATCAAAGGCCCGATCAATGACCCGATCAGGCGATCGCCCGACGTTCAGTCGGCCAAGCTCAACCTGAGGAAGACCTTCTTGTGCCCAAACTGGCCGACCGCCACTGGAATTATCAGATCCGCCGCCTTGACCGCCGCCACCTTGACCGCCTTGGCCGTCGCCGCCTTGGCCATTTTGACCACCTTGTCCGCCCGAATGACCTTCGTCGGTGCCATGGTCGTCGCCATCGGTGCCATCGGTGCTGTCATGCCCGCCACCAGCGCCACCCGAACCAGAGTGCCCGTCTGTTGTATCGGTGTGCCCCTGAGCCCAGACAGGCGCGGCAAGCGCTGCTGCGCCGACGACTGTGCTCAAGAGTAGAATGCGGAGTGGCTTCAAGCCGGCCTCCACAACGTTCCAGTTTTGATGATCTGAACTGCTTTTTGACATGACCACTCTCTTTCTTTCAAATTTATTAGAATAGTGCCGCCGGGGCATGTCGCCCCGGCGGCAATTGTTTAGGCGTCGTGACCCGCAAGAACCGCGATGCGGATTGCCTCGGCATCGGCCGCAACGGCAGCCACGTCGACTTGGATCACTGTGGGCAGACCTTCCGACAGGATCGCCACAATTGCCACGACCGTGTCTTCAGTGATCACGAGGGTCTTGTCTGAGGCGACCCCGAGGAATACCGCAAGCAGTGTTTCAGCGTCATTGGTCACAGGAAGCTGCGATACTCCGTCCTCCAGAACATCCTTAAACAACGCAAGATTCTGAAGCGGCGAGTCGTAAATCGAGATCGTATCCCAGCTCAGGCTGAGCGCCTCAAGCATGGTGTCGATGGCTGCATCTGGCACGGCCTCGGTCACGGGCAGATTATAGAAGTCCGCCATCGCAGGCGTCCATGTCGCGATTGCCTCATCGAGCGAACGCTGAAGAACCATATCCGGCGAGCGGGCAACGCTGAGGCGACCCAAATCGACCTCGGGGATACCTTCTTGTGCCCATGCCGGCTTGCCGCCACCAGATCCGGAACTGCTGGGTCCGCCGACACGAGGCCCTTTGCCGTCGGAGGTTTCATCAGGGCCACCTTGACCCGAACCCGTTCCACCGGCGTTCCCTTGTCCTGATTGAGAGCCTTTGCTGCCCTGACCCTGACCGCCTTGGTTACCTTGCGCATTGCCGCTGTTGCCATCGCCGTCATCCTGAGCAAACGCTGGTGTCGCGAAACCCAACGACAGGTTAGAATTGCCAACACCAACAACCATCGCACCGATTGCGATAGCGGAAACGAGTGAGGCGCGTTTGATTTTTTCGAAATTCTGCATGTTTATCTCCAAGTTAAACGATCATATTCAGATATTGAGATCTGTTCAGTTCAGGGGATTGATAATTATCAATACTTCGCGATTTTTTGCCGCCGTGTGCCGCAAGAATTTCTAGGGAATTTCGGACACGTTCAGCGGTGGCTCTGTGGGGGTTGTGCTAGTTGGTGCTGGTGTCCAGACACTTCAACAACAACAGCTCCAGCGGAGTGCCATCAACACTTATCGTGTCGTTGCAGCTCCCATCTCGTAACCTGTCCTGATCAAGACATTGTACGGCGTCATCAATATCGTCGGCGCCAATATCGCTGACATCTTCGCAACTTCCATCGCGGAGCATCAATTGAAGCCGATCCATGTCTTCATCGCTGAGATGGTCTCTGTCGCGATCGCGGTCACGGTCTAGGTCCTGTTCGCGGTCTTGATCCTGATCCTGCGCTAACACAATGTTATCGTCAGTCTGTGCGAAAGCAGGTGCCGCGAGGGAGAACGTGGTCGCGAACACAGACAACGCCAGGACAGACATAATAGGAAGTACACTCTTTGGTTCTCGTTTGGTACGACGCGTGATCATCTGATTTCTCCTTATTTGAAATTACATGGAAGACGTAGCATTCAGGCGGCAGCACTGAGCGCGTTGCGTACGCAAGGGTTTCAACCGCCGACCAGGATTTGTCCGGCAAGAAAGACCGGTTGCTGCAGCACGGCGCTGTTCGCGTGTTCGAGGACGTGATCTCCGGCGAGACGTTCTACTGGCCCGTCTTAGAGTTGCGGGTGGGGTGCTGACGTCAGACAGTCATTTTGTAGACCCTCTTCGTAGGGCAGTGCAAAGCGCTGGCGCAGGGTGGCATAGGCGCGCAATTGTGCCTCGACTTGGCCGTTGATGCTATCGTTTGGAAATTGCCCGTTACGGCCCCGCCGGCCGGCCGTCCTGCCCGTGAGTGCGGCAATACCTTGGTCGATTGAGGCGATGGGAATGATCCGGAATGCGCCCTTTGCGCAGGCGGCTACCACGTCTTGGCGCAGCATCAGATTGTCGGCATTTGCGGTAGGGATCAGGACGCCCTGGTCCCCTGTCAGGCCGCGCGCAACACAGATATCAAAGAACCCCTCGATCTTTTCGTTCACGGCGCCGATGGCCTGCACTTCGCCGTTTTGGTTGACCGATCCTGTGACAGCAAGACCTTGGCGGATCGGGATGCCAGACAGAGCCGAGAGCAGGGCGTAGAGCTCGGCAGAGGACGCGCTGTCGCCATCAACGCCGCCGTAGCTTTGTTCAAATGCGAGGCTGGCGTGCAGCGACATCGGCACATCAAGGGCGAAGTGCGACGCAAGATAACTGCTGAGGATCAACACACCCTTGGAGTGCAGCGGTCCGCCAAGATCAACCTCGCGCTCGATGTCGATCAGCTTGCCCGCGCCCATGCGCGCCTTTGCTGTGATCCGCGTCGGTTGGCCGAAATAGTGGGTTCCGCTGTTGATCACGGTCAGGCCGTTGACCTGTCCGATGGCGTCGCCGCTGGTGTCGATCAGGATGGTTTTGCGGATGACCGCGTCTTTTAGCTGTTCTTTGATGCGCGAGGCCCGATGTTCGGCCTGCGTAATCGCCTGCTCGACGTCCTTGTCGGAAATCAGTTTTCGTTTTTTCTGGGTCGCGTAAAAGTCGGCTTCGCACATGACATCGGCCAATGCACCAAGTTCGAGCGTCAGTTTCTGATTGTCGTCGGCAAGCCGTATCGCATGATCAAGCAATGACGCGACAGCCGCCGCTGTCATCGGCTTTAGCCCCGATTTGGTCGCATATCGCGCCAAAACTCGCGCCAGCGCGCGGGTGTTTTTCACGGTGCGCGGCAAGGCGTCCTCAAAATCGGCCTGTAGCTTAAACAGCTGCGTAAACTCGGGGTCGAGCAGCGTCAGCATTGTGTGCATTTGCCGGTCACCAATCAGGACAACCCGCACGTCCAACGGGATCGGATCGGGTTCAAGCGTGATCGTTGACGCAAGGCTCATCCGGTCCGCGAGCGATGTGATGGCGATGGATTGGCTTTGCAGACACCGCTTGAGCGCGTCCCAAGCGTAGGGCTCGGAAAGCACCCGCTGCGCGTCTAGGACCAGATAGCCGCCATTCGCCAGGTGAAGTGCGCCGGGTTTGATTAGCGTAAAGTTGGTGGCAAGCGTGCCCATCTCGGAATAGTTTTCGATATGTCCGATCAAATGACCTAAGGACGGCAGGTCTTCTGCGATGATGGGCGCGGCGGTCGCGGCCGTGGCCCCGTGCGACACCATCACGTTCACGGCGTAGCGGTCGAACTGCGGGTCTTGGTGGTGTTTGCGGATGACGTCGGGAAACGGCCCGACTTTGGCATTCTCGCTTGAAAAAAGGAAGAGATCGGCATTTGAGATCATGTCGGTCCGCACCTGTTTCAGATAGATGCAGATTCTCTTGTTATCGGCAAATTGGGCCGTGATTTCGCGCACCCGCAACGACACGGCGCGTTCGGCCATCGCCGCATGTAGGGCCTCGATCCGTTGCCGTTGTTCTTTTTCAAGTTGGGGCGCTTGGCTAAGCACACCCATCAATTGTTCTTCATAGGCCGCGATTTTCTCATCAATCACAGTTTGTTCTTCGGGGGTCATGGCCTCGTAGGTGTCGGGATCAATGGGTTTGCCGTCGACAATCGCGGACAGCATGAATCCCGTTTGTGTTCTTATGAGTGCCGCATCGTCGGCTTCTGCGCGCGCGGCAAAAGCGATGATTGGGTCTTCATGTTTCTTACCAAATTCTTCGTCGATTGCGCGCCGCTGCGCTCGATATTCCTCGGCCTCAAACAACGCAGGAATTTCGATAGCAAGATCGTCGACCAGGCTTTGCATTGCCAATTTGAGGGTGGCGGCAGACCCAGCGGGAATTTTCAGGGCGTGAGGTTTGTGCGGCGCGTCGAAGTTATTGACATAGATCCAGTCACACGGGACTGGACGCTGCGCTGCGGCGTCCGACAAGAGTTGCGAAACCGCCGTGTGCCGCCCTGTGCCCTCGCGACCAAGAACATAAAGGTTAAAGCCCTTGTGCGCGATTTCAGCCGACAATTTGATGGCATCAATCGCCCGATCCTGACCGATAAACCCGACGCGGGGCTTCAGCGATGCCGTGGTCTCGAACCCAAGGGTTTTTGGGTCGCACTCGGGTCTTAGCCGCAACGGGGATAGTCCGTCGGGCAAACCTGCAAGATCCTGAGGTTTAGGCACCTGTCACTCCTTTTTGGGACTGGCGCAGTTGCGGCACAAAATGGCGAAAGGCACAGCTTTGAGCCGTGCGAACGAGATTTCTTCGTCACAATTATGACAAATGCCGTATGTTCCATTTTCAATCCGGCCAAGCGCCTGTTGAAGCAAAACGAGTTCTTTTTGACTTGCGCGACCAACGGCTTCCAGAACTTCATCGTCTTCAAGCTCAATTGCCTGATCGTTTAAATCCGCGTTTGTTGGCTCATCAAGTGCGGTCTCGACGGCCTCCAAACGAGCGCACAGCTCTGCAATTTGAGTTTCAATCTGGGCTTTGATTTCTGCGGTGTCTTTCATTGGTTCTTGTCCTTTGACAGAGGTCTAACCCTTTTAAAACAAACAGGTCAGAACGATGTGAAGCCAACCAATAGTGTTGGACAGGATTAGTATGGCACCCACCAACGATCAGATCGTTGATTCAAATCAACATGACGATTTGTGCCGCGCTGCAAAATGAACTGCATTGCGCGTCAATCAGGATGTGTTTTAGGTCGCATGTTGCTCTTTTAATACGAGCCAATGCTGTTTTACGACCATCGATGATAGCAAGGAATGGTGTCCCGATGACGACGATCACAGCACCGTCTGCCGTATTCCGCGACGAACTCTGTCAACGTCGCGAGATCAAGCTGTTTTGTCCTAAGCCTGCCGAGGACGTGCGCCCCCACGTCCTCACGCGCGATCAGTCGTCGGTTCTTGCAGGTGCCATTGTTGCGAGCGGTCGCACAGCCGCATTTAGTCTTGTTCATGAGCCCCCACAGCACCCGCACTCAACATTCCTGAAAACAGATAATTGGCGCGGTGCCCCTCGTTGAGAGGGTTGCAGCCCCTGTTCCATCACAACAAACAAAACGCCTTCGGCACTCGCGCCGTGAGAAATCGGCCAAAACTCTAGTATAAACATACCAGATCCATGGCTAATTTGCCAATTTTCCAAACAGATGCTGAAAATCTGGAACTTTGACCAAATTGACAGTTGTTCGCCTAAGGAATCAACGCCGTTTCCCATTTTCTGGAGTATGTTTCGGCAAAACAATCATTCGGTCTTAAGTCGGCATAGGTAATTGTTTTCCATTATAAATTTCAAAATTCTAAATACTTTCCGACGCGCTTTCCGAGGGTGCCCGACGCATAGTTTAGAGGCGGATTAGGAATAAACCTGATGCGCACTGGAAAAACTCAAAACTCATAGGAGAAGAAAATGAAAAAATTCATCGTAGCAATCGCAGCCATTTCGTCCCTCGCATCAGGCGCAGCATACGCTCAAAACGTTTCCATTGTTGACCAATGGGGTGCAGGCAACGGCCAACTTACCGTGCAGTCAGGTGCAAACTTTGCCTACACTGGTCAGGTCGGCGTCCTGAACGGCAGCATGACTGGTCAAAATGGTACTGGCAACATGGCAGCCACACTTCAGAACGGCTTTGCCAACGGATCGATCACTGCGCAGGCAGGCCACTTCAACGGTGCCGAGACACTTCAGACTGGTACTGGTCACCTGTCCGACACAAACCAGTTGGGTCTTGGGAACATGTCTTTGACAATTCAGTCTGATGGCGTTCCACATCCATAAGTTGGTTTGCTGAGGGCGGCGGTCACGAGCTGCCCTCATCGTCCTCACGACCCAAGCACCAGGAAGCGCGAAAAAGTGCGCATGTGGCTTGGGCCGTCGGGGCCAGGTGGCCTTTTCAGGCCCTCATGTTCCAGCGGATGTGAATCCGCGTCACGAACCGAATATAGGGAGTAGTAACAATGAGACGAATCGTCATTTCCGTAGTGCTATTATGCGCTCCGCTTTCCGCGTCGGGTCAAAACGTCTCTGACACGGTTCAGGTCGGCGAAAACAACGTGCAGCTGACACTGCAATCCGGCAGCAACATCGCCGTAACGCGGCAGTACGGGTCGCGCAACACAGCGTCGATCACGCAAGATGGCACTCGCAACATCGCGACCATCGCGCAAATCGGCGAGGATCACGAGCGCACCGTCGTCCAGAGCGGCCATAACTTGGGGTATGGCAGCGTTCAGGTCACAAACAAGATCTTTACGGGGTCTTACACCGGTGTTGGTGGCAACGCTTTTACGTCCACCACCTTGGAATTCGAGGGTGTCCAGTAAGGATTGATGCGTCGGATGACTGTAATACCACAGTCGGCGCAAAGATCGATACCATCCTAGCTCAACGACGAGGAGCGACATAAATGACAATTCAAATGTGCCTTTTGTTGAACGCAGTTCGCAAGTCGTTTGTGGGAGCAATTCACGCTATTCTTTTCATAGGAATATCGTCGATTTTTGCCCTCCGACCGGCAGCCGCCATGAGTGAGGTCAATCAAATGGAGGTGGAAGAAATTCTAGTGGAAAACACAGTTGGCAGTCTACACTGCGAAATAGTTACCCACTCTGTATCACAGAGCCTCGAAATGAAGGCGTTGGTTTGGTCCAACGACAAGGCAACCGGAAGCTATAGCTTCATCGTCACGAAGCAGGGCGTCAGCGGCAGATCAAACGTTGCGCAAAGCGGCCTTTTCGAGGTCGAGCCAAGCGAAAGGAGAATTGTTGGGTCCGTCATGGTCAATGCGTCGCAAGGGGATCGCTACTTTGCACGACTGTCCGTCCGCGCGGGCGGGGACGAAGTAATTTGCGATACCGCGATTGAGTAAACGCCCCTTCCGGCCGTGAAAATGGCTAGAAAAAAAAGATTGCGCTCAAGCTAATGCCGACGGCAAACATGCTTTTGCTTTCGATTGAATAGGTGCGATAGGTTTCACCACTTCCTGTCAAACTCGCGCCTGACCCGTCCACTGTCAGTGCTGGGCTTCCGGTCACATGAGAGACGACATAGGGTGCATCTGATAGGTAATCGACGTAGGCGCTCACCGTGAAGATCCCGCCGTTTTGGCCAATGTGTGTCAGATCACCTGTGGCCCTTGCGATGGTTGCCGTCCCATTTCTTCTCATCATTGCAGCGGGCATCTCTACATTCACCCCGGCAATACTGACTGCATTGGAATGGTTTGACCGTGTCGCATAATTGGCAAGTCCTGCTTCCGCTCCAAAACTGAACAACCAGTCCTTGCTGATTTCCTGACTCAAATCAGCCCCCAGAATTGCACCACGGTAGTCTGTTTGCAGTGACGTCTTATCCGTCAACACAACATCGGGAAGAGACTCTGTCAGGGCAGACCCCTCATTAAGATCAAGTGTTGTGCGTGACGTCGTGGTGCGTTTGAGGCCACGAAAGGTTGGCCCTACGCGGGGGGAAACCGTCCATTTATCATTCAACGGAACCGCCGAACTGAGGAAAAACGTGTGATTGGATGCCGTGATTTTCTCTTCGACGAGGGTCGTCATCGCAGTCTGGCTGTTATCGCCAATGCCAAGAAACCAAAACCCGGTGTCGTCGAATGCCGCGCCATATGCGGAGCCCAACCCAGTTTGGCCGTTTGTTGTAAGGGCGGTAAAAATTGCGCCCGAGTTGGTTTGCGAGAGAGCAAATTGAGACACTGCGGCCTCTTGCCCGACTGGCGAAAACGCCGAGCTTAAAATGGACGCGACATCGCCCGTGCTGTCGGTGATTTGTACGGTTGCGTCAGATGTTACACCGGTGCCGTCAGCAAAACTGGACAGGTCGATCGTCCCGATCGGCGCCGTGCTTGGCGTGTAAAGAAGCGGGGCAGATCCCTGAACATCCATTTGCGCGCTGCGACTACGCGCGATTATATAGGATTCAGCCCATTCAAAATATAGCGGCGCGCCGGCAACAGTGCCCAGCTTTCCCGTGAGGCCAAATTCAAGGCTGGGGCCATAGGCTTCGAATTCAGAGTCCTGTGATATCCGGCTTGCACCAAACGTCAGATTCCCCCCGACCAGTTGAAAGCCATCTTCGGCCAAGCTCACAAAACTGTCGCCGGTATCCTGAGACAGAGCCGCGGTACATACGATTGTCATGCAGATCGCAGAAACGAACGTCTTCAAGTCACACCTTCCTTCTTTTCGCTGACCGACTTTGCCGTCACTCAGCGGAAACGCGCAGAAGGGTCTAATGCACTGTAGACAGGGCAAGCCGTGTGAGCAAAGCGATAAGTTGAGG
>ENA-OWPI01004627-OWPI01004627.1-marine-metagenome-genome-assembly--contig:-NODE-4627-length-10892-cov-4.311697_pt1 | contig 10892 bp, 10 predicted proteins | sample MGYA00238138_ERZ651775 | MGnify/ENA primary metagenome ERZ651775 (study PRJEB26906, sample SAMN06265043) | marine metagenome | isolation source: Helgoland LTER site | place: Germany:Helgoland, sampling...
CTACGTTAGTTGCTGCTATGGCACCTGTAGCAGTTGATACTACTTCTGCAGCAGTTTGATCATCTGTAGAGGCGGCACCTGGTTCACCTGCTGGGCCTGCTTCACCTTGCGGGCCTATCTCACCTGCTGGGCCTTGAACTCCCTGCTCACCTTTTTCGCCTCGGTCTCCTTTCAGTCCTTGCTCTCCTTGGGGACCCATTAAGTTTTTAGTGGTGAAGGACGATCCATCGCTGTATTTAATGGTGAATGTTCCGTCATTATTGTCTTCCGTGTTTTCAATACCCACTCCTGTAGCTCCTTTTTCTCCCTTTAAAAAATTAATGAAATCCTCTTCTGTTCCGGTGTTTCCTAAACTTAGCCAGGTATCATAGGCAGACTTGCCATTCTGACCAGCATTCAGGGCATAGGGTACAGCTGTAAGTTCTTGAAGACTTAAATCTTTGAAAGATGAACAGTTGCCAGTGTAGTCAATTTCAACTTTTAGTGACTTTAAATTATTGCCCCAATCCACTAAATCCCAGCTTGCACTTCCTAAAGCGCTACCTCTTCCCACAATTAAATTGATCATTCCAAACTCATCGGTGGTCGTCTTTTGCTCTTCACTGTACTCTTCTTGATCATTTGAGTCAATGATCTTAAACCTCAGACATATTTCAGTATTTCTGAGAGGGGTAGCATAATTTTCTAGACCTAAAACCCTATCGTCTGCCTCTGTCAGGAGGGCCTGATAAGAAATACCTGGCGTTGTCTGAGCGTAAGTGATATTATTCAACAGCACCATGAATAAGATAATCTTTAAATATTTCATAAGTTAATATCTAAGTGTTACACCAATATTATGCGTCAGATATAAGGTAGAGATATCTGATCTATTTAGTGGATTAAATCCATAGCTAAAATTGTAACCAATTGTTATCCAAGATGATCTGGTCTTGGATACTGTATAATCAAGCCCAATTCCTGGGGTTAATAGTAAACCACGAAAATCTTTATTATCTACCAATGATTTCAATACCGTAGCGCTACTCAAGTTGCCAGCAATCAAGGTTTGAATACCAAAATTAAAATTTATTTGTAAGGCCGAAGCTGCTGGCCAGTGATGCTTAAAGCTTATACCTAGGTAACTGGTTGAATACTTAATCTCATCTGTTAAGGATTGGGAGTTAAAAGAATCAAAAGCTAAACCCAACCAAAAAACACCGTCAACAACTTCGAAAACACTTGCAAAGAAATGAACACCAGCACCAACGGCAAAATCTGAATTAAGTCCCAGCCCGTTGGTGTTATAGGTTGTCATGTTTATACCGCTTTCAATGACCTGAGTTTTCGAATATTGGGAAGCGTTAAAGTTTTGAGCGTAGCCAGAAATTGACAATAGGAGAATAAGGCCAATTAAAGTTTTTTTCATAGTCGAATAAGTTTGACAACAAAGAAATCTAGGTCCGCTTGTATTCTTAGTATATGTATACCGTTCGTACTATCAATATCAGAAAAGTTAAGCCTTAGTTTAGTTGAGTTTTTAAAAGTACCCTCATATTTTAATCTACCGGATAAGTCAAAAAGTGTCAGTTTTATGTCTTGATACATATTGGGAAGGGCTATCTCTATAGAATTGATGAAAGGGTTAGGGAAAACTTTGATGTTTTTTGATGCCCATTTTTCAAATGACAGGATTGAAATTGGATGCACAAACCCTTGGGTGACTTTTAATGAGTTAAACGAATGTGTCAAGCCAGTAATTGGTACACCTATTGATTGTACTACGCTACTGTTTTTTATTGCGTTGGCTCCAGAAGAAGATATTCCCTGATGATGCACAGATTGCCCATAAAAAGGCATATTTATTGAGAAGAGAAGAACACTGATACAACTCAACTTCAAAACCACCGCAATATTTCTTATATTCATATTCACTTTAGGTGATCTGCACTTTCCTCCTTCAATATACGCGAATATCTCATTTAAAACCTCATTCGAAGCAAATTTAGGTGATTTATAATGACAACAATTCATAACGTCTAAGGTTATAAACATTCATATTACACTTAACATATAATTCCTAATCATAACGAGATATCCTTTCTGATTTCCTTACTTAAAGGCTTTATTTCAATTAATAGTAAGGTTAAAAACCCTTTTGTATGTTGATAAAACGATGTTTAATCACCAGCTCTATTAATCACTTTCACCATTCAAAACCCAAAGTTACCGTTAGAAAAGGTCTCTTTCATAAGCTTGAGACCTTTCAGTTAATTAGTGAAGAATCTAATCAATAAAACATGAGAAAAACTGGAAAGGGGTGGCTGTTATTGAGTGCCTTGTGCTTGATCGGCTTGAACTCACTAGCGCAGGATTACCCAACACTGAGTCAGCAAAGCCAACGTCTAAAAATGCTTGCTAATTCTCCAAAAGTTAGACTTGGTTCTATAACCACAACACGAGGAGGTAATGACATCTGGATGCTTACTTTGGGTACCGGAGATGTTGATAATAAGCCTGCCATGGTTGTAGTGGGTGGAGTAGAAGGAGCGCACCTTTTAGGGGTGGAATTGGCCACTCAATTTGCTGAAGGCATTATAAACGATCATTCGGATGTGCTTGAGAACACTACATTTTATGTGTTCCCTAACATGAGCCCAGATGCAACCGAGCAATATTTCGCAAAGCTCAAGTACGAAAGAAATGGTAATGCAAGGCAAACAGATGATGACCGAGATGGTAGCATTAACGAAGATCCATTCGAAGATTTGAATGGTGATGGTTTAGTGACTTGGATGAGAGTTGAAGACGCAACTGGCGATTGGATTACTCATCCTGCCGATGATCGTGTGATGATCAAAGCAGATAAAGAAAAAGGTGAAAAAGGAAGGTATAAAATCTTCACCGAAGGAATGGACAACGACAAAGACGGTTCTTTTAACGAGGATGGCGAAGGCGGTGTTCATTTCAGAAAGAACTTCACGTTTGAGTACCCTTATTTCGTACCAGGTTCTGGGGAGCATTCAGTTTCGGAAAAAGAGAATAGAGCAATGCTCGATTTACTTTATACGAAATGGAATGTGTATGGGGTATTTACTTTTGGCCCTGGTAATAACTTATCTACGCCATGGAAGTATAACCGCGGTGGAGCGTCTAAAAGAGTAGTTACTAGCATTCTAGCTGGTGATGCAAAGCTTAATAAGTTCGCTTCAGACGCTTATAATGATGCACTTAAATTGAAAGATGCACCAGCATCAGGACAGCAAGGCGGAGATTTTCTTCAGTGGGCATATTTCCACTTCGGAAGATTAAGCCTAGGAACACCAGGATGGTGGGCTCCAACTGTAAAGGGTGACTCAACAATGACTGCCAATAAGGATAAGAATGCAGAGGTTAACTACTTACGCTGGGCAGCGCAAGAGAACATTCAAGACTATTTTGTAGAATGGACAGCAATAACGCATCCTGACTTCCCTAATCAAAAAGTAGAAGTTGGCGGTATCGCTCCATTTAAAATGCTTAACCCACCAATTGCTATGGTAGGTGATGTTGCTAAAAAGAATACTGATTTCATTGTAGACTTAGCAGACATGCAAGCAAGCGTTAAATTAATGAACCTAAAATCTGAATCTGTTGGAAAAGGCATGACTCGAATCACGGTTGATGTTTACAATGCTGGTACATTACCAACACATACTGAAATGGGGGCTCGCTCTCGCTGGTTACGTCCCATCAGAGTGGAAGTGAAACTATCAAACGGTCAAGAAGTAATTTCTGGTCGTAGAATCATGACCATGAGTAATATTGCAGGTGACGATTCTCAGCAAATCAGCTGGTTGATAAAGGGCAAGGGTTCAATAGAAATTGAAGCTGGTGCTCCACATGCTGGAACAGACAACGCAACTGTAAACCTTAAATAAGAAGACCGATGAAAAGACATATAACAAACTTATTCGCTGGTTTAATCTTGGTAGGTTTAATACTACCGGCAACCAGTTTTGCTCAAAGTGCAGATGAAGTGTTTAGAGCAGCAGGCTCTCCACATGATCCTAAGGTGAATATCTCATTTAATAGATATTATACTGCTGAAGGAATCGCTGAAATAACTGATAAGATTGCAAAAGCTTATCCTGATTTAGTAAAGCGTGTATCTATTGGAAAGTCATATGAAGGCAGAGATATCTGGATGCTTCAGGTGACAAACTATAAGAAAGGGATTGCTGACAGAAAACCAGCTTTCTATGTAGATGGAAACATTCACTCTAATGAAATCCAGGGTGCTGAAATCTGTCTTTATACCGCATGGTACCTGACAGAAAACTTTGGTGATGTGAACTCTATCACTGAAATGCTCGATGACCGTATCTTCTATATTGTTCCAACCATCAACCCAGATGCGCGAAATAACTATATGAAAGAAGCCAATACTGGTAGTTCTCCACGTTCTGGTATGATGCCATTGGATGATGACCGTGATGGCCTAGTAGACGAAGACGGTCTTGATGACCTCGATGGTGATGGATCTGTTACCAGTATGCGTAGAAAAAGTGATTATGGTGATTTCATTGTTGATCCACTTGATCCACGTAAAATGATCCAAATTGGACCTGATGACGTGGTAACAGCTCAGCGTTACGAAATGTTAGGTTCCGAAGGTATCGACAATGATGGTGACGGTAGAGTAAACGAAGATAGACCAGGTGTTTACGATCCTAACAGGGATTGGGCATGGAAATGGCAACCTGATTACATTCAGCGTGGTGCATTAAAATACCCATTCAGCGCACCTGAGAACCGCGCAGTTGCTGATTTTGCATTGTCCAGACCTAACATTGCCGGAGCACAGAGTTTCCACAATTCGGGAGGGATGATCTTAAGAGGTCCTGGAGCTGAAGAAGATTTAGCCACTTACAATCGTGCAGACATTAGAATCTATGATGCTATCGGTAGAAAAGGGCAGAAAATGCTTCCTGGTTACCGTTACCTAACCGTTTATAAGGATTTATACTCAGTGTTTGGTGGTGAGTTAGATTGGTTCTACGGAAGTAGAGGTGTTTACACATTTACCAATGAGATCTTTAGCAGCTTTGCCTATTATAAGGATCCAAACGCAGGTCGTGACCAAGGCTATGATTTCGATAAGGAGTTGTTGGCGAATGATGCATTTACCCCTTGGGCTTCTTACAATCACCCAACTTATGGTGAAATAGAAATTGGTGGATTCAAAAAGAACTTTGGACGTGCTACCCCGGGCTTCATGTTAGAAGAAGAGCTTCATAGAAATATGGCTTTTGCTTTTTACCACGCATATCACATGCCGAATTTGAGTATTGATAAGGTTTCTGAAAAGGATCTAGGTGGTGGACTTAAAGAGGTCACTGTTATCATCAAGAACGATAGAATGATGCCAACTCACGCCTCTCAAGATTTGAAATATAAAATTGAGCGACCTGATTTTGTATCGATTTCAGGAGTAGATGTTCAAGCGGGCATGATTGTTCAAGACATTGACTTAGGGCTTAGTACAGAGCAAAAAGTGAATCCTGCGAAAATGGTATTAGCCAATATCCCAGGAAACAGTACAGTAACCCTTCGTTGGATTGTCAGCGGAAAAGGCAAGTACACTATAACCGTGGATAGTGCTAAAGGGGGATTGATTACGAAGTAGTCTTCATGCAAAGACATTGAAAGTCAATCCGAGTAATCGGGTTGGCTTTTTTTAATCCATTTCAAATAGCAGGTTTTGATGTACAGAGCGCAACTCTTGAAAGGTCTTCGTATTGTTTTGTGCTTTGGCAAGTGCCATTCCATCTTCATAGACTTTTAGGGCTTCTTCCTCTTTTTCGAACGCTTCTAGCAGTTGACCTGCTTGATAATAGGTAGGGAGATAGTCAGAATGATCCTTGAGTAGCTTTTGGAATAAAACCAAGGCTTCCTCTGGTAACTCTTCTAAGTATTCACAAGCCAAGCCATAGGAATTGAAGGGATCAGCAGGATCTTCGGCAATGTACTTTTTCAGTAAGTCAATACGTACTTGATTCATTCGACTTAGTTCGTTTTTATTTACTTGTTTATTGGCTATCTTCGAGGCAAATTTAGACATCTAAATGTCTTTATTTGCGGTTATTTAATAATAGTTAGATAAAATCTAAACTAGTTAAGCGCTCATTCAGTTGACATTGAAATCATTTAAATCAATAAGTAAGCATGAACATACTAGTTTGTATCACACATGTTCCTGATACTACTTCACGAATTGCTTTTACCAATAACAACACTGAGTTTGATAAGAACGGTGTGCAGTTCATCATAGGTCCTTATGATGATTATGCTTTGGCAAGAGCCGTAGAGTTGAAAGAACAGAGCGGGGGAAAAATCACAGTACTGAACGTTGGCGAAGCTGATAGCGATCCAACCATTAGAAAAGCCTTGGCTATTGGAGCCGATGAAGCCATTCGTGTGAATGCCTTTCCATCGGATTCATTCTTTGTAGCAAATCAAATTGCTGCAATTGCCAAAGAAGAAAATTACGATTTGATCTTGATGGGCCGTGAGTCTATCGATTTCAATGGAGGTATGGTGCATGGTATGGTAGGAGAGTTGTTGGGATTACCTTCATTCTCACCTGTAATGCAACTAGAAGTGGATGGTACTAACGCTAAGATCACTAGAGAGATCGAAGGTGGTAAAGAGAAGCTTGATGTCTCGCTTCCATTTGTAGCAGGTTGTCAAGAGCCGATCGCTGAGTGGAAGATCCCTAATATGAGAGGAATTATGTCTGCTAGGACAAAGCCATTAAACGTAGTGGAGCCTTCTGATACGAGTACGCATAGCACTATTTCTGCTTATGAGTTGCCTCCAGCAAAAGGAGCTGTTAAAATGATTGATGCCGACAATGTAAGTGAGTTGGTTGACTTATTGAGAAACGAAGCTAAAGTAATCTAAGAGATATGTCAGTTTTAGTATTTATAGAAACCGAAGACGGAAAGATTAAAAAATCTTCCAGAGAAGCGATCACTTATGGTGCTGCTTTGGGCGAAGTGACAGCTTTGGCATTGGGTACGGTTAGTGCCGAAGAATTAGCAACTGCTGGAAAGAATGGTGCAACTAAAGTTTTACATGTTGCAGACGAGCGATTGAATGACGGTTTAATTCAACCTTATGCAGAAGCTTTGTCGGCTGCAGCGACAGAAGTTGGTGCAGATATTATCGTTACAGCAAAGTCATCTTTAGCAGATGCTGTTGTCGGTAGAGTTTCAATGAAATTGGGTGCCGCGTTAGTCTCGAATGTTGTTGCGTTACCTGATACCTCCAATGGTTTCCAAGTGAAGCGTAGCATTTACACTGGTAAAGCATTCGCAAATGTGAATATGACTACCGACAAGAAGATTCTTGCCATCAAAAAGAACGCAGTCGAAGTTAAAGAAGATGGTGGAACAGCCACAGTAGAAGCATTCAGTATAACACTTGACGATAGCTTATTTGGATCAAAAATTACTTCTACAGAAAAGGCTGAAGGGGATGTACTGCTTCCTGAAGCAGATATTGTAGTCTCAGGAGGTCGTGGTTTGAAAGGACCAGAGAACTGGGGAATCATCGAAGATCTAGCGAAGACATTGGGTGCCGCGACAGGTTGTTCAAAGCCAGTTTCTGATATGGATTGGAGACCTCATCATGAGCACGTAGGACAAACTGGTGTAAAGGTTAGCCCAACGTTATACATTGCAGTTGGTATTTCAGGTGCTATTCAGCACTTGGCAGGTGTCAATTCTTCTAAGTATATTGTCGTGATTAATAAAGACGAAGAAGCACCGTTTTTCAAGGCTGCCGATTATGGTATCGTTGGAGACGCATTCGAAGTCTTACCTAAATTGAATGAAGCGCTTAAGACGGCACTAGCTTAGAATTTTTTAGCATTGAGTAAGGTAGAGATTGAAATTATTGGGCTTTCATCAAGCCAGTCCCAAACTACAGGTTCTTTTGCCTTAGTATTAGGAGAGGTTGAAGGGGAAAGAAGATTACCCATAATTATTGGCATGTTTGAAGCGCAAGCAATTGCGCTTGAAATAGAAAAGATAACACCGAACCGCCCGATGACGCATGACTTGTTTAAGTCATTTGCTCATGGGTTTGGCTTTGAGGTGACTGAAGTTATTATTTCAGACCTTAAAGAAGGCGTCTTCTTTGCTAAAATCGTCTGTACAGATGGGGTCAAAACTATCGAGGTTGATGCAAGGCCTTCAGATGCAATCGCTATTGGAATTCGATTTGAGGTACCGTTTTATACACAAGAATCTGTATTGGCAGAAGCAGGGATTATTTTGACAGACGAAGAAGAACTGTTGGATGAGGAGAATGAAGAACCCATACATGCGTCTAAACCTGATGATAGGCTTCAAGACTTTTCGTTAGAGAAACTCAACGAAATGTTAGACGAAGCACTCAAGGCTGAAGATTATGAGGGTGCTGCCAAAATCAGGGACGAGATAAATAAAAGAAGTTAATTCAACGAAAGCCTTTGTTCACTCGGTGGGCAAGGGCTTTTTTATGCTTTTTGCAAAATGGATATCATAAGAGCAATCATTGGACTATTAGTGTTGGTAGGGATTGCCTATCTGCTTTCAGGTAATAGGAAAGCGATAAGCTGGCGCCTGGTTGGAGTAGGTGTTGCTATGCAAGTGGTGATTGCTTTATTAATATCTGAAGTGCCTTTTGTTAAAACCATGTTCGACTTTGTAAGTCGAGGGTTTGTCTCTTTCTTAAGCTTTGCATTAAATGGTGCCGAGTTTCTTTATGGTGACTTAGCCAAGAATAGTGATGCCATAGATGGAGTAGGGCATAGCTTGGGTTTCCTCTTCGTGTTTCAAGCCTTACCAACCGTTATATTCTTTTCAGCCATCACGGCTGGACTTTATTACCTGGGGATTCTTCAAAAGATCGTTTATGTATTCGCTTGGATTATGGCGAAGACAATGAGACTTTCTGGTGCAGAATCTATGTCTGCTGCTGGGAATATTTTCTTAGGACAAACAGAGGCACCATTACTTGTCAAGCCCTTTATCGCGGGCATGACCAAGTCAGAGCTTTTATGCTTAATGACAGGAGGGATGGCTACCATTGCTGGTTCTGTATTAGGAGCCTATGTTTCCTTTTTGGGCGGTGGCGACCCTGTACAGCAAGCCAAATTTGCAACTTACTTATTGAGTGCTTCGATCATGAATGCACCAGCAGCCATACTTATGGCGAAAATCTTTCTTCCAGAAGAGGAGGAAGTGAACAAAGAATTAAAAGTCAGTAAAGATCAGATCGGTGTTAATGTAATTGATGCCTTGGCTGGCGGAGCAAGTGACGGATTAAAACTTGCTGCAAATATTGGCGCTATGCTTTTGGCCTTTATTGCTGTGATCTATTCTATCAACTGGATCCTAGTAGATGGTATCGGAGCTTGGACAGGACTTAATACTTTCGTAATTGATAGCACTGATGGTGTATTTGATGGATTTAGTCTTCAATATATCCTAGGTCAGGGCTTTAGAGTCTTTGCCTTTGCCATGGGAGTAGACTGGTCCGAAACGCTACAAGTCGGAAGTTTGATCGGGCAAAAGACCGTAATCAACGAATTCGTAGCTTATTTAAGCTTGGCAGAAATGAAAGATGCGGGTGTATTAAGTGAAAAGGCCATTATCATTTCTACTTATGCACTTTGTGGCTTCGCGAACTTCTCATCTATCGCCATTCAAATTGGTGGAATTGGCAGTTTGGCACCTTCACGTCAAGGTGATCTTTCTAGACTCGGTATGCGCGCACTGATGGCAGCAACCCTTGCGACTATGATGACGGCTACGATTGCTGGAGCACTTTTTGGGTAAACTTCTTGCCAGCTAATTAGCACTGTCCCCCTTTGGAGGGGGAAGCGAAGCTGGGGGAGGACTACATTGATAGTACCCAAAAAATTGGGGCAGTATGTTAAGTTACTTTTATAAACTTGAATTTACTGTAATGACAAGAAAGAAGTACACATCAAAATTCAAGACCAAGGTAGTTTTAGAAGCCTTGAAGGAGCGCTTTAGCGTAGCTGGAATAGCTCAGAAATATGACATATCCCCTTGACAAATCCATCATTGGAAGCGTGAGTTTTTAAATGGGGCAGAGACTGTTTTTGAGAGTTAAAGCAAAAGCAAGAAGGGTCAGACCGAAGAAGAGAAGGATTTGCTATTGAAGGCCATTGGCCAACTAAAAGTGGAAAATTATTTTTTACAGAAGGCCTGATGTTGAGGCCAGTGACTGAACGTAGATCAATGATAAGCAAGGGTCATTTGAGTATCGTGAAGCAGTGTGAGCTGTTGCAAATACATCGTTCAGGAGTTTACTACAAGCCTACAGAAGAGTCTGACTTAAATCTGGAACTGATGCGTCTAATGGATGAACACTATCTTCATCATCCTTTTAAGGGAGCTTCCAGAATGCATACGTGGCTTACGATGGACAAAGGTTACAAAGTAAGCAAGAACCGTATAGAACGGCTCTATTACAGCGTAATGGGACTCAGGGCTATCATGCCAGGTAAACATACCTCCAGAAGGCATAAGACTCATAAGGTATACCCTTATCTGCTCAGGAACTTGACTGTGAACCGTCCTAATCAGGTATGGGCTATGGATATCACCTATATCCCAATGAAGAAGGGATTTATGTACCTAGTCGCTATTATTGACCTATATAGCCGCTTTGTGATGAACTGGTCAGTATCGAATACAATGGATGCAGAATGGTGTAGGCAAACCTTAGAACAGGCCATTGCCACTCATGGTAATCCAGAGATCGTCAATACCGATTAAGGATCCCAGTTTACATCCGATACCTTCAGCCAATGCGTGATTGACCAGCATATCAGGTTGAGCATGGAAGGAAAA
>ENA-OWPI01004628-OWPI01004628.1-marine-metagenome-genome-assembly--contig:-NODE-4628-length-10892-cov-3.587702_pt1 | contig 10892 bp, 15 predicted proteins | sample MGYA00238138_ERZ651775 | MGnify/ENA primary metagenome ERZ651775 (study PRJEB26906, sample SAMN06265043) | marine metagenome | isolation source: Helgoland LTER site | place: Germany:Helgoland, sampling...
GCCCTTTCCTTTTCCTAGGCGAACACCTTTTTGTAAGGAACCTTTTTCTCTTAACTCATCAAACAATCTTATTACAGATCTTGCTTGGGCGCCTACAGCATCCTGTCGTTTCTTGTGACCATCAATTTCCTCTAATACTTTGAGAGGAATAATAACATCATTGTTATCATAGTCAAAGATACAGTTCGAATCGGACAAACAGACACTAGTGTCTAAAACATAAATTTTTTTCATCACTTTTCGAACAATTGTTCAATTATTGTTTTTGTGATTTGAATTTGCAGATGCAGTCTCTTCCGTTTCTCTTGTGCGTTTCTCTCTTAGCGGCAAGTTCTGCCCTTCAGAACATCCAGTCGTTTTCAGCATCATCGCGACGCAGGGAGTGCACTTCCTCTCGCAGGTTCAATGGGCACCTCACGAGAGCCCATCCCCTTGGTACCTCTCAAGAGGAGGAATCTTTGAGTTTGGACCTTGCCACCAGTGCAAATTCGGCCACCTCCACCTCCGCGTCAAGCGCCGTTGCTGTACGTGGCGGCAATGCACTCAAGGGAGTTGATGTGCCATTGACAATTTACTTTGCTGGTTGGTTTCTCCTGAACTACCTTTACAACATCTCTAATAAACTTGCTCTGAAAGCTGCCGGTGGTAAGGATGGTTTCCCCATGACAATCTCGAGGTGAGATGAGAGGACGCAGGGGGAACACAGGGGAAAGAATTAAATTGCGATGAAATGTGCGCCCACTTACGCTCCGCTCCCTCTCGATGATTGCTGCAGTCTCCAGATGGGTGTTGGCTGCATCTATGCCCTCTTCATGTGGGTCGCCCCTGATGGAAGGAAGCGACCGTCCATAAACGTTGAAGACGTGATCAAGATGCTACCAGTCGCGTTTTGCTCGATGGGAGCCCACTCCGCGTCTGTCTTTGCGTATAGTGCCGGAGCTGTCAGTTTTGGACAAATTGTTAAGGCTGCCGAGCCAGCCTTTGCAGCTGTCTTGAGTCAGTTTGTTTACGGTAAGGCTGTCAGTAAGAAGAAGGTAAGTCAAGAACTGAATGTATAGCTTGGGCTTGGTGCCAATCCAAACGGCCCACTCAACTCTTGGCACAAAAATCCATCCTAATATATGTTTTTGCTTCGTTTCTTATCTTTGCAGTGGATGGTCCTCCCCATTGTGATTGGCGGTGTGATCTTAGCCTCTGTGAAAGAGCTGGACTTCGCATGGTCTGCCCTAATCTCCGCTTGCATTGCTAATTTGTTTGCGGCATTCAAGGGCAACGAGAACAAAAAGTTAATGGAGACTTCGGGGATCAAGGACCGCCTTGGATCCGTTGGAAACCAGTTTGCGGTCACAACTCTCTTGGCTTTTGCCATATCCGTGCCCGTATTCATTGTCAAAGAGGGGGCGAAGTGGGGCTCTTTCGTCGAGCTGTACAAGACCAACCCGGTTGTCAGGTAAGGCTTCCTCTGAATGACTACTGACTGGTTTTCGATTCACCATCTCTCTCTCCTAACCCCTCCGGGCTGTCTGTCCCCTCTCCCCACCTCCTCTCACGCAGTTTCAATCTCATCGCCTCCGGTGCTTATTGGTACTTCTACAACGAGTTAGCTACACTCACCATCAAGAAGACGTCGGCCGTAACTTCTTCGGTTGCCAACACTGCCAAGCGTGTCATTGTGATCATTGGGGTTGCGCTCGTCCTTGGCGAGTCCCTTGACCCCATGAAGCTCTTAGGTTGCAGCATTGGTATCGGCGGAGTTTTACTTTACTCTATCATCGACAAGCTCTAAACCGCTCGGTGAGGGGAAGGAAGTTAATATTTTAATTTGAGTTAATGAATGACCACGCTTTTGACCAAGCTATTCGGGCACAAATGTGTCTTTTTTTTCCGCAACGCAACTGCTTTTCTCTCTCTTAATCTCAAAAATAAAAATCTACTTTCGGAGAAGTGGGGTCAAAAATCACCGAAAGAATACCGCACTTTCTCAGTGCCAGCTTTTTTAGGATAAGGTTTCAAATTTAATGCCAAATACTGGATGAGGAGTTCGCTGACCTCAATATACTCCCCGTCCTTGAAGATATCAGGGTCCTCAAAAATATCGTCCTCCTCCAAAGCAGCAATAATTTCGTCGAGAGCTTCCCCATTGGCGTCAAAACCACCGTTACCGTCATTATTGACGGAATCATTTCCACTTCCACTTTCATTTTCATTAAATCGCTCAACGTCAGCCTTAAGTAAGGCCTTCCCCTGTTTCTTGGACATGCCTCCAAGGCCACCACCGCCACCATTTCCAGTGCTGCCGCCACTTGAGTTAATTCCCATACCTACTCTTTCCAGTGACTCGTCACCAGAACCTCCCCCGCCTCCTCCGCCGACGACTACGTTGCTAAACTCAAAATCAATTGTGTCCTCTACATCCTCTCCCGTCCGAACGCATTCCTGGACAACATGCGCCAAAATCTTACCCAAAACTCGTATGTTGCTTGAATTGTTGATACTACCCGCGCGACGCTTTGTCTGTTTACCCGTTTGACCGTCGTTGCGCATCTGCATGCATCAAGAGATTGTCAGATTTGGCCCCCAAAAAATCTGCCTGCCATCCACGAACTTACCTCAACAGAGCACTCCAGTGTTGCGAGGCCGCGTAAATTTAGACGATCCTTCACCAAATTACGCTCTTCCTCGCCCGCAACTATCTTCAGAGTGAACGCACCGTTCGTGAGACTTGAAATTGGTACCTTTGTCGTCTTGCTAAACATTGAAGATGTCACAAATCTTTCGGAAATGTTGCTCTCATCATCATCACCGCCGTACTGAGACGCGAGAAGACGCGGTAAACAACCAGGGTATAGTGGTAACCGATAACCAATAACAGCCTGGGCGAAAAGGACACCGAGGAAGATGTGCACCATCAGCTTCTTGGGAGAGGAGAATGAATGAATATAGTCTGCACTCGAATATTTTAAAACAAGGGGGTCGCAATACAATTGGTAGCAGCGAGGGGTGGGGCCAACGAAGCGAGGCTTGATTACGTAGGGGGAGAGAATAATAATGTATTAATTTTTCAGCAGTGTGTGTGAATAAATGATTGTTACAGCTTCAATTTGTCTTGTTAACATTTGACCATCTTCCTTATACTTCGCTCTCTCATTGTGTGTGTTTATATCTAAGTTTTTTACAGCAATACTTCAATTTCTGTGTAAATCTGAGCATTCTTTTGAGCGCACAACGTCACAACATTCTTCTCCCACCTGGCTCTCTGTTGTGTTCGTACACTACCCGTCACCCAATCCGGATCAGCATTCAACATAGACCACGATTTACCCCATACGAACAACTGCTGGCGTTGACCTATTTAGGAGGAGCTTTCCAAGAAGATGAGGTCAATAATAATACTCGTCACACTTTTTTACAGTGCGTCCCCTTTTTCGTTCAGATCGGCGTCAATTTCAGGTTCCTCGGAGATAGCAATACTGCGACAGAAAAGGTGTTCCCAACCTTGTCCAAGATACTTCCAACCTTGTCCAAGATGCTCCCAATTTTCATCAAGAAAAAAATTATCGCGTTTGTTAACTACAACCGACGGTGAGGACAACCACACCCTCCGATTATTTCGCCCATTGAAAGGGGCAGCAAAGAAATTCAAGAGCAACCCTCGCCTCTATGTCGCTATACCCTTGACAGCGGCGTTTGTGGGTTGGCTAACGAATTGGTTGGCTGTGCAGATGATTTTTTATCCGATTCACTTCCGCGGCATTCCCCTCATTGTCCGTGAAGGCAGCCCCTTGGGGTTGCTTGGTTGGCAGGGAATCGTACCGGCAAAGAGCAAAAAAATGAGCGAGGCAATGGTCGATATGGTCACCGAACAACTGCTGGACGTGAGGGAGGTTTTTGGCAGGCTTGATGCGATGGAAGTTGCAGTGAGACTTAAGGACGGTGTGGCTGAAGTCAGTGAAGGCATTGTTAGGAGGTGAGGGATGATTATTGGCACGCCGGCAACGCGTCTCTTATTTTTAGGAATGCGTGCGATGTATAAGTCCACTCTAACTCGACCGCCTTGGTAGCCGCTTCAATTTCATTCGTCTCCCCCGATTTATTTACTCGTGCAATGTGCGTTTTATTTCTGCCTTCGTGAGGAAATTGCAGGCAAACATAGTAGATACAATCGACCTCAAGCACTGTGTGACCACGCAGATGCTCGAGGACCGATCCAAGCTCGGAAAACTTTTCCAAATCTGCGGCCAGGCTGAGCTTAACTTTCTGACGAATAGCGGCTTGTGGTTTGGATTTCTGCTTGGTATGATTCAAATGTGTATCACTCTTCTCTGGGATAATCCTTGGGTTATGAGTGTTGGGGGAGGGGTGGTCGGATTCGCAACGAATTGGCTGGCACTAAAGTGGATTTTTCAGCCGGTGAATCCGACGAAGGTCGGGCCATTCGTGTTGCAGGGGATGTTCTTGAAGCGGCAGAAGGAGGTGTCAGAAACATTCAGCAAGTTTTTTGCTAACAATATTTTGACCAGCGAGAAGGTGGGTTTGTTGTGCGCGCACATGTTCGTTTGTTTACGGCCTGTCGGCCTGTCGGCCTGTCGGCCTGTCGGCCTGTCGGCCTGTCGGCCTGTCGGCCTGTCGGCCTGTGGCTCTAACACTATCTATTTCTCTAGATGTTCGACAGTATACTGACGAACCCTACTACTCGCACGCGTTTCGAGCGCCTTTTCCACGGTCACCTTACCCGCTATCTCCCATTCCTTGGTGGTGGTGGGGGAGCTATTGCATCGGAGGCGGTGAGCGGTTTATCCGGGTGTGTTAGCTCCATTCACGGGTATGTGGATAACACGCTAGGTTTGGAAAACACTCTCAGGCTCTCAATGCTCAAGATGACATCAAAACAGTTCGAACGCGTGCTGCATCCTATTTTTGAAGAGGGTGAGGAAGCCAGCCAGCGTGCATTAGATCAGTAATTTTTTACCTCTCCCTCTTTTTCTTCTCTCACTCTCTGCTTTTGTGTCCATACTACAACACACACAGACGAGCTTACTTTAATAATCGCAGGTGCTATTCTAGGGTTTATAGCTGGGTTGATCCAGCAGGGCTTCGCCAGTGGGCGATTCAAGCGTAGCAAAAACAGCAGTGGATTTGAAGGGGGAGAAGGACCAAGATGAAAACGAGAGTAGCTAACCAAACCAAGAAGATGAAAACATTGCAAGCAATTCACTGTCGTCAAGTTTTATTATTATTTTTGCAAAATAATTCATCATCCTCGCTAAGATTGAGAGCTGCGAGTTCATCCTTGAGGTTTGAAATTTTGTCGTCGAGGTCAGCTGCTGCCTCATAATCCTCATCGTCGACCGCCTTCTCAATTGACTGCTCAGTCATTACAATCTCTTCAGTAAGAGCGTTATATTTCTCGACAACTTCAGCACTGACCTGTGGTGGCGGTGGCGATGGCGATGGCGGTGGCGATGGTGACAGGGATGATACTGGCGCTTCTCTCTCTAAAGACTGTGTCTGTTGTAATGGAGAATCGGGAGGGGACTCTGGGGGGGTTGGAGGAGGCCGAATGTCATCGTCATCTTCTCCATCTTTGCAGTCGTCATTCACGTCCTGTTTTTCATCCCCTGCTTCGACAAAATTCGCCGTTGCGTCCTCCGCATCAGCATTTTGAGTAGGCAAATCGTCCGACTGGTTGCCAGTGAAATGCTCAGCAGCGCTCAAATCGAAGGACCCAAAATCAATGCCATTGGCTTTACAAACAGTGGCCAGAGTCAACTCACGCGCAGCCATTTCGGCGTTCAAAAGCAACCAGCCAGAAGATTTACCAGGCTGGTATGCCTTAAGCTTGCGAATAGTTTCCACCATTTCATCGACAGAGGCCAAAATCCGCGCTTTCTGCTTTTCGCTTGCTGCCTTCGTCAGCATAGTGAGCTCGTTCTTCGCCGCCGTCTCGTTCTCGCGCAGCTTTGTCAGCTCCACCTCGACCTCTTCGCTTAGTTCAGTCTCGGCGGCAACAAGGCGTTCCTTCTTGGCGATAAGCTCCTTCGATACGCTGGCGGCTACCTTAAAATTGCGTGACTTCGCTGCGTTTGCCTTCTCTTGCTCTAGGGTTGGGATCTGGAGGTTGATATCGCGAATCTCACTGCTGAGAGAATCATGAAGGGATTCACAGGCAGACACTTGCTCGGACATGGCGTTTACTCGTTTTTCACTAGCTTCGATTGCAGCGCTATCGTCGCTGGCGGTGTCGTCGCCACCATTCGTGTCTTTTGTCGTGTCATTTTGATGATCCTCAAGGGACTTAAATATTGATTTAAGCTGAGTTATTTCGTTCGTTTCGTCGTCGATTCTAGATAACATTTGTTCGTGATCCGTTACGGCATTCGTCTGTTTCTTTTTCTCTTCCTCGAGTGTCTCCCGCTCGAGATTTAGCGCATCGCTCTCAACTAGCCATTCTTTCCTAGCCAAAGCAGCAGCTTCCTCCCTGACAGAAAGCCGTTGAAGCTGGCGATCGAACTTTGCGCGAACTTGGGTAATAGCATCGGTATGCATAGCAAGGCTACTCGCAATATTGTTACGCTCGGCTTTCTTCTGCCGAAGCGTCTCTTCCAATTCCGCAATTTCAGCTTCGACAGTAGCTAGTTTTTCAGCTGCCGATTTCTTCAAAGTTTCCGTCTCAGTTGTTTGCTGGCCAATGGTGGCCTCAAGCTCATCCCGCTCTTCCTTCACATTATTCTCGTCACGGAGGATATGCTTTTCGTCCAGTTCCAGTCGAGTTGTTTCCGATGTGATGCGTTTCGTCGACAATTCGATATTTTTTAACGCCTGTGCAGGTGGTGACGGTGTTGTTTTACAGACGATGAGGTTGAGTTAGTTCGAAAATGTTGGGGTGGGGGTGTTGTCCAATGTGGCCATCATCAACTTGATATTAGCTCAGGGTATATTAAAGTTATAAGTTCGCGCACACGAAAATGTGTTTTCACGCCGATATGTGTTGTCGTCAGCGCTAAAATTACTTCGGGAGAGGAGACTAAGGACAATCCAGAGCTGAGCTAAGCGAAGCGAACTAACCTCGTTGCTCTCACTATTAACATCCAGATTCTGTTCTTGCTTGAAGATCACCAGGGAATCTTGCACATCAGATAGGCCGGAAAGAATGCTTTTTTTAAGGACTAAGCGACGGGCATTGTTCTCGGACGCCTTCACAGCGCAATCGGACAATTTCGTGCGGAGACTTGCTGCAGTAGAGGTCAGTGTATCGATTTTGGTTGTCAAGTTGTCGGCAGTCTCAAAGTCTTCCTTCATTGCCGCTTCAAGTTGCTGGTCTTCCGCCTTCTTTATGTCAGCAAGGGTAGATGCAATGCTATTTTCGAGCTCTTTTTGAGTGTTTGTGAGAGACACAATGTCCTCAGACAAATTATTAGTTTTTCCAGTTTCTTCTTCAGCAAAGATTTGGAAATTGTCCAAAATAACTGAGAACATCTGTACAGGAGAGGGTTTTGAGGCCTTTATTGCAGCCATTTTCTCCGCCTCTCGTAACTTTCGCCGAGCTTCCTCTGCAGCCCTTTGCTCCTCTTCCCTTTTTCTCTTAGCCTCTTCTCGAGCCTCGGCAGCAAGCCTTTTTCTTTCCTGCTCAGCCTCCTCCATTGCTGCTGATATTGAAGGGGGGAGGGAGTCGGGGGGATTGGGTGAAGGTGCAGGAGAGAGGGTTCCAGAGTGGGCAGATGTCGACGCTACTTGTGTTGTCGTTGTCGTGGTTGAAGGTTTTGGAGGCGGAGGCTCGTCCATCGATTTCGATTTACCACGTCCAAACATTTTCCCAATCCATGACCCCCCTCCGCCATTACTGTCAGTACTTGGAGAGCGTTCGTGCAAAGATGAGGAAGATGAATTGGATTCGGAGGTGGCTTTAGGTGTAGGTGTAGGGGAGTCAAAGGATGGCGGATCGACTTCCGAACCCCCCCTGAAAATTTTGGTTGGGTAGAGGAGCGTGTGTTAGAGTACATTTCTTTCAGAACTCGTCCCTTCGTTCGCAAAAGGTGTCAATGGCTCAGTGAACAGAAATCAAATATTAATTCTCATGACCAACGCCGTAGCGAGGTTCCGAAGGTGTCCTAAGAATATTTTTGGTCATCATTGCCGACTTTGGGATATATAGAGCGAGTGTCATAAAACATGATAAGCAGCAAAGAGTAATTACTCACATAGCAGCCCTGTGTTGCTCAGCTTTTTGCTTCATAAAGGCCTCCGCCTTCGAGTGAGCGTCCTCAGCAGCAGCGAGGGTCGGCGAAGAACTCATCATTGGTTTCCCTGCCATTGCCGACGGTTTTTCTATTTCCGTGGTAGGAGAGGGAATTCGTTCAGGGGGGGTGGGGAGGGGGGCGGGGATCGGGATGGGTATAGAATCATCGGTAGAGGCAGGAGCAGCAATGGGCTCAGCAGCTCCAGGGCCTGCCCCGTACCCTATCTTCTTGCTTCTGCGAACCTTCTTTATAGGCTTACGCGCTTGTGTGGTCGACTTGAAAGTAAGCCCAGACCCAACAGGTAGAGACTCAGATTCGGTGACAGCCATGTTTAGCAGGTCATCAACCTGCGGCTGTTGAGGTGACGGTTCAGCCTCCGAGGGGATTTCGGAAGCGGGAGCAGGTGAAGTTATAAAAGAAAATGACGAAGACATGGCATTCGCACCAGCACCGTCGCTATTCTTGCCGTCATTATCATTGTTGTTGATGTTATCGTTATCGTTGTTGTTGTTGTTGTTGTTGTTGTTGCTGCTGCTGTCATCAGCTGTGGGAGGAGGGGATGCTGACGGGCTCATGAAGGAGAAGGAAGAGGTGGGAGCTTCAGCAGCATCGGCAGTCTTTGAGGTCTCCTGATTATCGACTGCATCAAGAGCGTCTTCGTTTTTCCCGTCAGCTGCAGGCGATGATAGGAAAGAGAACGCAGAAGTCACATTATTATCGCCTTTGGTAGGCTCGTCATTCATTCCAGGGGTGGGAGGATGTCCCGTTCCGGCCTCATCCCCCTTTATTTCCATGCCACCGAACATACTCTTGAACGACCGAGTAATGCTTTCTGCGTCAGCTATGCTGTCGTTATTATTGGTCGATGGTGCGACGGGTGTATTAATAGAAACGATGCATGCGGGGTGTGTGTTAGGATATTAGGGCAACTGGGACTGACTTAAACAGAGACCGGCACATGAAACCATCATCGACTCTGTAGCTCGCCGAAGCTTATCCTGCACATTGGCGGACTCATTATATCAGATTTTAAGCATCAATTGGTTTTTTTTTGCAGAAGGGAATACCACACAACTGTTGAAGGTGGGGTATGCGGGGGAGGCACTGGCTGGGCACAAACCCACCAATGACAAGTGGGATCTGGGGGTTTGGGTGCAGTCACTTACATTTAAGACAACAACGGCACGATTGCGAGATGGATAGAAAGAAAGTAAATAGATCCAGGCGAGAAGTAGGCAATAGGGGGGGGCGGGGGCAGCAGATATTCGTGAGGACAGACAAAAGACACAGTCCGGCAAGTAGTAGGGAGGGGGAGAAGGACTCTCGCCAATTTCAGCAAGACCTCTGCAGCAGCAAGGGATTATCAGGGGTCTTCGACAAATTAACGGCAAAATTGTTCGCCAGACAGTCAACCACGTGCCGTGGTTGAAAATTTTTGGTTCGTCCATCCATTGTTTTCCATTTTGGACGCTGAATTTTTCGCTTTCGTTGATAGCCCTCTAATACCGTATTACCATATATCTTATGACAACTTAGAGATAGTTAGTAGGGAAAAAAGTTCCAGCACTTCCTGTGCATCCCCCTCACATCATCCAAACCCCCCCCCCTGTATTGACTGCTAACGGTAATTTTTTTAGTTCGGAACAACATATCTCCTTACATCTTGCATTTTAGCAAGGCCTACGCCGTCCAGTCTACAAAATTTTAGATAAAATTGCTGCTGTCAATAGAAGGTATTTTTTGGCAAAGAATCTGAGAGACAATGGCATTATCAAGCGCTCCTGCACCAAAGATAAGGCGAACTCGGCCCGATTTCGAAAAGCTAGTGATTGGACCAATGATGGTCCTTGGGGAAATCCTCACCGGCGGTCACTATCTTGAAGTCTTACGATTGAAGAAGCAGACCTCTCCTTCCTCCTTAAGCTATCTGGGAATGCATCGAGCGTTTGTGAGGGAGACCGGATTTTGGGGCGCATTTTATCGTGGAATGTTTCCCTGGGGCTTCAGTCAGATTATCAAGGGTTTGCCTGTGCTCTTTGTCCAGGGAGAAGTCAAGCATGAACTGAGGAAGACGAACTTGCCTGCTAATGTTGTGGAGCCGTTGGCCGGGATGAGTGGAGGAGCTGCTCAGGCTCTTTTTGTTTGCCCCACCCAGAAGCTAAAGGTCATGGTCATCGAAGATGCCAGGTTGAACAGCATGTCCACTATTGCTGCCGTCAAGGATATAGTGAATCGGAACGGATTGATGTGTATTTACGATGGATTGGGTCCGATGGTGGTTAGGAGAGCCTTGGATTGGTGCGTTCGATTTACAGTCTCCCACAAGGTCAACGAAGCTTTTGTTGCTCACAAGGTAGCGAGAGGAAAAGATCCCAAGCTGTCCTTGCCTGAGTTGATGAGCTGTGGCATGGTGGGGGGCTGTGTGAGCGCATTATCACACCCAATCGACACAATAATAACGAATTGCCAAAAGCCCATGCCTGAGGGAGTAAAGAACGATGCTTTGAGTGTCACAAGAAGAATATATAGCGAATTCGGGGTCAAAGGATTTTTCAGAGCAATGACAATAAAAGTAGTTGACAATACATATCATACTATGTGGGTCTACGGCGTTGGCACATATGTTCACGAAGCTCTTGGAAGGTGGAAAGGGGG
>ENA-OWPI01004629-OWPI01004629.1-marine-metagenome-genome-assembly--contig:-NODE-4629-length-10888-cov-2.059661_pt1 | contig 10888 bp, 6 predicted proteins | sample MGYA00238138_ERZ651775 | MGnify/ENA primary metagenome ERZ651775 (study PRJEB26906, sample SAMN06265043) | marine metagenome | isolation source: Helgoland LTER site | place: Germany:Helgoland, sampling...
TCCCTCGGCCGCGACGGGCTCGACTTTCACCAAGAGACGTCAGCCGCCGCGAGATCCGCGCTCTGCGGGGTAGAGGAAATCTCCGAGGAGAAGGTCCTCGCGCACATCGCAGAGGCTGTGCGTCTGTTCGTCAAGGGTGGACACCTGGAGGCGGCGGTGCGCGCCGCGAAGGTGGCGCTGCCAGCCTGGGAGAGGCGCCGCGCGTTCGGGGATCTCGCCCGCGCGCACACGGGAATCGCGGGGGTGTACCGATTTTTACACCAGGTGCCCCCCGCGGGCGCCGCGGGATCGGGATCGTTCGGGATACTTCCGCCGCCGCCCGGCCCGCCCCCGCCTCCCGCCACCTACTACCGCGTTCGCCTCGTCGGCACCGCGTGGGATGAGCTCGACGGGCGGACGTGGGTGCACCGCGAGCCGAGGGAACGGACCTTGGGCGACATGCTCCGCCGGCTGCAAAATTCGTTGTCCGGTAACTGCCCCGTCGGCACGCCGATCACGCCGCTCCCCGCGAACGGCGGGGACGGCGCGCACGACGGCAAGGCTCACGTGCAAATCATCGCCGTCGAACCCGTGTACAGCACGGCGGACGATGAAGCCTCCAGCTCGCACCCGAACTCACCGGCAAACTCCCCGAAAGGTCCCAGGGGCGGCGCCGTCGGCGGGGAGGAATTTCCCGTCGCGTCCGCGTTTGTGTTTGACGCCCCTTTCGTGCCGCGGGGGGTATTGTCCAAACCGTCGGGTCCCGAGGCTGTGCTTCGCGTGACATGGCGGTGTCGCACCACCGCGCGCGTCGACGGTAAGTTCCCCGGCCTGTGCGCGCGTCTGCGCGTGACGGAGGAGTCGACGACGGAGATGTCGCCCGCGGCGTCGGCTGCGGAGATGCTTCGAGCGCAGTCGAGGGCAATCGCGGCGGCGGCGACTGCGTGGGATGAGCTGCGGGACGGAGCGACGAGCAGCGCCGTCGTCGGCGTCGTCGGCGGGGTGAGCGCCAACGCCGCGGCGGTGGACGATGCCGCGGCGGCTGCAGCCGCGGCCGGGTGCCTCGGCGCGCTTCAGCGTTCGCTGCAGGGAAGCCTCGCGGCGGGGGTCAACGGCGGCGTCCCCGCGATTTGCCGCGCGTTTTTTCCAGAGGAGGAATCGCGAAAGAGGGCGATGTCCGACCAGTCATCGCAGACACCGGAGTTGGACGGCGACGAAGACGAGACGGGCGACGATGCGAGGGACGGTGTCGACGTGTCGGCGTCGCCCAAGCCTCCCGTCGATCCGAGGGCGATATCTTCGGAAGATCGAGCAGGTTTGCTCGCGGCGCTTGAAGATTTCCTGTCGGCGTGCGCGAGAGCCGTGGAGGTGCACGCGACTGCGACGAGGAGCGCGAGTGCGGGGAAGCGGAGGGACGGAGACGGCGCGTCGACGATCGAGCAGATGCAGGGTATGTTTGTGCGGTGTCTGGCGGAGATTCGAAGGGATATCACGGTCATCAGCGACCGCGAGAAGGATGTCGACGACGCGGGCGAGGAGGAATAGAAACGTAAAACCGAAATTTTGGAAATGATGAAAACGTAGAAATTGATGACGCGATCGCAGCAACCCGTGCTGTCGTTCGAATGTGTCCCGTATCCTCGTAGATGTGTGATGTGCCGTCGTCCCGTCTCACCAATCGTCGCACAGGAGGTCCAGTGTCAGCCCACTGGTGGGATCCGTGAACCCGGCGTCGTCCGGAACGGGTGTGCTCGGCTCGTCGGCGACAACCGTCGACCTCGCTCGCTTCGCCGGGTCCCGCCTGGGCTCGAGCCGCAGCCTTCCCCGCTCGTGCCCCGCGTCGTCGTCATCGATTACGATCACGGGCGGCGGCGGCTCGTGCATCGGCGGCGGGCCGCTGTGCGCGTCGGCTCCTCCCCACGAGAGATTTTCGCCCGGGCCCATCGCGTCGTCGTCGCCGCTCCCGCCCCATCCGTCGTCGGCGTCGACTGGCGCCGGGCGAAGGGTTCCACTCGGGTTCCACTCGGTGACGTCTTCGAACGCGTCGACCGGCGGCGGCGCGTGCGATCGTCCCGAACCCACGCCCAGCGTCGCGGTCTCCGAGATCAACGGCTCCGTCCAGATGGCCCTCGGGACGGGTTTGGGCGCCGCGGGGGGAGCCGCCATGAGTCGGCAGAACGCGGGCGAGAGGTTGTTCTCCTTGCCCGCGGCGACTCGGTGCCGGCCGGAAGGGGAGACCACGTTGGCGGCGTTACCGCCGATGGCTCCCACGCGCCGACCGATCGGCGTACCCCCGCCTCCAACGAAGCCCGCCGCGCGGACCCTGAGCACCGCGTCCGCGTCCCGTCCCACGCACTTGTCGAACATGAGCGTCGCGACGATGGTCACCTCCTGGCCCGCGGGTGGCGCGGATGGGAGAGCCACGGATCGGGTCACCGGGACCCCGGCTTCCACGTTGTCCGGCCCGGGTCCACGCTGCACGATGCGCTCGTTGTGCAGCAACTCATCGTTCCACGTGGTGCCGACGATGAGGTGCGCGGTCCACCTGCGGCTGGACTCCGTGACCCCAGCCTCCGCCTCGTCGGAAGGGGGAGGAGCGGAGGCGCTGAAAGTGACCTCGACGTTGACGACTCCGCCGCGAGCGTCGTTGGCGCGCTCGATGTGGAGGGCCATGGCGCAAGGGAGCGAACGTATGGCGTCGTGGAGGTGGTTTCCGTGCGGGAACGCCTTGTTGACGACGCGCTCCAGCGCTCGTGGGTCCTGGGCCAAGACCTGGTCCAGCGACCTGAGTCCGGCTTCGGCGAGCGCCTGCACGGATTTTTTGCCGCACTTGGGAATCTGCCGCATGGGGAAAATCGTGTCGTCCTGGAAACGAGGATTGTGAGTACGAACCACACGAGGGATTGAACGACGACGAAGTGCGTACCCACATGCGCATGTCCAGCGCCTTTGCGAGTCGCAGCGCGTTGCAGTACGCGGCGAAGTTCCCCTCCTTCGAGACGTTTGCAAAGTATCTCGCCGCGCCCTGCATGATCCTCCGGCCGTTCTGGAAAACGTTCTCAACCTCCATTCGCATGCTCGGGGGTAACACAGTCGCGAACTGGTCGCTCATGGTCTCCTGCGCGATGATGTATATCTTCTGCGCGGCGGTCTTGACCGTCTTCGCCACCGCCACCTTGCCAGCCTTGCCCCGAATCTCGGTGACTTTGAATCGCACGATTGCGGGCTCGTCCTTGGAAAGGTTCCAGCCCTTGAGCAGCACCTTCTCGTCGCGCCTCAGCTTGATGGACGAGAGCTCGTCGGACTCGCACAGGGTCATGAGCAGGTCGGGTACGCTCGCAGGGGACTGCACCGACATGATACGTTTCATCGTCTCGAACCGAATGTACATGTCGGACATGACGCGGCCGCCCTCGAGTGGCTTGATGAAGTTCCCCCGCGGCAAAGCGAGGTCCTCGCCGATTTCGCACATCTGAGCCGAGGAAATCTTGCGAAGGTTCTCGGCGACCATCTCATCGCACGCGATGTCCGGGGTCTTTCCCGCCACGACGCCGTAGTGCCGCGGGTTCTGCGTGACCCTGATGTAGAAGAAGCTGTGCTTGAGCCAGTCCATCGCGGTTTCCTTGTCGGTGATGATCCCGCTCGCGATTTCCGCGTTGACGTGCTCGGGCATCGCCAGGCCGAGGTTGGATTCGATGGGCTTGGTGCCGTGGACCAGCCCTTCGTACGCGGCGCGAGTGTGCCTCTGGGTCATGATCACGGCCACGCCCGCGGTGTCGAACTGCGGCCGGCCCGCTCTGCCGCACATCTGCAGCAGCGCGCTCCTCTCGATCTCGCGGTACTCACCCTGGCCCTGGAACAAAACACGACGTCATTCTAACAGCCCACTAGCGAATTAAAAATAAACTTACCGCGTACTGCCGCGTGCCCCGCACCACGCACAGAAACGCGGGGAGGTTCACGCCCATGGACAGCGTCGACGTGGAGCACATCACGGTGACGAGCCTGTCCCGGAACAGGGACTCGCACAGTGTCCGGTCGGACCAATCGAGCGACGCGGAGTGGAACGCGACGCCGTGGGGAATCAGGAGCTTGAGCTGGCGGTTCTCGGCTCGGCCCGCGGCTTCGCGCAGTGCCTCGACCTGGCCTTGGCCCGAGATGAAAGGGTTGCGGCCGGTTGATTTGGCCTTATCCGCCAGTGTCTTCGCCGCGGACGATGCGCCGTCCCTGCTGGCGCAGAACACCAGCGCGGGCTTGCTCTGGAAGTGGTTGAGCACGACTTCGTAGAGCCGCTCGTTGAGCCGCCGTTCGAACATCCAGTCGTTCTTCGCGGGGTCGTAGCCGAGAACCTTGGTCTCGAGCCGGACCGGCCGATACTCCTCGCCGAAGTGCCGGATGCCGTCAGGGGACGGGGCGCCGAGCCAGCGACCGACGTCTTCGAGGTTTGGTACAGTCGCGGAACACGCCACGAACCGCACCGAGGACAGCGGCGTACCCCGCAGGCTTTGCTTTTCGCTGAGAACCTTGAGCCGGGACACGACCGCCTCGAGCGAGCCGCCGCGTTCGTCTCCCAACAGGTGGACCTCGTCGATCATGACCAGCGCGCAGTCGCCGAAGAAGGACATGCCGCCCCTGTCCTTGTTCTTGCGCGTGATGCTGTCGAACTTTTCGGGGGTGGTGAGCAGTATGTCCACGTTGTTGAGTTCGCTCCACGAGACGATATCGGTATCGCCCGTGAGCTCCTTGCACACGACGCCGATGGCGCCGAACGCGGCGATCCACTCCTCCTTCTTCTCCTGCACCAGCGCCTTGAGCGGGGCCATGTAGATCGCCTTGAGCTCGCCGGGTTTGTGGTTGAAAGCGCCGGTCGCGCGGTCGACGTGCTTCATCAACATCTGGACGATAGCGAGCTCGAGGAGGACCGTCTTGCCCGAGCCCGTCGGCGCGCTGACCACGAACGAGCGCGCGGAGGAGAGGATGAAGTCGAGCATCTCCGCCTGGATGCCGTTGAAGTACTTGAAGGACGAGAAGATGGGCTGGAAGCACGGCGGAAGCTCCTCGACGGAGCGCACGCGGTCACGCGAGTCCTTCGGGGGGGAACGTCGAGGAGGAGGCGGGGCGGGCGGAGGCGCGGAGGGTGGAGGTGCGGGCGCGCGGGGACGCGGCGCGCGCAGAGGTGGCGGCGCGCCGCCGCTGACGAAATCGGCGTCCCACGGTCGGCTCCCCATGCTGCCGGCCGATACGGAGAGAGACAGCCGCCGCGCGGGCCGAAGTGAAGTCGCGAAAGCCGACAGCTGTGAACTTTTTTCTCGCCGCTGAGATTTCTGAAGAAAATAAAACCACGACCGACGGCACAACCCGCTTCACTTCGACGCCGCCATGGAGACACGAAGCAAGCGCCGTAAGACGGCCGAGACGATCGTTGATAAGATCCAGCGCGGCGAGATCTCGATCTTCGTCGCCCTTGCCGAGGAGCTGCCGGACGTGTTCGCCTCCGAGATACTCCCAAAGTTCGACGCGCGGACAACCCTAAACTTGGCGCAGGTGAGCAAGTCGTACAGGGACGCGGTGTGGAGCGTGGACGGCGTTCGGTCGATGGAGGCTAAGATCAAGGTGCATTTGCAGAAGATCGACAAAAAGTTACTCGCCGAAGCACCGATGTACTGGGCGGCAAGGCACGGCAACTTGCCCGCGGTCAGGGCCCTTCTGAAGTCTGGGGTTGGGATAAATGAAGGTGTGATGAACAGGGGCAAATGGAGAGTTTTGCACGTCGCCGCTTTCTATAGCCACGCGGCGCTGGTTAAGGAATTGATCAAAGCAGGTGCTGATGTGAACATGCCATTCACTGACGTCACTATCCCGCCCATCTTGAATTATACAGCTCTGCACGTGGCTGCTTCGAGATGTCACGTGACGACTATCATGGAGCTCATCAAGGGGGGCGCGGATGTGAATATTGCAACTTCGGATGGCGTCACTCCACTCCACATTGCCGCTGATGTAGGACATGAGGCTGGCGTATTGGCGTTGATGTATGCCGGCGCAGACATCAATGCAGTCGTGCGAAATGGTCATACGCCGTTGTCTGCTGCTGTGCATGGAAAGCACGAGAGGGTCGTCGAGCTGTTGAAACACGCTGGAGCGTATCCGTAGTCCAGGATTGTAATCGCTAAGTTTCTATGATGATACTAAAACACCGCCGCCGCGTCCGCCGGTCGCTCGTTACCGCTCCTCTGCGTCGGCGCGTAAAAGTGCGGCGCGAGCTCCGACAGCCACTCCGGGTCGATCGCCGTCACGTCCCGCATGTACTCCTTTCCCGTCCTAACAGCCGCGGCGTAGACGACCATCGCGGGCCGAGCCCTGAACAGTACGCTCCCCGGGTGAATGAACAAGGTGGCGCCGCCTCGTACGGACCTGAACGCGGATCCCTCGGCGCCGCCCCCGTGCGGCGCCAACGTCGCGGCGTTCGCGAAGAACCCCGCCGTCATCGCGCGTCTCACGGGTGCCGAATCTTTCCCCGCCGAGGACACCACGAGTCCCACCCTGCGAACGTGCCTCGCGAGCTGCGCCCTGATGTCAGACGCCCTGACCAGCGCTCGATGCGAGAGCATGTTCTTGTCCGCGAACGACTTGGCGCGCCCGCCGCCCTGTGCCCCGCCCGCTTTACACCACGCGGTGTGTACGTTCAGCGCGGTGACCGCGTCGCCCTCCGCGACGGCGAACCTATCCCTGCACTCGTCCAGCCGTTTCTGCCGGCCCCGCGGCGACACCCACAGCGTCTGCACCTGGAGGTACGCGGACACCGTGAGCATCTCCTGCACGCACCCGAGCTCGCCGCTGACTAAGAGTGCCTTACCGAGTTGAGGTTCAAGCGGCAACTCGGCGAGGTGCATGCCGAGTGGCTTTGTGAGCCGAGCGTCGTCGTCGACGGCTTGCAGCGCGTATAAAAGCTCGAGCGCCTTGATCATGTTAGCCGCGGGTGGAGGCGAGAGCCACTCGAAGTTCATGATGTTGTCGATGCCCAGCGCCTTCAACTGTAGCACGGTCGCGGCGAGGTCGGATCGGATCATCTCCGGCGGCGCCGTCTCGGGTAGGTCGCGGAACGCGATTTCGGTGCAGAGTCGATACGCCTTCCCCGGCCGAACCCGACCCGCCCGCCCCGCGCGTTGATTCGCCGATGCCCTGGACGCCTCCGCGGTGAGCAGTGACTCCATCCCGCGCGTTGGGTCGTACGCCTTTTGTTTCACGAAGCAGCAGTCCACCACGTACACCACGCCCTCGATCGTCACCGACGTCTCAGCCACGTTACTCGCCACGACGATTTTGCGAGTGTACCTCGGCGCGGGCCTGAACGCCTCCATCTGCTGCGCCGGGGATAGCCCCGCGTAGAGCGGGTGCGTGGTGAACCGCTCGGGTCCTCCCGCCGGGTTGGTCCCCGCGCCGCCGCCGAGTAAACGCTGCGAGTTGTCCTCGGCTTCCTCCTGCAGCATGCTCACCGCGGCTTCAATCTCCTCTTCGCCGGTGAGGAACACGAGCACGTCCCCGGGTCCTTCCGCGCGGTGGATATCGATCGCAGCCTCCACTGACGCCCTCACGTAGTCCGGCGCGGGTTTCTCGAGGTAGTGGATCAGCACGGTGTGTGCCCTGCCCTCCACGGAGACGATGCCGGGTTCCCTGGACGGGGCGTTCGACGAAGTAGCCTCCCCGGCCGCGGGCTTCGGCGCCAGGTGGCGGGTATCGAAGAACGCGGCGAACTCCTCCGCCTGGATCGTCGCGGACGCGATGATGATCCGCAGGTCGGGTCGTCGCCGCTGCACCTTCTTCAAGAGCCCGAGTAGCAAGTCCGTGGCCAGCGAGCGCTCGTGCGCCTCGTCGACCATCACCACCGAGTACCTCGACAGTAAGGGATCCTCCATGAGCTCCCTCAGCAGCACGCCGTCGGTGCAGAACCTGACTCGCGTCGTCCCCGGGGTGGACACGTTCTCGAACCGCACCGCGTAGCCAACCTCCGCGCCCAACGTGACGCCCATCTCGTCCGCCACGCGAGACGCGACGGTCATCGCGGCGACCCGCCGGGGTTGCGTGCATGCCACCAGCCGCCCGCCCGCGGTCCACCCCGCCTCGACGAGGTACTGCGGGACCTGCGTGGTCTTGCCGCATCCCGTCTGTCCCACGAGTACGATCGTCGCGCGGGTCTCCACGAGGTGCAGGATGGCGTCGCGGGTCTTGAAGATGGGGAGGCGCTCGCGCTGGGTCTGCAGCGCGACATTCTCGTTCCGATTATACATCACGAGCCGCCCCCCGCCGTCCCCTGGGCCTTCCCTGTCCACCTCCGCACTCAGAGGCAGGGAAGCCTCGGGCTTCTTCCCGCCGGGCTTCCAGAACGCCATGGTGACGGTGCACCTACCTAGCTAACCCGTGCCGTTCGACGCCGCCGCACCTTCTACTGAGACGTGATCTAGCTAGGGATTCCGTGAGTTTCGTTGTGACGTTTTCAATATTGATTATAAGTCTACTGAGACCTTCGCTTACTCCACCGTGACGGACTTGGCCAGGTTCCTGGGCTGGTCCACGTTGTGCCCGCGCAGCACCGTGAGGTGGTACGACAGCAGCTGCAGGGGCACGATGTTCACCACCGCCTGCAGGCAGTCCTCCACCTCGGGCACCCAGATGATCGTCGCGTCCTTCCCGGCAACCTCGGCAATCTGCTCGTCGCCCTCGGTGGCGATGAGGATGAGCCGCCCGCCCCTGGCGCGAAGCTGCTGCACCACGCTCTCCTGCTTCGCGTAGCTCCCGTCCCTGGTGGCCACGACGACGAGGGGCATCGTCTCGTCCACGAGCGCGAGCGGGCCGTGCTTCATCTCCCCGGCGAGGATACCCTCCGAGTGCACCAGCGCAACCTCCTTAACCTTGAGCGCACCCTCCAGCGCGGTGGCGTAGTTGTACCCGCGGCCGAACATCAGCAGGCTCTGCTCATCCTTCAAATCCGCCGCGAGCGCGAGCATCTGCGCGTCGAGCTTGAGCGCCGTGCGAACCGCCTCGGGGAGGCCGAGGAGCGACTGCATGATTTCCTTGCGCCTAGTCGCGCGGGAGATGGAATCCTCGGAGAGCGCGAGCGCGAGGAGAACCATGGCGACGATCTGGCAGGTGTACGCCTTGGTGGACGCGACGCCAATCTCCGCGCCCGCGTTGATGTGGACACCGCAGTCGGTGCTGCGAGAGATGGCCGAGCCGACGGTGTTGACGATGCCGACGCAGAGAGCGCCTCGTTCCTTGGCGTACTGCATAGCCTTGAGGGTATCCGCCGTCTCACCAGACTGGGAGATGAAGACGCAGGTGTCATCCCTGAAGAAGGGGCACTGGCGGTCGAGGACGTCGGAGGCGAGCTCGAGGGTGACGGGGAGCTCGGTGAGCTCCTCCATGAGCTGCCTGACGGCGATGGCGGAGTTGTAGGAGGTGCCGCAGCCGCAGAGGATGATGCGCCTGGACCTGCGGATGGTGCTGACAAAGTTGACCATACCGCCCAAGAACACGCGCTCGGCGGTCTTGCCCTCATCGCACGTCACCATGCGCCCCCTCATGGTCTGGACCATGGACTCGGGCTGCTCGTGAATCTCCTTCTGCATGAAGTGCTTGAAGCTCCCCTTCATGATCTGCTCAACCTCCATCTGGAGCGTCTCAACCGTGCGCTCAACCTCGGCGCTCTGCACCGTCGGCTCGTAGTGCACCGGGGACGACGTCCCGGACGTGGGCTTGCTCTTCTCCATGCGGTAGATGCCGTAGCCGCCGTTGTGCAGGTGCGCCACGTCGTCGTCCTCCAGGTGGAGCACCCGCTTGGTGTGCTCCACCATGGCAGAGGCGTCCGAGGCAAAGTAATACTCGACGTGGTTCTTGACCGCCTTCTGCCTCTTACCGCCGTTATCCCTAGGCGCCTCGTCGCCGATGGGCCCTTCCTTGCTGGTCTTGAAACCCTCAGAGGTGAGTACCGCGTGCGGCGCGTTCGCGTGAGTGTCCTCGACGATGCCGAGGAGGAGCGGCGACCCGCGCTTGGCGGCGACGAGCTCGCCTGGGTAGTGCGAGGACTTGAATATGAGCGCGAAGGCACCTTGCAGCTGACGTACAACCTCCATGACGAGCTGCCTGAACGTGACGCGGGTGTGGAACTTCTCGTAGAGGTACTTGGTGAGCTTCGGGATCACCTCGGTGTCCGTCTCGGACTCGAATACGAAGCCCTTGCGCTCGAGCATCTCCCTCAGCGCCTGGTGGTTGGTGATGATGCCGTTGTGCACCACGAGGAACTCGTTGGAGGCGTCCGATGTGTGGGGGTGGCTGTTGCGGGGTGCCGGGGGACCGTGCGTCGCCCAGCGCGTGTGTCCGATGCCGCAGTGGTTCTCGAAGAAGAGATCGCCGTTCAGGTTCTCCTTGCCATTGACGTGCTCGGTGAGCCTGTCGATCTTGCCGGTCTCCTTGAGGACGATGGGCTGGAGCTCGTCCAGGGTCGGGCCGTTGTCGATGGCGATACCCGCTGAGTCATACCCACGGTACTCCAGGCGACGCAGACCGTTCAGGAGCTTGTCCACGATGGCCTTCTGCTTGGTCGGCACGCCGTAATTCACGTACGCGAAGATTCCGCACATCCTGTCCGCGACTTTTCCCGATCGCGATCAGCCGCCGTGCGCGCTGTGCCCGTGGGTCGAGGAAGCTTCACGCCCGAGGACGATGCGGACTTCCACTCCGGACGACACGAGGTGAAGACTCGAACCGAGATCTTCCCGCGCGCCTTCGCTAATGAGCCGTCCGGTCGATCCGCGTTGACCTCTTCCAACGTCTCGGTGGGCGCCGGTGAGCCACAGATCAGTTGTGACTTGTTGACGAAGGTTCGCGCGGAGACTGGGAGATGCGAGTTGTA
>ENA-OWPI01004635-OWPI01004635.1-marine-metagenome-genome-assembly--contig:-NODE-4635-length-10879-cov-10.614979_pt1 | contig 10879 bp, 5 predicted proteins | sample MGYA00238138_ERZ651775 | MGnify/ENA primary metagenome ERZ651775 (study PRJEB26906, sample SAMN06265043) | marine metagenome | isolation source: Helgoland LTER site | place: Germany:Helgoland, sampling...
TACTTTGTTGTTTTCGAAAAGAAGAGAAGTCTCGCGCGACGATGTCGGGACCATTAGTACCACCAAAAGTGACCGTCTCTTTCGCGAAAGAAGAAGAAACGATAGCGATCGTCTCTCTTCTCTCGGAACCGGCGAACGCGATGGATTTACAGTTTTGGACGGAATTACATTCCGCGTTAGTGCGTATCGAATCCAACCCGAAAACGCGCGTTCTTATCTTTCTCTCCAAATTAAAACGAGATATTTTCACCGCCGGGAACGATATAAAGGAGTTATACGCTCCAGAGACGACTGCAAAAAGATACGAGAAGTTTTGGAGAGTACAAACGACTTTTCTCACGAGATTGTTGGTGTCTCCGTTGGTGACGATAGCGGGTATTCGAGGCGCGTGTCCGGCGGGCGGCGCCATGTTGTCCTTGTGTTGCGATTATCGCGTACAAACGACGCACAAAACGAGCTCGTTTGGTCTGAACGAGGTGATGTTGGGGATACCGGTGCCGAAATTTTGGGCGTTGCGGTTCTGCGAGGTGACTTTGAGCAAAGCGTTGGGGGAGAAGTTGTTGTTGCAAGGCGCTTTGGCGAAACCGAGCGAGGCGTTGAGATACGGGTTGATCGACGAGGTATGCGAGGAAGGGATGTTGGAGAAAAGAGTGATGGAAATCGCGGAGAAGATGAAACGGTTACCGCGAGACGGGTACGCGAAGACGAAAATTAACTTGAGAGGAGCGTTTGCCGAGGAATGGTATCGGTACGGGTGCGAGGAAGAGGCGAAGGACGGGTTTCGAATGTTGTGCGAACCGACCATCGTGAAGCAATTGAAACGCGTTTTAGACGGATTGAGAGGAGGAGGAGGAGGAGGGCAAAAAGCTTCCTCGAAGTTATGATGATGATGATGATGTGCAATAGAGTATTTATAGTTATAGTAGTAGTAGGATTCTGAGGTTTATTATAATCGACTATATAGATACAGATTAGATGATTATTTTTCGTTCGTCTATTTTACTCAATCAATCGTTTCTCTCGCCGCGCAACAGGTAGGTTAACACAAACACATTTCTTATATATTTCTTCTTTCTCACGCATTCATTTACGCCGACGCCTTCTTCGCCGTCGTGGCTTCGTCGACCAAGTACACCAAACCCTTGAAGGAAACGTCAGAGTGGTTGGTTAAACTCATCTCGCACGTGCGCGAGGTGGAGTAACCGTCCGTGCATCCTTTCGGCAAGTCCAAGTATTTCAAGGAACCGCCCGTCAATTCCGGATATCGCATACCGCGGTCGCCAGCCATACCGCAGCACGGGATACCTGAACCAGTCACTTCTTCCGCGCACTTTTCGGCGAGTTTCGTGAACGTTTGTTCCACACCGAGCTTCTTGGACGAGCACGGGACGTGGATGGCGACGTGTTTCTTCACCTTGTTGAACTCGAGCTTATCGAGCAAGTGATTCGCGATGAACTCTGCCGGTTCGTACAAGGAAAATCTCAACGCCGGGTTTTGCAACGAGCCTTTGATTTCCGCCAAGCAAGGAGAGGTGTCGACAACGATCGGGTACTTGCCATTTTCAGACGCTTCTAACAAAGCTTCTTCCATTTGCGCCGCTTTCGTAATCGCCGTGTCTTTGAAGCCTCTGGAGTTGAACAACATGCCGCAGCACTGGTCGCTCAAGCCCTTCGGGTAGACAACTTCGTAATCCGCTTTGGCCAAGATGGACATCATGGCGTCCGCGACGCCTTCCAAATTGGCGTCCGCTTTACTCGGACCCATCATTCTCGTCACGCAGGACGGAAGATAGACGACTTTTCTTTCAACGCCGGCGTGTTTCTCCTTCGCGTGGTTCGGTTCCGGCAACTTCGGCGCGCCTCGCGGCATGTGCGGGTTCCACTCCGGAATCATGTTCCCGGAGATTTTGTTCAACCCACCAGAGACGGTTTTCAAAACACCTTCGCCCAAAATAGAGTGGAAGCCAGAAACCAAGTTCAAGAACGGCGGGACGACGCCGGAGAAGCTCGCAAAGTTTCTCCCGAGCGACGCGGCAACCGACGAGACATTCTTGGCTTGCTCGAGCTCTCTCGCGCGAATGGATTTCACGAGAGTGCCGGTGTTGATACCAACCGGGCACTTCACTTCGCACATACCATCGGCAGCGCAAGTGGAGTCACCGGCGTAGGAGAAGATGTCCAAAAACTCGTCCAATCGCGCTTGATCTTCCGTGCCTCTGTTCTCCATCGCTTGTAAACGACTAATTTCGCGGTAGACCGTGATTCTTTGTCTCGGCGTCAACGACACGTCTCTGGACGGGCAGTTGGATTCGCAGAAACCACATTCCATGCACATATCGACGATCGGGTCCGCCACCGGTTTCGGCTTCAAAAACTTTTGGTGGACGTCCGGATCTCTGTTCAAAATAACGCCCGGGTTCAACACGTAATCCGGATCAAACATTTCCTTCAATTCCCACATGATATCGTACGCTTTGGTGCCCCATTCCATTTCAACGAACGGCGCGACGTTACGCCCGGTACCGTGCTCGGCTTTCAACGACCCTTTGTATTTGACCGCAACAATCTCGCACATTTCTTGCATCATCATCCCGTACGTCTCGACTTCCTTCTCCGTACGGAAACCTTGGGAAAAGACCAAGTGCAAGTTACCTTCCAACGCGTGGCCCATGCACGAGGCGTCGTCGTAACCGTGCTTTTCAAACATAGCCATCAAATCCTTCGTCATTGGCGCCAACGAATCGACTTCGCACGCGACGTCTTCAATCAACACCGAAGTACCGGCTTCGCGACCGCCGCCAACCATAGGAATCAAACCTTTTCTCACGTCCCAATAGGTACCGTACACGGCTGGATCCTTCGAGAATGGATACGTTTCCTCTCTCGGGTGCAAAAAGTTCAAGTTCGCGCCGTCCAAAGAGGTCGTCACCGCTTTAATGTTTTGGTCCAACTCCGCGTCGGTTGGGCCTCTGCACTCGATCAAAAGCGCCGCGCCGTACTTCCCAGCTTCCGGGATCGTCGGCACCAACGACATGATCTTCTCGTGCTTTTCGCACTGACGTAAACTCGCCTTATCGAAGATCTCCACCGCATCGACGGTCGTTTCGCGTCTCAACACCGCCGCCGCGTTGCACGCGTCGTCGACGTCTTTGAACATGATGAAACAACTCGCCTTGTGCGGGTGGTCGACGACGGTGTTATACGTCGCTCTCGAGACGAAACCGAGAGTACCTTCACTCCCAATCATCAATCTCTTGATAATTTCAATCGGGTCCTTCGCATCGTTATCTACTAAAGCGTTGATGGAATAACCAGTCGTACATTTAATCGCAAACTTCTTCTTGATCAGCGCGGTCAACTCGGCGTCCGCTTGGACTTTCGTCGCCAAGTTGCTCACTTTCGCGCACAAGTCTTGGTGCGTTTTCAAGAAGTTCTCTCGAGACGCCGGATCCGCGGTATCCAAAACCGTTCCGTCCACGAACACGATTCTCATATCTTCCAAAGTGTGATACGTGTTTTGTTTCACCCCGCAGCACATGCCCGAAGAGTTGTTCGCGACGACGCCGCCAACCATACACGAATCGATCGAAGACGGATCCGGACCCATCTTGTATTGCACCGCGTGCCCGCCCTTCTTCTTGTGCGCTTGCAAAATTCTATTCACTTCGCCCAAAATCAATCCAGGTTCTAACGTAATCTTCCTCCCGTCTTCGTGCACGGTGTAATCTCGAAAGTTCTTCCCGACGTGCGACAACTTCAACAGAACCGAATCCGAAACCGCTTGCCCGCTCAAAGACGTCCCAGCCGCTCGAAACGTCACCGGCGTCTGGTGTTTCTTCGCGTACGGTAAAATCTTCTTCACTTCTTCCTCGGAGTGGATCTTCACCACCATTTGCGGTAACAATCTGTAAAAACTCGCGTCCGTCCCGTACGCGTACGTCTTCACCGCGTCGGTGATGATGCGCTCCTCCGGTATCATCAACTCGTTTTTCAAATCGCTCTTAAAGTTCTGGTACCTCCCATCGTCCACGCGCATGCCGTCTGCGTTTTGGTAGACCACTTTCGAGCCTTTCACTTCTTGCGGTACGGGGTACACGGTGCCCCCGACGGAGTAATCGATTGCATTCGGTTTCGCGCTCGTCGCCGCTTGCGGCATGGCTGCTTTGCCACGTCTCGCGATATCCAGATGCTTATTCCCTCCGTTGATCTTCGCGACGACTTTTTTCTTCGCACTCGTCGCATCCAAAGAAGAGTGAGACGCATCCTTACGCGCGCCCGCGATCCCTCTTTGCGATCGACTGTCTTTTCCCGTCGCTTTCTTCACCTCTTTCACCGCGTTGTTGTGCGAGTTGTTTTTCGAAAACGAGGATATCCCTCTCTCGGTTGAACGATTGATGATGCGTTGGGATGACGTTGACGCGAACGAGGACGATGCGACCGAAGAAGAAGAACTCGCTCGCCCTAACAGTCCTTCTTTTAACGCGAGAACGCGCTTCGACGACGTCGCTCGGCGAATCATATCTTATCTTTTCTCTCTTTCGTCGTTCTCTCTCAGATGTGCGCGCGTGCGTGGTGTATACACGCGTCTTGGGAATGGTATGAAAGTGACGTCTACTGCGCGATGCGAAATCCGCTCGAACGGAGCCTAAAAGTGTACCAAAAAAAGAGCAAAAAAGAGTACTTTTTCGTGCTGCGTGAGGCAAAAACGAAAAAATCTTCGTCTGAGGAGCGAGCCACGTCTCCTCTTTTAGTAGGAGTCAGAGGTCAGTTTTGGTCTCGAGATCTCATCTTTGTTTTTTTGTTTTTTTGAGATGAAAATTTCTGCCTTTTTTCACTCGTTTTTCTTTGCTTTTTTTGCTCTCTCGAGGTTTTTCGCTTTTTTGGTGCGATGGAGCTTCTGGATGTAATCGGTTTCTTCTCACGAATGAGATAAATATGCTTTACTTTTATACGCACACAAAGAGATACGAATAATGTCTGCACTCACCCAAACCACTCTTCTCGGGGCGAAGGTTGTCGTCTCCAAGGCGTCCGTCGCCAAAAGAACCAACGTCGTCACTCGCGCCGGCCAGTACGACGACGAGTTGTTGCAAACTGCGGTACGTTGTTGCGCTTAAATGTTTCTTCCCTTTTTGCCACTTGGGTAAAATTTTTTTTTACGGTGTCGACGCGCGCGGTGATTCGACGAGAGGGGAAAGGCGTCCGAGAGGCGTTTGGTTCGGTTCGTGTGGCGGTTAAATTGAACGCGTTGGATTTTGTTCGGTTCGAACGCGGAAGGTTTCTGCGCGGAATCTGTTCGCGTTGTTGTTGTGTGTTTGTTCGAGCGCGCGCTTTTCGATGATTATATCCGATTGCGTGTGTGGACCACAGAAAAACTATCTCCTCCTTTTTCTTCCGCACGATGATTACTCATATTCGTATTATTCTCTTTCCTTTAATAATAACAGCAAAACATGACCAAGGCGGGCAAAGGTATCTTGGCGATGGATGAATCCAACGCCACGTGCGGCTCCCGTCTCGAAGGCGTCGGGGTAGAAAACACCGAAGAAAACCGTCGTCGATACAGAGAACTCCTCATCACGACCCCGAACCTCGGTAAGCACATTGGCGGCGCCATCCTCTTCGAGGAGACCCTCTACCAATCCACGAAGGCTGGCAAGTCTTTCGTCGACTGCTTGAACGAACAAGGTATCTACCCGGGTATCAAGGTCGACAAGGGATTGAAGCCGCTCGCGAACAGCAACGGTGAATCCTGGTGCCAAGGTTTGGACGGCCTCGCCGACAGAGCCGCGGAATACTACAAGCAAGGCGCGCGCTTTTGCAAGTGGAGATCCGTCGTCTCCATCCCGGCTGGCCCGTCCAAGATCGCCGTCACTGACTGCGCGTACGGCTTGGCGAGATACGCCGCCATCTGCCAAAACGCTGGTTTGGTCCCGATCGTCGAGCCGGAAATCCTCCTCGACGGCGAGCACACCTTGGAAGAAACCTTCGAAGTTGCCTCCGCGGTCTGGGCGGAAACCTTCAAGTACCTCGCGGACAACGACGTCATGTTCGACCGCATGTTGTTGAAGCCGTCCATGGTTGGCCCGGGTGCCGACTGCCCGAAGAGAAACACTCCGGAAGAAGTCGCCGCGGCGACCTTGAAGATGTTGAACTCTCGCGTCCCGCCGGCCACCGCCGGTATCATGTTCTTGTCTGGCGGTTTGTCCGAATTGGACTCCACCTTGTACTTGAACGCCATGAACCAACAGCCGAACCCGTGGCACGTGTCCTTCTCGTACGCGAGAGCGTTGCAAAACTCCGTCATCAAGACGTGGGCCGGCGACGACGCCATGGTTGGCAAGGCGCAAGCCATCTTGTCCAGACGCGCGGAAGAAAACGGTCTCGCGCAACTCGGCAAGTTCAACGCCGAAGAGTCCTTGGCGAACACGGACAGTACCTTCCAGAAAAACTACGTCTATTAAGTTGTTGGCCTTAAAAAAGCCCGTTTTAATAGATTTTAATAGAATGTAATTTGAAACACAGAGAGAGAGTTTTACGTATTTTTGCGCCGCATCCAGTATTTAGAAGCGCGTTCTTTCTCTCTTTTTTCGGGAGATTTTTGAAACCATTTGTCATCACACGTGCGGCATCACTCGCGCTCTTTCGCCAGAAGCAGAAAGAGAAAGAGACAGATCCATCCAAGACGACGATTCAGACGACGATTCAGACGACGATTCAGACGACGATTCAAAGAATGCCTTCCGTTCTTCTCCTTTCGCCAAAGTGTAAAAACCTCTCGTCCTCGTTCGCGTCGTCCGTGCAAATATCCATCTCCGGCACGTTTGGAAGAGATGCGAAGAAATCCAATCGCGCTTTCGGTTCTTCTTTACCTTCGTCTTCTTTACGACGATCGCGAGGACGAGGACGAGGACGACGATCATCGCGAGGACGAGGACGAAACATCCAAAGGTGTTTTTTGTCCGACGATAAAAAAACTCCTGGGACGAACAACAACAACGAGAACAACGAGAACAACAACAAGAACACCACGAAGCGTTTCTTAGTCGTCAACTACCACCGTCAGGAATCGGATTACGATGGTTTTGGTCTCCACGTCTGGGGGGACGTGCCGAAACCGACGGATTGGAACGAACCGTTATTTCCAGTGAACGCATCGTTGCCACAGTTTGAGACGTATAAAGTGGAATTAGAAGGGACGAGTTCGAAAATCGTGTCGGTTTTGTTGCACAAAGGCGAAGAGCAGGACGTGCGCGCGGAGTCGATGAAAGTGCCGAGCGGCGAAGAGGACGTGGAGATTTTCTTAGTGAGCGGATACCAAGAGATTTGGCAGGAGAAGCCGGATTTGGAGAAGTTGCCGAAAGGAGACGTGAATTGTCACCGGGCTATCTTGCTGGATAAGCGGTTGGTGGCGTTGCCGAGAGATTTTAACGGCGTGAAGGAGGAGGGAAGAGGAGGAGGAGGAAAAGAAGAAGAAGAAGAAGAAGAAGAGGTCGCGGTGGAATTGTATTCGAGTAAAAGCGGCAGTTTGAAAGCAACCATGGACGGAGTAGAGAGCGAGGATCCGGAGGATGGGGACGTTTTGGAGGCTACTTTATCGCGAGTGGAGGAAGATAGCATCGATGCGGCCGTGAAGGAGAAGTTTCCAGCCGTGTTCAACGAAAAATGTTTCGCGTTTTACGAAATCGGCGAGTCGACGGTCTCGGATGCGAAAATGAAATTGTTGTTGAAAACGCAACTCGCCGTTGGAACGAAAAAGCAAAGGAAAGATAAGAACGAGAATGAACCACTCGATGCGTGCGGCTTGCAAATCCACGGCGCGTTGGATGCGTTTTATAGCTACGATGGGCCGCTCGGGTGTACTTTTATGGACGAAATTATCGTCGTCACGTTATGGGCGCCAAGCGCCATTCAAGTTGATTTCTTACTCTTCGATTCTCCAGATTTCTCGCACCCGAAGGAGGAATTGGAGATGATGTTTGATAGCTCGAACGGAACGTGGATTATTCACGGCAGGCGTAAAGAGTTGTACCAGATGTATTACAATTTCAGAGTGACGGTGTTTCATCCGAAAGAAAATAAAGTGATGACTTCAATCGCGTCGGATCCTTACGCGAGATCGTTAGCCGCGGATGGACGAAGAGCGCACATATTTGACGTCGAGAACGACGCGTCGGCGAAACCGGAAGGATGGGAAACGTTCGCGAAACCGAGTTTGAATCACATTTGCGAAGGCGGTATTTATGAGTTGCACGTGCGCGACTTTTCCGCCTTGGATGATTCCGTGCCGGAAGACGCGAGAGGGAAGTATAAAGCATTCTCGTGCGAAGAAGGAAGAGGCGTGAGACATTTGAAGAAATTGTCGCAGCACGGATTATCGCACGTCCACTTACTCCCCACGTACGATTTCGGGAGCGTTCCGGAACGAGCGGAAAATCAAAAGTCGCTCTCTTCGGCGGATATTTCCGGCATGGAGGCGTTGGAAAGCGACTCGGAGTTTCAACAAACGTTGACGTCAAAAATTGCCTCGGAAGATGCCTTCAACTGGGGATACGACCCAGTGCACTACGGTGTCCCGGAAGGCTCGTATTCGACCAATCCAGACGGTCCGACGAGAATTTTAGAGTACCGCGAAATGGTCAAGTCCTTGAGCGAAAAAATGAACTTGAGACTCATCGTCGACGTGGTGTATAATCACACTTTGAGCAGCGGCCCGACCGATGTGAACTCTGTTTTAGATAAAATCGTTCCGGGATACTACCATCGAAGAAATTTTCGCGGCGACTACGAGGCGTCCACGTGCTGTAACAACACCGCGAGCGAACATTACATGTTCGACAGACTCATCGTCGATGATTTAATCCACTGGGCGAAAGATTACAAAGTCGACGGGTTTCGTTTCGATTTAATGGGACACATCATGTTAAAAACCATGCTCAAAGCGAAAGCAAAGTTAGAGGCGTTGACTTTAGAAAAAGACGGCGTCGATGGATCGAAATTGTATTTATACGGCGAGGGATGGGATTACGCCGAGGTTGTACAAAACCGCGTCGGCGCGAACGCTTCGCAAATGAACCTCGCGAATACTGGCATCGGTTCCTTCAACGATCGCGTTCGCGAAGGCGCGGTTGGTGGAACTCCTTTTGGCGATCCTCGCGAACAAGGTTTCGCGACGGGTTTGCTCGACCGCGCGAACGCCGCGCAAGGTAACGATGACCTGTCTCGCAGATATCGAACGATGGAAGACGGCGAGAAAATTATCGCCGCGTTCGCCGGTAATTTACGCGAATACGTTTTCACGAACAGACATGGCGTCGAGACACAACTGAGAAATGCGGCGTATGAGAACTCAAATGTAGCGTACGCGGGAGAACCGAAAGAAACCGTTAATTACGTTTCCGCGCACGATAACGAAACGTTGTTCGATTGCATAGCGCTTCGCGCGAGCAGCGAACACACGACGTTACGCGATAGAATTCGCATGAATCGTGTGTGCACTTCAATCGTCGCGTTGTCCCAGGGCGTGCCTTTTTTCCACGCCGGCGATGAATTGTTGCGTTCGAAGAGTTTAGATCGCGACAGTTACGATAGCGGCGATTGGTTCAATCGATTAGATTTCTCCGGCGAGACGCACAATTTTGGCGTCGGGATGCCCCCGCGATCGAAAAACGAAGGACGATATGATTTGATTCGTCCATTCTTAGCGAACGTTGAGGAGAATAAACCTTCACAAGAAGACATACTCGCACAAACGGACTACTTTTGCGAGTTGATGTCCATTCGTTCGAGCTCGAAGCTCTTCTCTTTGGAGACGTTTAAAGACGTTCAAAATCGCGTCTCGTTTTTCAATCGCGGCGAAAATCAAATACCAGGTTTACTCGTCTACGTCATCGACGATGGTTTCGAGAAGCTAAAAATATGCGACAACTTTGAACGCATCGTCGTGTGTGTCAACGCGACGTCGACGGACATCGAGAACTACGCCGAGAAAGCGTTCCAACGTCACGTGAGAAACGCTTCGACCGCCAAAATTTTAGAGCCGCACCCGGCGCAAGGCGCGATATGTGAGGACGCGGAAACGTTACGTCGCGTGAAAATATCCGGAGGAACGTCCGACGTCGACGACTTATCGCTCACGATTCCAGCGTTATCGACGATAGTTTTCGTTCAAAAACGATGAACGCTGATGATATATATAAAATCTCGCTATAAAATACTTATTACAAAACGACAACGCTTATTTTACTCGCTTGCGCTATATTATTATTATTATAACTTTGACCACGTGTTCCCGTCTGGGAACAAAACGCCACTGCCGGTCCACTTCCCGAGTAAATTCTTCGGTCCTCCTTTCTTGGAAAAATCGATGAGTATCTCGTTTTCCCCTCGTAACTCGCCTTCGAGTTCCCATTTTTTCGTCTCTTTTTGTCCATCCGCTTGACACCCAGGGGTGCCATCTTCTCCGAACACTTTCGCTTTCGTCGTCGAACGCACTCTCTCGATCCCTCGCAAACACCCCGGGTGGTTCGGGTCGGCATATTTCCCGTTAAACACAGACGAAGCGTTTTCTTCTGTTCGGACTACTGTCGTCGTCGTCGTCTGAATCGTCGTCCCGTCGTCACCACCCATCGCCATCGCAAAGCCACTCGTCGTCGTCGGTACAAAACCACCCGTCACGGTGAGATACAAAATCGTCAACGTCGTCGCATTCGCGATTTTGAACGCTTTTACTCTTCGTAAAGAAGAAGACGAAGACTTTGTTGTTGGTGGTGTCCTTCTGCTTACGGTGGTTCTTTTTAAAGACGACGAGAAAAGAGCGGTGGACAAGGACGCGACGGAGTTCGAAACCATCATATGTATCCTTTTGGAGGAAAGGATG
>ENA-OWPI01004640-OWPI01004640.1-marine-metagenome-genome-assembly--contig:-NODE-4640-length-10876-cov-8.235392_pt1 | contig 10876 bp, 8 predicted proteins | sample MGYA00238138_ERZ651775 | MGnify/ENA primary metagenome ERZ651775 (study PRJEB26906, sample SAMN06265043) | marine metagenome | isolation source: Helgoland LTER site | place: Germany:Helgoland, sampling...
TGGACTGCAAGTTCGCACGCAGCGTATTTGTTGCGGCAGTATCATATGGATATGGTGAGTATGTGGATAAAATTAAAGAATGTTAGAATCTCAGGACAAGCCTAATGCAGAAACTTTTGCTAGATCGGTCCGTATTCAAACTATGCTCCAAATGTGCTCCATAGCATAGGACCATCTCTTTCTATTCCTGCGCATTCCTCTGCGTTTTCTTCTCGCAGTGACGCTCATGTCGTATGAGTCGTCGAGAGCTTTTCGCGGTTTCTTCTCGGAGTTCAAGAAGAACTTCAACGCTCTAAAGGTTATATTCACAGATAGTGATCCCGCGATGAAAGTCGCGATTGAAAAGGCTTTACCGGAAACTCAACATCTTCTTTGTATCTATCACCTCCAGCAAAACTTTGATAACAGTTATCGCAAAACTCTCTGCGTTGGCATCAACGCAGAGAGTTTTGCGCGAAGGCTCAGTCACATGATGTATCATGACAATGACAAAACGTTTATGGCGACCTTCGAAGCTGATTGGGAAGCATTAATCAAGTTGCTTCCGGAGAAACATCGAGAACTTTACGATAAAGTAGCCGCCGATGAGGAAATCAGGAAGTTTGATAGTTCCGAGGAGAAGTTTCTCTTGGACAACGTAAATGCTGATGACGAGTTTGAGGCCGTGGTTCATTCCGAGAAAGTTCGAGAGTTGCGAGAAAAGTTCAGTTCCAAGAGAAGTGCTCTAGAGAGCGCAATCATATGGTTGCATAAAATGTACAAGCGGCACCAGATGTGGCACCGTGCGTTTGTGATGTCGCAGAAAACTTTTGGGGCATTCTCGACGCAACGCAGCGAGTCGATGCACGCTGCTCTCAAAGCCGCCGCCGGCGGCAATCGAGAGATAAAGAAGATGAGTCTTTGCAGATTATTACAATTGATAGAGAACATGCAGAATGCTCAGAAGGGTAAACGTGAAGTCGAAAGAGAGCGACGAGAACAGAAGAAAGACTTTGCTGCAACTTTTCTTGGAGACTTTCAGGAGAACTATACGTATCACGCGTATGACATCGTTAAGAAGAAGTTCGACATCGCGATGAATTATTGTAGTTTTGACGAGGAAATATACAAGAACGCGGTCAAGAAGCTTTCGTTTTACCCGAGAGAAAGCGAGGTGGTTGTCATCCAAAAGCTCCAAGTCGAGAAGAACGGGGAGACTGTTACAATTGTTAAGCGCTTCACAACCACCGCTTGCAGATGTTCATGCCAGTTCCTCGACAATACTGGTTTACCGTGCGAACACATCATTTATCTTTGTAAGAACATCAAGTCATGTCATGGCATACCACTTTACGAGAAATTGCCGGTTGACGTGATCGGAGTTGATTACTTTTGGAAGAAGGCTGTATCCGTTATTCTCGACGACGACAACGACGAACGCATCGACGTCCTCGTGCAAAAACGCGAGGAGCAAAAATGGAAGCAGAAAAGGGTATACCCTCGCCTCGAGGCGCGAGGAAGCATATCGAATACTTTTTGTCGTCGCGACGAGTGTTCCACGCAGCGCGTCGCGGTTGTGATGACATTTTAATTGACCTTTTCCCGCCACGGTCGAACATCTTCATTTGTACGCGCGAGGGAGGCGAGACTCGTCTTCTTTCTCCGTTCAAATGCGGACCAACGCGAAGCAAACGACTCGTCCTCCTTCGTTTCATCGTCGTCGTCTCGACCAAATCGTTGTCGTTCAAAAGAAAGAGGGGGAAGAGGAAGACGAGGAAGGAGAGCGGAAAACACGGAAACGAAGAATCTCATCCGAAAGCGCAGACGCGTTGCGAAAGCGAAGCACGAAAGCGAACACGAACGAAGAGAAGACCAACAAAAGAGGCACACAAAAAACATACTTCGTCGCGAGGAAAAACGCGGGAATGTCGAACAACGTGTTCAATCTGTATCATCACGATCGCGTCGAACACGCCTCGGAAGAGGAGGAAGAGGAAGAGGAAGAGGAAGAATCCATCGCCGCTTCCTCGTGGGAAAAAGCATCCACCGAAGGAGAGGAAGACACAGAGGAAGAGGAAAATTTTACGCCGCCGCGCAAAATTCGAGAAAAGAAGCGCAAACACAGGTTCCGATGGGAATGCGTTCGTTTGAGCTGGAAATCTTTGGTCGATGCGTATTACGTTTCTGAAACGGAGGAGGAAACGGAGGAGAAGGACGCGATGCCGGGACGAGTGTTTATAGCGATTCCGGGACGGGCGTGGATGATGAACTCGAACGAGGAGGATCCGGAGGACGAGAACGACGACGACGAGGATTTGCGGAGCGAATATTCAGGAGAAGAGGAAGAAGAAGAGGAAGACGTGAATGCGAAGGCGCTGAGAAGGACGCGCGAAGACTGCGCGAAGTTTTCGAAAGAAGTCATCAATCGCATCGTGTTTGGCGTCGCGTGGAAGAAAGTACACGAGAACTGTTTGGGTACGACTACTACTAATAATACGATCACTTGGAGCAAGTATAATCGAGACCCGTTGGATACGATGAATACGGACGAGTACGAGGAGGACGTGTACGAGAGAGAGTTGCACGCGAAGGCGAGATTCGATCGACGGTGGGTTTTGGAGGAGAGGGTGAATTGGTTAAACTCGTTTCGTAAAATAGTGAGAAAGTTTAGGGAGGAATCGTTCGGTATCGTCGGCGGTAAGAGTCGAGGTGGTGAAGAAGAAGAAGGAGGAGGAGAAGGAGATGGAGGAGAGAAGAAGAAGAAGAAGGAGAAGAGCGACACGAGTTTGGGTTTGCAAAAAGCGTTGGTGGAAGACGCGGTGTTTAGAGACGCCGCGATGCAAGCGACGCGGAAGTGGCCTTTACCGGTTGAAGGAGAAGAGAAGGCGTTCCCGATGTACGACGAGTGGGCAGAGAAGGAAGATCCAAAGAAGAAGAAGAAGAAGAAGAAGAAGCAGAAGAAGAACAAGAAGGAGGAAGCCGAAAACGATGGAAGAGGAAAAGCGAGGAAAATAGACGACGAAGACGTCGTAATCATCGAAGAAGAGGACGACGACAAGGAGACGAAGGATCTGGTGCGACTGGTTCAAAATATAAAGCGTAAATTTGGTTCGCCCACTACGAGAGCGCCAGGACCGAGCGAAAGACTACACGAGACACCAGCAGAGAGAGCGAGTGCAGTTATCGCGCGAGATTTATCTTCTCTCGCGATAAACTTAGAAAACTACAAGCGCGCGTTGATTATCTTGATCAAATGCGTGAATGAAGAGAGCGCGAGCTGGGAATCGGCGGAGCAAGAGCTGATAGCGAGAAGAGCGTTGCGACGTCAAATGCAATATTCCTATCCCACCAATCCGCGTAAAGACGAGTTAAAGAGAGAACTCGTAGAAATTCGAAAGAAACGCCTCGAAAATCTCAGATTACAGTCGAGGAACGAGTTCGATTCGGAGAGATACATGGCGGAGCTCTTAACCGAAGAAAAAGAGAAAGAATGGAAGAGGCAAGAGTTGCAGGAGAAGGCGATGGCGACGCCGCAACATTCAACCTACAACGCGGAGCCAATGACCTGGTTTCCTGGCGTTCAAAACATTGGAAAACAAGATGGAAGTAAAAGTAATGATAAAAAGCAAACGACGACGACGACGAAGAAGAAGAAGAAGAAGAAGCCAAAAGAGCCGAAAATCTCGACGAAGAAGGCGAAAAGAGTCCAAAAGAAAGAGAAGAAAAAAAAGGAAACGGAAGAGGAAGAAGTCGTTACCGGGAAAATAGAACTCGAGCACTTAGCTCCGGGCATGTCCATCGAAATCGACTCGGGAGATCCCGAGGACCCGTGGTGGGGAGAAATCGTTCGATTGAAAAAATCCGACGCGTCGATCGAGTCGAAAGACGAAGACGAAGTGGAGATCACGTGGATCGTCAAAAACTCGAAAGGTAAATACGAATATTTGAAAGAAAAAGGAGGTCGGGGTCGCCAAAATGACGTCATCAATGTCTATTCGATTAAAGAGTGCGGGTTTCACTTGCCGTGCGCGCAAGCGTCGCAGAAGAAACGGCAAAACATCGCCGCCAAAAGGAGCGAGCCGCCAAAAAAGTAACGTCCGCTCGATTCTTCGCGAGAGCGTTGTTAAAGGTTTCACTTGACGCTTGAACACAAAAACACACGCACACACACGCGCGTACACAGAGCACTACTACGCGCAAAACAAAGCAAAACAATGCTCAGAAGAAACACGTCGTCATCGTTCGCATACAAAATCATCCGTCGCGAAAGCAAAATGTTGTTAAAAATTTCCTCACTTAAAATGCTTCCGTTATGTATGACTCCTACGAATTCAGCGCAAAATCGTGCGGTTGTTTTCTCCGTCAACAACAAAAGCCTTTCCGCGAGGACGACGAACTCGACGAGACTGACTTTTACGACAAAAACGACGACGCTTCGTCGTGGCAGCAGTAATACTAGCAGGAGCAGCGTCGCGGGTAGGTTTTCTCGTCGTTCTTCTTCTTTGAATTCTTCATCCGCGTTGGGGAGAAAAATGGTCAATTTTGCGGTGAACGAAGCAGATGGAGAAGCAGAGGACGACAGAGACGAGGAGGCGTTCGAGACGGACGAGGAGAGAAGATTTAGCGCTGCTTTTTCTTCGTCCTCGTCGTCTTTTAAAAACGACGACGGGGGTTTTCAACGGCAGCGGCGAACTGGACGGCGGCGGCGAAAATTGAAGAATTCGTTGGACTTTGAAGACGATATCGAGGAGGAGGAGGATGTCGGAACGGGAAGAGGAAGAAGAGAAGAAACAGAAGAAAGAGACGACTACGACGAACGACGACGAGGAAGAGGAGACGGACGACGGGGACAACGGGAGCGAGAACGACGACGACGACGGTCTTCATCGTCATCGTCTTCTTCTTCTTCTTCGTATTCTTCGCCGGCGCTTCCGAACGTGACTTTACTCACCAACGGCGAAACGGAAAAGTGCCTTCCCATAGCGGCGACTTCCAACCAGTACGGATACTTTTGGGGCACCACCGATGCCGCCGTGCAACGCGTCGCTATTTCTTTGCTCGGCGTCGTTTTATGTTCGACTATTAATGATTTTGAAATCGGGACGGCGTTGCAAGTGCCGTTCGCGACATTTTTTCTCTGGGCGCCCATCGCGTTGGCGGCGAGAAGGAACGCAGCCGCGCGCGCAGGCGAATTCGTCGGATTGTGGAGAGCGCGAGTGAAAGACATCGAAGTCGTCCCGGTCGTTGCGAAAACCTTCGAGAACGCTCGAAAAAAATCATCGTCGCGGGGACGAAGAAATACTCGAAAAACGACGAGCGAGATGCTCTTGATTGATTTCATCGACCCAATCTCCTCGTTCGAAGTCTCTTTTCGCATACCAAACGAACGCAGATACGACGACGTGCAAATAGGAGACGCGTGCGAACTCATCGTCTCCTCGGACGACGATTTGTTCCGAAACTTTGTCGCCATTCGGGAGGCGTACGTCCCCGAGTTGGACGTTTGGGTCGGCGAGTACCCTTTTCTGGACAGAAACGGGTTCGTCTTGGTCTCCAAAAGAGTCTCAAACAACTAGAGAGCGAGAGAAAGAGAGAGAAAGACAAAAGATGTTCAGATAGCTCACAGTTGTAGTCAAATGTTTAGAGAGCGTTTAGAGCGTTTTTACCATTTTTCCTCCCTCACAAAGAAAAGTTCGTTACCGAGAAAAACTCACTTTAAAGAAACAACCAAAGATGTCTAACGAAGATAAATCTCTATCTCTCGCCCGCGAGCGAAAAGCATGGATCGGGTACGATTTCGCGAACAGCTGTTACGCCACCGTCGCCATCGCGACGTTCTTGCCGTTGGTGTTAAACGCGTACGCGGAGAGTGAAGCGTGGCGAGGGAAACTGAAACCGAAAATGTGTTCAACCTTGGACGTAGAATACAGCGAGAAATGTTTGGAGTGTCGAGTTGGAGAGGGGAATTTGCTCTGTTCCGGTGAGGCGTTTTGGTTTTGTGGTCGCGTTGAATCGATTTATCTCTTTTAGAACGCGTAGAAACGCATCAGCCGCTCGCGTTTGTATGCTCTTTTGAATTCTCTCTCTCTCTCGCTCTAAAGGAGCAGAGGAAAGATATTTTGTGTTCTTTCTCGCTCACATCTCTCTCTCTCTCTCTCTCTCTCTCTCTCTCTCTCTGAAATCGGATACGAACAGGTCCGGGATTGAATCGAGAAAACTGCGAAGACTTGGAAACTGTGCGCGTTTCCGGCGGGTTTCGTCCGTCCTCGTTCGCGTTCGTGATTATCAGTTTCAGTTGCGTCTCGCAGTTGCTCGTGTTCGCCTTGTACGGGGCGAGAGGGGATACCGGGTACCGGAAGAAAGGGTTGAGGATGACGACAGTTTTAGGAGGCGCGAGTTTGCTCGTGTTTGCGGCGTTCAGCGAACGACACGCGGGGTATAAGCACGTGTTGGCGGCTATATTAGCGGTGTTTAGCAACACCATGTACGGGCTGTCCGTTATTTTTTACAACAGCTACTTGCCTATACTCGCGAAAGAGAGCGAGGCGATTTTATCGGAAGGGAAGGAGGAAGATCACGATTACGAAAACGAATTGAGCACGAAAGGGTACGCGGCGGGTTATTTAAGCGGCGTTCTCGGCTTATTGTTATCGCTGGTCGTTTTGTTCCTCTCTGGTGGTTCCGACGAAGACGCGAGCGATAACAAAGCGTCTTCGGCGTTTCGCTGGTGCATCGTCTTGGCCGGTGCTTGGTGGTTAGGTTTCGGCGTGTACTTTTGCGAAAAATTAAGAGACGACGAAGTAAATGAAGAAGAAAAACAGGAACAGCAAGAGAACTCGGAACTCGCGAGAATGAAAGACTCTTTGGGGAGATTCGCGAGAACCATCGCGGAGGCGAAATCAAAGTTTCCCGTGACGTTTTCGTTTCTGATTTTGTATTTCGCTTACACCGATGGATTTTCGACAATCGCTGGTTTAGGCGTCTTGTACGCTCAGAGAGATATGTGCACGGGGACGACGGGTTTGTTCTTGATCGCGTTGTTGGCACCTTTATCCGCCGCGGTTGGGAACTTCCTCTTTCTCCTCATCAAGCGTAAATTGAACGCCTCGAATCAAGCGATGGTGGTTTCCGCGTTATTTTCAATCTCGTTGTTACCCATATGGGGTTTGCTTGGCTACGTTTCTAATTCGATTGGATTCAGAAACTCGTGGGAGGCGTATTTTCTCGCCATTTGGTTTGGATTAAACCTCGGCGCGATTCAATCCTTCTCGAGAACGTTGTTTTGCGAGCTTATACCGCCGCACCGAGAGAGCGAGTTTTTCAGTTTTTTCGAATTGACCGACAAAGGAAGCTCATGGGTTGGCCCGTTAGTCATCTCCATTATGGCCAACAGCAGCGGCAACTTGCGGCGCTCGTTTTGGTACATTCTCTGCATGACGATCATTCCGGCGTTTTTCGTTTTGCGACTGGATGTCGAGAAAGGTAAACAGATGGTGAAAAGAACGAAACAAATACGCGAAGAAGACGAGGAACCAATCTGATGACGATGATGATGACATACACGTGTTGTGATGAGTCGTGATGATGATTACACTATTTATTTAATTTTATTTATTTCCTTCTCTCTCTCTCTCTCTCTCTCTCTCTCTCTCTCTCATCCCCCCTCTCTTAGACTCATCATCATCATCATCCAGTCTCACTTTTCGTTCTTCGCTCTTTCGCTTTCGTCCATCAACGCCATGAGTTCGGATTCCGGCATCTCTTCCAACCTCTTTTGCATCACCGCCTCTTCGTAATCCTTCAACTGCTTCCCGTACGTCATGTCCTTATTAAAAACTCTCTGAATGTAACTCCCAACCCACAACAACGTGAGTAACATGACGAACGTCAACTGCACGACGTTCCCCGCCCACTGCGCGTCGAACCCGGCGAATTCTTGCAAACCGTAGTAGGCTGCAAACCCTAAACCAGTCACCCCCCCTCCGATGAGCATGACGTCCAAGCGCGTGTACCCGAACGGAACGTCGTCGCCGTCGTCTCGAGTCGCTTTTAATTGATATTGTATTTGTTGTTTTTGTTGTTGTTTTCTGTTTGGTACTAAAACTCGTGAAATGGTGGTCGTCGTCATCATCTTCGAAGACGACGACGACGAAGACGTCGACGACGACGGGGAAAATCCATTTCCCAACGCGTTCGTCGCGTTCCGTCTCCTCCCGCCTTTTGCGTTTCCTTTTCGTCCAGAAGAAGACCTTTGAGTATAATTTAAAGAAAAAAATTTAGGAGAAGAGGAGGCTGAAAGCGCAGCATTCATCATCGTCATCGCGTTCGTAGAGTTTCGCGCGTTGTTGTTGTTCTTTTGCGCGTGAATGTTCTGATGCAAAATCTGAATACACGAGAGAGCTGCGAACTACGCGTAAAAAAAGACTAAAAATACGAGTTCTCTAAAATATCAAGGCGGCAGTAATATGAAATCTATCGTCCATCCGTTCGGAACGAGAACGGTATACCCAAGCTCTTCGACGGCCCATTTCCTGACGTCGAAACGCCTTACCTCGTCTTTAACCTTCATGGCATTCAAAGCGGCCAGAGGAAGCTTTTGTTTATCCTCTCCGAAGATGACGGGCTTTTCTCGAGCGATGGTCTCTTTGGCGCCCCAAAAGACGAGCGGTTCCGAACCTTCCGCGTCGACTTTTAGCAACGAGAGGTTGGTTATTTTGAACGAATCTAATGTTTTCATGGTGATTGATTCACCTCCAACGCCGATTTGGCGACCTCCATAGTTAATTAATTTGTTTTCGTCCAAGGCTGTTTGGAAATCTTGCGACGTCGACGCGCCGTCGGACAGCTTCGAGGACATTTCCGTGGTAATTTCTGCGTGACCGAGGGAGGTTTGCTCCAGTTTGACGTTTTGAATATCGTTCAAAACTAAATTTGTGCTGCAGATTCTGTTCAAATACGGTTGCGGCTCGAAAGACGTGACAGTGCCACCTCTGCCAACTTTCTTGGAGAAGTATACGGAATAGCTCCCGTAGTTTGCTCCAACATCGACGACGTTTGAGTTTACTCTGACGTAATCGAGCATGCGCGAAAGAACGTGCTCTTCCCAAACTTTTCCACTCTCTAACATGTACTTCCCCATGTACTCATCGTTCGTCGGAACGACCAAAAGCGAACCTTCGACGTCGCCAATCTCTTTCACTCTCGTCGCTCGCACATCTTTTACGTTGTCGTTTATCATCTCCGAAAAGGAAGCGCGCGCGCTTCTACGCGGAGTCATCTTTTCGTTCTTCCTCGACAAATCCGCAACTACCTTCGCGGTCAAAGTTTCTTCATCTCGGGCGCTACGCGTCGTTATCTCTGCGTTCTTCCTCGACAAACTCTCAATCTTCGCGGTGGTCAAAGTTTCCTTTTCTTTCCTCGTCGCGGTTGACGACGACAGATGTCCTCTACAACTCTCGAAAAGAAAAAACACGAACGGTGCGAGGACGAAGAGAAAGAAGACACCCCTCTTGCAACACGAACGCTTGCGAAAAAGAGTGTCGCGACTCCTGCCCTCGCGTTGTTCGCGTCTGCCTTTTTCTCGCACCAATAATCTCTCTTTTCCGTCGTGGTGGCTGTTCTGGCCGTTGCTGTCGTTCTCGCGTCGCGCACCGTGGTCGACCGTCGTTTCCGCATCTTCATCGAGCGTCATCTCTCATCCTTTTTTTATTTCGACCTTTCGATGATAAAAGTGTTTCGACGACGAAAGACGAAGCGATTTTTTTTTATCGCGGTCTCCGAAGTCAGAAAGCGGTGGTCACGTCGTGCTTTCTCTTTCTTTCTCTCTTTCTTTCTCTCTTTCTCTCTCTCTTTCTCTCGAACGTGTGCGTGTTGAACGCGTGTGTTTGTGGTTCGTGTGAAATGGTGTAATTTGTTTTGTGTACTTGTTTCATTACAAAAGACAGAAGTTTTTATTTGTCCTAATAAGAGTCTGCATGTGCTCTAAAGTGTGATTTTTGGGAGAGAATTCTCTCTCTCAACGCTCACACGTTCGCTTTTTTATTTACTCTTTTATATTCACTTTTTTATACACGCGGTGTTGTTGTTGTTGTTGTTGTTGTTGTTCACCAGGGGAACTGTTGGGAGGAGGTTGAGTTGCATCGTCAACGACCGAGGTCTCGGATGTCTCAGCGTCAGTAGAACGAGACGAACGAAACGTATATTATTTTTCCTACTATCTCTGTGCTCTCGCGAATAATTCTCTCTCTCGACTAACTTTTGGGTATTTTACGCATTTTCTCGCGAGGAACTTTTGCTACAAAAGCACCAATATTAAACACAGACAAACCACAAGAACAGACGCTTTTGTTTCGCGCTCTAAAACCGCTTTCGCGCGAGACGAAGAAGTTGCACTCAAAACACTCGCACAAACTTTACGCGTTCTCTCACTCTCTGTTTCCCTCTCTGAGTGGTGCGAGAGTAAAGCGCGGCGTTGCGTCTCTCGTCCTCGTAAAACACGCGTCGTCTTTCTCTTCTCGAAAGCATCGAAACGATGAGACGAAGGAAAGTCGCGCGCTGCTTTTGCACGTCGTCGCGCGTTTTCGTCGTCTTTTTCGTCGTCTTTTTCGTCTTCTCCTCCTCCTCCTCCTCGTCGTCGTCGTCATCGATCGCAAAAAGCGACGAGAAGAATCGCTTCAGCGCGCGACGGGGACGCGATCTGTTGCTGAGAAGCAAGGATTCGGAACTGGATTTTCAGTTGGTAAAGACGAATGAAAAGAAAAAAGTGTTCTCACCTCCCGCCGCGCGTCTTCATCATCGGCGCGATAAAGAAGAAGAAGAAGAAGAAGACAAAGAAGAAGGAAAGAAAATGTATACCGCGGGAACGAAACATTTGGAGGAGAAAGAACGCGCGTACGTC
>ENA-OWPI01004645-OWPI01004645.1-marine-metagenome-genome-assembly--contig:-NODE-4645-length-10871-cov-3.133222_pt1 | contig 10871 bp, 10 predicted proteins | sample MGYA00238138_ERZ651775 | MGnify/ENA primary metagenome ERZ651775 (study PRJEB26906, sample SAMN06265043) | marine metagenome | isolation source: Helgoland LTER site | place: Germany:Helgoland, sampling...
AACCGCAATTGTTCATAAGACAGCTCATATTGGAGAAAATGTCTCAATTGGAGCATACTCAAATATCGAAGAAGGTGTTGTGATAGATAATGATGTTTCTATAGGAGCAAGAGTAAATATTTCTTTTAATTGTAAAATTGGTAAAAGATCATATATTTCTTCAGGTGTTTATATTGAGTGTTCAATATTAGGTGATGATGTATATGTTGCTCCTAATTCTGTTGTTGGAAAGTTAGGATTTTCCTTTACCCCAGATGCAGACAATACATTTTTAACGCCTCATATTGGAGCAGTTACTATTGGGCATGGTACAAATATTGGTTCATGTTGTACTATTGATCGAGGATTAATTGATAACACTATAATTGGTAATTATGTAATGATTGATAACCAAGTTCATATAGGACACAATTGTGTTATAGCAGATTATTGTGTACTAGCAGGTCAAGTGGGTTTATCAGGATCTGTAAAATTAGAAAAAAATGTTATGATGGGTGGAGATGTAAGTATTAAGGACAACATCACTATTGGAGAAAATTCAATAATTGCAGGAGCTGCCAAAATTTTTAAAAATTTTCCTAAAAATAGTAAAATTGGTGGAAGTCCTGCACAAGATTTAATTGAGTGGCAAAGACTTATAATAGCCCAAAAGCAATTATTAAAAAAAAGAAAGAATTAAAAAGATGATACTTAAAAACGATGATGGCAACCCTATAGAACTGGGACATAATGAAATAATAGATTTAATTCCTCACAGGCATCCTTTTTTACTAATAGATAAAATTACCGATATAGACTTGGGTAAATCTGTGACTGGTATCAAGTCAGTAACATATAATGAACCCTTCTTTTTAGGTCATTTTCCTTCTCATCCTGTTATGCCAGGAGTTTTAATTCTAGAGTCCATGGCGCAAGCTGCAGCATCTTTAGTTTCTTATGGAGATAAAGAATTATCTAAAAATAACCTTGTTTTTTTTACAGGTATTGAAAAAGCAAAATTTAGAAAGCCAGTAATTCCTGGGTGTGTTTTGTATCTTAAAGTTAATATACTTACTAATAAAAGACATTTGTACAAATTTAATGGTGAAGCTTTTGTTGATAATATTTTAGTTGCCACTTCAGATTTTTCAGCAATGCTAGTTGATCAGGACAAAGCTAAATGATTAATAGTATTGACCCTACGGCTATTATTGATCCAAAAGCTAAAATTGCACAAAATGTTACAGTAGGCGCTTATTCAATTATTGGTCCTAATGTAATTATTGGCAAGAATACTGTAATTCATTCACATGTTATTATTAACGGTCACACCAAAATAGGAATAGATAATGAAATTTATCCATTTTCCGTTATTGGTTTAAATCCTCAACATTTAAAGTTTTCAGGAGAAATTACTGAATTAATTATTGGAGATAATAATATAATTAGAGAACATGTCACAATTCACCCTGGTACTCTTGTAGGTACAAAGAAAACCATTATTGGCAATAATGGTCTTTTTATGGTTGGTTGTCATGTTGCTCATGATTGTGTGGTAGGCAATAATGTTGTTTTTGTTAATAATGCAGTTATTGGCGGACATGTTATAATTTCAGATTTTGTCTATTTAGGGGGGCAAAGTGCAGTTCACCAATTTTGTCGAATTGGTAAACACGCCATAATTGGAGCCGGAACAACAATTGATGGAGATGTCATACCTTTTACATCAGTAGTTGGTAGTAGAGGTCACCTTAGTGGTTTAAATTTAGTAGGCTTAAAACGTAGATCTTTTTCAAAAGAAGAAACTAAAACTCTTAGAAATGTTTATCGCTTATTGTTTGCGCCTGAAGGAACATTTAATGAAAGATTAGCCGAGGTTAAAGAAACTTATAGCAAAAATTTACTTATTAAAGAAATTCTTAGCTTTTTATCAAAAAGCTCAAATCGACCTTTAGTCCATCCTAAATTGGATAAATTTTGATGCAATTATGTATAATTGCAGGCGGTGGTAATTTACCTATACAATTAGCTAAAGAAAACAAAGATGCATTTGTACTATGTATTAATGAACATTCTCATTCTAGATCTTTTAAAAATAAATCTGCCAATGTCTCGTTATTAAATTCTGACAGTTGGATTGAAGTTTTAAAATTTAATAACATAACTCATATTATAATGGTTGGAAAAATAAATCGTCCTAAAGTTATAACTCAAAAATTAAGTAAGAATGATGAAACCTTGATTAATAAAATAAATTCTTTGGGAGATAATTTAGCTTTAAACTTAATTGAAGATTTTTTTAAAAATCATGGTTTTCACATACTTCCATTTTCGTCATTTTTAAAAGATTGTTCATTGCCTAAAGGATTCTATCCAGAAAAGAAAATACTCCCTTCTTTTCAAAAATATATTTTAGATAGTGCTGAAGTTGGTATTAATTTATTAAATACAATTTCTAGATTTGATGTTGGTCAATCTGCTGTAGTTAGTTCTAAATTAGTTTATGCAATAGAAGGTCAAGAGGGAACTGATTGTATGATTGACAGGGCTGGCTCTTTATCAAATAAAAATAAGTTAATAACACACCCAGGGCCAGTCTTAATAAAAATTCCTAAAATCAATCAAAATATTAATTTAGACCCTCCAGTTGTTGGTTTTGAAACTGTAAGAAAGTGTATAAAAAATAATTTTAGCTCTCTAGTTGTTTCATCTAATGGTACTATAATTTTTGAATTAAAAAAAATTATGAACCTAATTAACACGAGCAATTTTGTTATTTATGTTGTCTAAAGATTTCTTTAACTGGATGTATTAAATTTATGACATTTAAAATTAATAAAAAATTTTTTATTCTAGCAGGAGAAACATCAGGTGATTATATTGGTAGCTTTATAATAAGAGGGTTAAAAAAGAAAGAAGGGGAAAATATTAGTTTTTTTGGTATTGGTGGATCTCTTATGAAGGAAGAAGGTCTGAGATCGTTATATGAGATGAATGATTTTAATATAATTGGTTTTATGAAAACTATTTATAATTATAAAAAATTAAATCATTATAAAAATACTATTATTAAGAATATATTTGAAGAAAAACCAGATGCTATTATAACAATTGATACAAAAGGTTTTTCTTTAGCTTTAGCAAAAAAACTTAAAACTTTATTTAAGAAAAGCGATTTTAAATGTCCTTTAATACATTTCGTGCCACCAACTATTTGGGCATATGGGCAATCTCGAATAAATAAGTGGAGAAATTTACATGATGGATTATTCTGTTTGTTTAAAAATGAAGAGGAAATTTTTTATAAATATAATGTTAAGTGTGCATATATAGGAAACCCTGTAATTGAAAACTTCTTAAGTATTAATAACAAAAATAATAATTTAGAAAATCTACATAAAAAATATAATATTCAAAAAAAGGATATTAATTGCCTTTTATTTCCAGGCAGTCGAGATACAGAAATTAATAATATAATTGATGAATTTATTTTATTAATTAAAAATAATAAAAATAATATTAAAAACATTAAATGGTTTATTCCAACAACTAAATTACAGTACAAAAAAATTATTGATAAAATAAAAATTGCTGGTCTTACTACATATGTAAAAGTTATAATTTTAAAAAAAAATTATGATATTTTAAAATGCGCTGATATTGCTGTTGCGTGCAGCGGTACAATTACTTTAGAACTTGTATTATTTAAAATACCTACCATAGCAGTTTATAAAACAGACTTTTTGAGTTCATTTATAGGTAGAATATTAGTTGATTTTAAAAATGTACTACTCCCAAACTTCTTGCTTGATAGACAACTTGTCCCATTTTTATTTCAGGAAAGATGTCAATTTAAATATATTAGCCAAATTTTATTTGAAAATATTGAACAAATAGAAACTAAAAGAGTATTATTTGAACAAGCATCAAATGAAATTATAGATAGAATGAAATATAAAGAAGGTAGAAAAAAATTTAATTTTTCTAAAAATTCTAGTGAACAGATAATGAGTATTATTAATAATTTTAATTAATTTCTATCTTTTATCTAAATTTATAAAGTCTCTTTTTTGATATCCTGTATATAATTGTCTAGGTCTTCCAATTCTTTGAACAGGATCTGTAATCATTTCATTCCACTGAGCTACCCACCCAACAGTTCTTGCAACAGCAAAAAGTACCGTGAACATATCAGTAGGAAAACCCATTGCTTTTAGAATGATGCCAGAATAGAAATCTACATTTGGATAAAGTTTTTTCTCAATAAAATATTCATCATTAAGTGCTATTTTTTCTAGCTCCATTGCTATTTCTAGTAAAGGGTCATTTTTTATACCTAATAAGTTGAGAACCTCATGACATGAAACTCTCATCACAGCAGCTCTTGGGTCATAGTTTTTATATACTCTATGGCCAAATCCAAATAGTCTAAATGGATCGTTTTTATCTTTAGCTTTGTTTACGTATTCACCAATTCTACTTACGTCTCCAATTTCAGATAACATTTTTAAAACTGCTTCATTTGCACCGCCATGAGCTGGCCCCCATAAAGAGGCTATGCCTGCTGCAATACAAGCAAAAGGGTTGGCTCCAGAGGATCCAGAAATTCTAACTGTTGATGTTGAGGCATTTTGCTCATGATCTGCATGCAATATTAAAATTTTATCCATAGCCTTTGATATTATCGGATCTATTTTATACTTTTCAGCAGGTACAGAAAAGCACATATGTAAAAAATTCTCTGCATATGTTAAATCATTTTGTGGGTAATTAAATGGTTGACCTAGTGAATATTTATAGGCCATGGCTGCAATTGTAGGTATTTTTGCTATTAAGCGACGAGAAGAGACCATTCTTTCATAAGGGTCATTAATGTTAGTTGAATCTGGATAAAAAGACGAAAGAGCACCTACAACACCTACCATTATAGCCATAGGATGAGCATCACGCCTAAAACCTCTGTAAAAATTTATAAGTTGTTCATGAACCATAGTATGAAGAGTAATTGCATTTTCAAATTCTGTTTTTTCGTCTTTTTTTGGTAATTCACCATCAAGCAGTAAATAAGCAACTTCTAAAAAACTACTATTATCTGCTAACTGGTCAATAGGGTAACCTCTGTGAAGCAATACACCTTCTTCTCCATCTATGTAAGTGATTGCTGATTCACAAGACCCAGTTGATCCATAACCAGGGTCATAAGTAAATATGCCTAGATCACTATAAAGAGATCTTATATCTACTACAGAGGGTCCAACTGTTCCAGATAATGTTTTTAATTCTAATTCTTTGCCATCAAAAACGATCTTGTTTTTTTGTGAATTTGCATTATTTGACATGTTAATTACCTTAATAAGTATAAATGATTTAAAATTTCTTAATAAAATTAATATGTATAATTTAGTCGATTTAAAGTAATTGTACAACCTAGTTCATATATAACAGTAACTATATCTGGAGAATTTGTTTTACCAGTAAGAGCTACTCTTAATGCAGGACCAATATCTTTAAATTTTATAGACTTATCTATAATATACTGTTTAAGACAATTATCAATATCATCTTTAGTCCATTTGCATTTATTTAATAAAATACTAATTTCTTTTATATTTAAAATCTTATCTTTCAATATTAAAAGATTATCTATATCAGTGCAAACAAAGTCATCAGAAGTAATCCATTCTATGTCGTCCTCAATGTCAATGAATGTATTAATTCTTTTTAACAGTTCAGGTAATAGAGCTTTTAGTCTCTTCTTTTGGATGTTTTTAAGCTCGAGAGAAAAATGTTGCGTTATTAAATCTAAAACTTCGTTAAGATTTTTTTGCCTAAGAACTTTAGAATTAATACTATTAAGTTTTTGAATATCAAACCTAGCTGGAGATTTATTAATTTTTTCAATAGAGAACTCGCTAATATTTTTTTTTAAATCAAAATCATTTTCGTTTTGCGCCGTCCAACCTAACTGTAATAAGTAGGAGAACATTGCTTCAGATGTGTATCCCATTTTGTGATAATCAAATATATTAGTAGCACCATGTCTTTTTGATAGTTTCAAACCATCGCTTCCATGTATAAGTGGTATATGAGCGTAAGAGGGCTCTTGCCAATTCAAAAATTTTATAATTTGAATTTGTCTAAAAGCATTATTTAAATGATCATCACCTCTAATAACATGAGTAATTCCCATATTATAATCATCTACTACAGATGAAAGCATGTATGTTGGACTTTTGTCAGATCTAAGTATAACCATGTCATCAAGTATTTCATTATTAACAGAAACTTCACCTTGAACTAAATCACGTATTGTAGTTGTGCCGCTAGAGGGCATTTTCAGTCTAATAACAAAGTTTTCATCATTGCTATTGTTAGTATTTTCTCTCCATGGTGACTTTATAGGAAATCCATTTTCCCGGCTTTTTATTCTTAATAGTGTAAGTTCTTCAGAGCTTAAATAACATTTATAGGCAAAACCTTTCTCTAAAAGTTCATATGCTATTTTAACATGTGATTTAATTTCTTGTGATTGATAAATGATTTTCTCTGAAGGAAAAATATTTAGCCACTTAAGACCATCGTGAATTGCTTGAACTGCTTCATTAGTAGATCTTTTAGAGTCAGTATCTTCTATTCTAACTAAATATTTACCTTGATGTTTTTTTGCAAACAAGAAATTAAATATAGCTGTCCTTGCGCCACCTATGTGTAAAAAACCTGTTGGTGAAGGGGCAAATCTGGTAATAACGCTCAAAATAAAACTCACAAAATAGTTAAAAAATACTATTGGCATAGAATTAAAATAAATTAAAGACTAATAATTAAAAGTTAGTTATAACTTCTTATAAGGCCACTCATTTTACCTTGTATGACAATTCTATCAGGTCCATAAATTTGTGTTTTATAATTTTTATTGGCTGGTTCAAGAGCTATACTATCACCTTTTTTTCTAAATTTTTTTAATGTAGCCTCTTCATTGTCAATTAAAGCTACAATTATATCACCGTTATTAATATTAGTTTTTTTATCAATTATTACTGTATCTCCGTCAAAAATACCTTCATCAATCATTGAATCACCTTCTACATAAAGCGCATAACAATCTTCAGAAGTTAAAAATGAGCAGGGGACATCTAAATATTCACCATAATTAGATATTGCCTCAATCGGAGTTCCTGCAGCAATTTTGCCAAGAAGTGGAATTTGATCCTTTTGAGGTTTAAGGTTTTTAATTAAGGAATGTGAATGTTTATTAATAAACTTATCTTTGAAATTAATTACGTCACTGTTATAAGTCTGTCCGTTAGGATGTTTCTTAGGTGCTATTGCTCTTGCTTTATTTTCTAAACGTTCAATGTAACCTCTTTCTTCTAAAGATTTTACAATTCTATTGATACCAGATTTAGACTTTAACTCTAATTCCTCACACATTTCTTCATATGATGGAGATACACCATATTTTTCAATACGTAGAATAATGAAATTTAATAATTGATTTTGTTTCAGAGTAAGCATTAAAACCTCTATGTTCTTATTTTGTTCTATCATATAAGGTTCAAATCATCAAGTGTTTTTTTTAAATATTGTTAGGAAATCTTAATATCTTTACTATTTCACCTTTATTTTTAACGCCTTCAAAAGGATCTCTTACAATTAAACAATCAGAATATGAAAACTGTGTAATCATTGAACTATCCTGTTTATTTATGGGCGTAGCTAAAAGATTTCCATCTTCAATATTAATCTTAGCTCTAACAAAATCCATTCTTTCATCATTAACAGGCAGGGTGCCATCTAAAGTAATTTTTTCAAATATTGGGTATTTTTCTGTAATACCCAACATTGACCTAATTGCTACATTTACGAAAATCAAAGAACATACACCACTTGATACAGGGTTTCCTGGCAGCCCAATAAGAGGAGTATTATCAATTATAGAAAATAACAGAGGTTTTCCAGGTCTCATTGCAACTTTCCAAAATTCATTTTGACTTTTACCTTCAAAATTTTGTAAAGCCTTTTGAATAAGATCATATTTACCAACAGAAACTCCACCAGTGGTTACTATTAAGTCACTATCAAGAGCCTTATTTAAAATATTATAAATACTATCTTCATTGTCATCTGCAATAGGTAAAATTCTTGGTATTCCTCCAAACTGAGTAACCATTGCAGCTAGCATTAAGTTGTTTCCACTTGGTATTTGATCTTTTGTTAGTTGTTCTCCTACTCTTAAAATTTCATTACCAGTAGATAGTATTGAAACAACTGGTTTTCTTGATACAGTTACCCACGTTTGTCCGGTCATCGCAATAGAGCCTATATGTCTAGACTTAATTAATGACCCAATTTTAAAAATACATTCACCTTTTTTGAAATCTAAACCTTTTTTTCTAATATTTTGATATTTTATTACGTTTGATTGTGTTGAAATATATTTTTGATCGCTTGAAGGATGAACATTTTCCTGAATGATAACAACATCACATCCTCGTGGTACTTTTGCTCCAGTAAAAATTCTAACTGCTTCAAATTTTTTAATTTTTTTTTCGAATGGATTACCTGCAGAAGATTCACCAATAACCTTAAAATTTATAGCTTTTTTAGAGTTGTTTTTAGAGTTTAATTCAGTAAAATCTTTGAAATTTATAGCATAGCCGTCCATAGAAGAAACATCATATTTTGGATTATCAATTTTACTATAAATGGGTTCAGCTAGACATCTACCTAAGGAGTTTTGAAGAAACACGTCTTCATTGCTAATTTTTTTAAAATTAGATTTAATATTTCTAATGGCTACATCTAAAGATATTAATTTAGATGCAGGCATTGAATTCTCCTGATTTTCCTCCAGATTTGTGAGTAAGTTTTATGTCTGATATTATCATTCCTCTATCAACTGCTTTACACATGTCATAGATAGTTAATAGTGCAATTGACACTGCGGTAAATGCTTCCATTTCAACTCCAGTTTTACCAATTAAGGATGCCTCTGCTATTACCTTTATGCATGATTTTTTTTTATCAGTTTGTAAATCCATATTTACATATGAAAGAGGTATAGTATGACATAGTGGTATTAATTGATCTGTTTTTTTTGCAGCCATAATTCCTGCTAGTTTAGCAATATTAAGTACTTCGCCTTTTTTGATTTTAATATCTAATATTTTCTGAAGAGTTTCTGGTTTCATAGTAATTTTACCAGAAGCTCTAGCAACTCTGACAGTATTTTCTTTGTGGTTAATATCAACCATACTTGGATCACCATCATCGTTGAAGTGAGTTAATTTGTTTTCAGTCAATTTTTTACTCCTAAAATTTCTTTAGTAGCTGACGTAACGTCTGGTTTTTTCATTAAACTCTCACCAATTAAAAATATATTAACATTATTTTCTTTTAACATAATTAAATCTTGATGATTTTTTAGTCCACTTTCAGCAACAATGAGTTTATCTGTATCTATATGTTTCTTTAAATTTATAGTATTATTTATATCAACTTCCATGGTTTTTAAGTTTCTATTATTTATACCTACTAAACTAGTTTTTAATTTATTTGCCATTATTATTTCTTCATAAGTATGAGTTTCAACTAATACGTCCATATCATAGTTATAAGCTTCATTTTCTAATAATTTAGCCTCATCAATAGTAAGAGCTGCCATAATTAATAAGATACAATCAGCACCTAACGCCCGAGACTCTTTGATTTGCCATGGATCAATTATAAAGTCTTTTCTCAATACTGGTAAATTAACTTTATCTTTTACCATTTTGATATATTTATCGTGACCTTGAAAATATTTTTCATCAGTTAAAACTGACAAACAGGAAGCAGTTCCATTTTTATAATTTTCAGCCAGCTCTGTTGGATTAAAGTCATTTCTGATTAAGCCCTTGCTCGGAGAAGCTTTTTTAATTTCAGCTATCAAATTTAATTGATTAGGTTTGTCTAAAGTTTTAATAAATGCTCTAGGTTTTTCTTGTTTATCTATTTGAAATTCAAGCTCTTGCTCTGTTGTTTTATCTTTCTTGAATAAAAGCTCTTCTTTTTTATAATTTATAATTTCTTGTAATTTTGTTAACATTTATCCTAAGCCTTAATCATTAGTCATGTTTATTAGCATATTCAGTTTTTCTAAAGCTTTACCATTATCAATAGATTCAATTGCTTTATTTGCTGCTTCTTCTAAATTAGAAGCGTTCCCAGTCGCTAATAACGCTGAAGCTGAATTAAGTATTACAACATCTCTAAAAGCACTTTTTTTACCATTTAATAAAGTTATAATTTCTTTTGCATTTTCCTCTGGTTCTCCTCCTATTATATCACTTAATCTGGCAGTTGGTAAGTTTATGTCAGATGGGTGTATTAAAAATTCATTTATCTCACCGTCTTTTAATTGTGCGCAGTAAGTTTCCCCAGTTATAGTTACTTCGTCCAATCCATCACTGCCATGAACAATCCAAGCATCTGTTGATCCTAACTTTTGTAAAGACTGAGCAAATGGCATAATTAATGTTTTATCGTACACACCCAGTAGCTGCTTTTTAACTAAAGCTGGATTAGACAGTGGTCCAAGAAGATTAAAAATTGTCCTTATACCTATTTCTTGTCTTATTTTCCCAACATATTTCATAGCTGTATGATGTTTAGGAGCTAGTAAAAAACATATTCCAATTTCGTGCAGGCACTTCTCAACCATATTTATGTCACAGTCAATATTAACCGAAAGTGATTTTAAAACATTTGCAGCTCCAGATTTTGACGTTGCAGAATAATTTCCATGTTTTGCAACTGGAACGTTAGTTCCTGCTAGAACAAATGAAACTGCTGTTGAAATATTTAAAGTTCCTAAATTATCTCCACCAGTGCCGACAACATCAATTGTGTTA
>ENA-OWPI01004651-OWPI01004651.1-marine-metagenome-genome-assembly--contig:-NODE-4651-length-10845-cov-2.639859_pt1 | contig 10845 bp, 8 predicted proteins | sample MGYA00238138_ERZ651775 | MGnify/ENA primary metagenome ERZ651775 (study PRJEB26906, sample SAMN06265043) | marine metagenome | isolation source: Helgoland LTER site | place: Germany:Helgoland, sampling...
ATTGGCAGATGGCATCACCACGCTCACAAAGCTCTTTCACGGGGAGAAAATCCTCCGATACAACAACAGTGTCTACCGTTGTTTGTTTTGGTTTGGTTGTTGGTGTGTGGAAGACTAATCAAATAGCAAGCTTTAAATACTTATACCTAGGCCTAGGGAAGAAATAATTTTGAAGTTATTCGGTTATTATTAAAAAGAATGCTATTGTGTGCTGAAACTAACAACTTCCTCCAACTTCCTGACTTCCCCGTTTTTACTGACAAAAAAAAGAAGAACTGAACTCCGAAGAGAACTGTTTCCTGTTGAACTGTTGAAGAAGAAAAGAAGAAAAGAAGAAATATTCCCATATATATTAAGATATGTATGGATGCTCATCTTCACGAGCCGCCGGGATCGAGAATCTGGTCGAATCGAGTACTCTCCCTCTTTTCTCGGCTCGTTGCTAGGCGAGCTCTCCCAGGAGGTCCTCCACCGCCATCAGGAACATTGGGGGGGCTGATGGTGGTCTGATCTACACGGAGGTGCCTCCTTGGGCCTGGCTCCGAATGTGGACGCCATCGTGGCCTGTTTCCTGGCAAACTCGAGGTTTGGCTACGATCGGGTACGCTGTACTGAGCATCTCCTACCGCATGGGGAAGACTGTGGCTCGATCGGATAAGAATATCGTGAGGCGAAACCGCGGAGCAGGTTTCTATATAATTGTAGATACTAAACGATCGTTAAGTACAAAAAAGTTTAGAAAATCACAAAAAGTTCCCTCATAAACAAACATTACTCCGACGATATCTACGCCACACGCCACTTTCCTTTCTTCTATGGATTCGTTAAACTCTAGAACTTTCGCGTCTAATTTTCGTGACTTTGTACAAACCTCTTCAAAACCCTTCAAAAAACACAAAGTAATCCCTTCAGTCATTATCAAGGAGAAACATTGTGAAGTATTTGACGCATAGACTCCCAAATCCAAACACGTACCCTTGACGAAACATTCGAATGGCAATGGGACCGCGAGAATTCTTGATTGCATCTGTAACTCTCGTTTTCATGTCGATCTCGGGGCGATTATAAAAATCCAACCCGGTGAGGTGAATCGGCGTCGCAATAAGCTGTGCACAAGCTGGAACGGAGATCTGAGTGATGACATCGGCTACGACTGGCTCAAAGCCCGTCACATCTTTTACTATTGGAGCTATGGCGGGGGCAGCAATGAAAGAGACGGCAATCAGCACAGCATCCCGTGTGAGGAATGAAGCGTAGCTGCTGATGGGGAAGTTGGTAGCACCTGAACCAAACATTTTGGCAAGGTACTTATCCTGTTCATGAAGGTGAAGGTTTTTTGGGTGTAAGCAGCAGAATTGAAATTAAGCAAATCCCACTCAGTGACGGCAGCGACCACCACACACCACACACACCACACACACCACACACACCACACCACACCACACCACACCACACCACACACACCACACACACCACACACACCACACACACCACACACACCACACACACCAACCACACCACACCAACCACAGCTCCGTATCATGCGCGCACAAACATACAAACAATACACTTAACGAACCTTCATTATACCCAGTCCACCGTTTACTACTATTGTGCTGAAGAACATGGGCCACTTAGGATCCATGTGCCGGTGTTCACAAGTAATTGTGCTCGCATTCTTTGCCATGTAAGTTGATCCATAAACACCAAAAACGGCACGATTATCCAAGCCCATGAATGCGATGTGGGGTTTTGTCGCTACAGTACGAAACCCTTTTTTTAGTGCGCTCCTCAGGGAAGGCGCCTTGCCGTTGGCAAAGAGAGTAACACTCCTATCAATCACTGTCACTCCCAACGAAAGTGGCACTGAGACAATGGCGGCAGCAGCCGTTCCTAAGGCAAGTTTGTACGACAAAGATTTGTCTGGCGGAACACCCTGGGTTAACCGCCGCTTCAGGACAGTAGTTTTTCTTTCTTGGGGGTTCATGGCTTTTGCAATAGAGGTATATCTCGAAGAAGAATCCTCTGACGAAATCTCCAATGAACACTACTTAATACCGATTTTGAATGTGATCTTTACTGTTGCTTCAAATATTAATATATTTTAGTGACGGATTGTGCGGTTTTTGTTGCATTAACCTATTCGAGAGGCCGAGAAGCTCTTCCCGCACTTGCCACTCGTCGCAAATAGAGAAAATCATCCCAAAAAGAGTGTGTGAGACTTTTAGGCACGAAAGCTTCAACATCCGCCTTTTTTGAAGCCTCTGGATAACCACCGCAATAGAAACGAGACCCTCCGCTTTGAACCTGGTAAAAAAACCACCGCTCTCTGTTTTGGGCGCAAACCATGTCGGCCACCCCAACTGACAGCTCCTATCGATCCTTCCACCGTTTGTGTACCTATGCGCCGGCACATCCACCGTCATCTTCTGGGCAGCCGCACAATCCCTTTCCGCCTCATCTATTTGATATTCTTTTGAAGGAGCGTGTCCCTTGGAGCAGCCAAACCATTCCGGGTGGTATGACAGTTGGGGTGGTCACGAATACGTCTGCGACAGCTCACGCCAACGAAAAGGCGAAAAGTGCGGCCAACTCCAGCGATAGCCGAGGGAATCACCGGGAACGTCGGCGGCGACGGCGACGGCAGAGATCAGGCCGGAATGTGTCGAGACAGGCTACAACCCCAACTACCCCAACAACACCTGCTACATCACGTGCAACGCCTTCAAGGAGTGCAAGGCCTACCACGCCTACATCACTTGAAGTGCCTGCGGTTGGTGATGGAGAGATGATGACTGGTTTGATGGGCGACGAGATGGAAATTACTCCTCACCAACACCAACACCAACACCAACACCAGCACCAACTCAATCAGGCCTCGTCCGCGAGCAGTGAAGACGATTCTCTCGTTCATGGTGACAATGACCAAGACGATGACCAAGACGACTTGTCCGACTCGTTTTCGTCTGGACAGTCGTCGTCTGATGAATCTTCTTCTTCGGACAATTCTTTTGCCAGCCGTCACCGCCAGCACCAACAAAGGCAGCACCAACAAAATGTATCCGATCAACCTCACCTAGCTCTCCCGAAGCAACCGCCCCAAGGAGACGAACTCCCAATCCGGAATATTCTATCAAACAGGGGAGGTTACGTGTCGATTACAAGCAACAGAGAGCCTGATAAAAACAGCCTCAGCAACAGTATCAGTAAATTCATGACCACTGTCAAATCAGTGAATCGGTCTAGCGTCAACCCCAATCACAATCACAATCACAATCACAATCACAATCACAATCACAATCAGAATCACAATCACAGCAATAACAACAACTTCCGCAGTTACAACAACGGTGGTAGCTGCAGCATGTGCGGAGGAGGGGGAGGGGCGGCTGCGAGCAGCGAATACTACTACGTAGGTTGCAGCTGCCCGGCCCCTGACTCCATGATGTCGAAGTCGGCTAAATTCAACCGCCGACGGAATTTACGACGCACGCTCGACACGTTTGGTTTACCGTCGAATCCTCAGACTCCCCTTCCTTCTACGCTCGGAACCCACCGCTACCCTATAATTGCTGGGATCGGGGTGGGAGTTGTCGGTGACGGAGACAACTATTACGATTTGGGTCGGGCCTCTGGCACATATATTCCCCCTGCTTCTTCGGAGGGGGGGCGGGAACAAGACAATGTGAAGCGTGTCTACAAGAATGATAGTACTGGGTTTTATTCGTGGGGCACGGGAACGAGTGTCGGCGCTGCCCCTCCCATTGGCGGCCCCCCGAAAGACAGCTTCGATAGCTATAATTTTCCACAACCTCCTGACTTTGGAGATGACATTCATCGCAACGATGATTGTGGCGACAACAGCAACAGCAACATCGACGTCGACGTCGACGTCGACGAGAACGATTTTGCTCCATGGGTGGAGCACGTAGATCGTGCCACTGTCACAGACGGCGGCGGAGCTGTGGGTCAGGGGGGTGGTAGGAGCGTCTTTGGTCTTCTCGGGGCTGGCCGACCGAGAAATTCGTCTTGGGCTTATTCGGGGGGCGGACATCAGCCTAAATCAGGTCGGGTCAAGAAGGAAGCGAATCTCGCTTGCTCAGGTATCGGCCCTGAAATCATCCTTGGGGACTGGAGCGGGACGGACCGAATGAACAAAACCACAAGCAAGCTGCTCTGGAGCGGTGGAGGCTACTACGACAATTTTGGGGAGGATTTCCGCGATCCGCTTTTAGATCATTCATCTTGCGATGAGCATGATGATGATCATGATGACTATGATGATGAGGAGGAGGGTAGAAGAAGCGACGATGATTATGGTTCTTTTGGGGGGGTCGCCATTCCCAAGAACGAAAAAGACCGCATCGATTATACGTATTTTCGCGGCCGCGATATTAACAACAACCCCGTGTTTGACACGTCCCACCTGCTCACGCCGCGATTTCTGGGCGGTTTGGCTTCGGTGTCACTCGGGGGGGAGAGTAGTTGTGCTGCTGGCGTCGCAGGGGATCGCGCTCCTGTGGATTATTTCAGTGTCGGCGAGGCGGGGGGATGGTGGAATCGGGGGGGAGGGGTTGCCGGTCAGGTTGTCCGTCTAGAGGGAACCGGTGTTTCGTGCCCTCGGGACCACAAAGAGGTCGTTTTGATCAATGACACGACAAACAATTGGGGTGTCGGGGGTCCTAACCAAAACGATGACAACGTCGCTTTACCATCACCCAACGCAACTCAGCAAACTATGCTTGTGTCGACGCGGACACCTCTGACGTCCACTTTTGGGCCGCGAGCTGCTGCAGAAGCTGCTCTGATAAAGTCTGAATCGGGGGCTGGCGGCCACCAAGAATTGTTTGGCTACAATGGCTCAAGTGGTGTCGGATCCACGGCGGGGGACGTTTCGACGACTTGGCCCTCCGGGGGTAGTGGAGGCCAGAACATGGGCGGCCCTCCGCGACAGGCACCGCCACCTCCTCCCCAACCAGAGGTAGAGGAGGAAAGCGAGGAGATGGATGATGATCATGACGACCGTCAACATGCCGATGCGGGGCATGTCACGCCCATTATTTCGACTGTAGATGTAGACGTCAGCGGTGGTCAGACTATTGATTTTGACTATTCCGTGATAGAAGACAACCACCAAATGTCGGCGGAAAGCTACGACGAGGATGTGATAATCGAGCGCGAGGAGGATCCCCCTAGTATTGTAGTTGATGAAGAGCAAGGTAACTACAACGGTAACAACAACTCGAGCTCCAACGGACCATCCTTCAGTGGCCCGGGCCTCTATTCGTCGTACGCCAACGGGGGTGGCATGACGTCAGACGGTCCGCTCGATACACCGTGTGGTTGGCACTGGGGATCAGGGGGTGGTGTGCTGGCTCCCGGCATCGGTGCTTTCGTGAGCGGGGGTGTGCCTGCCACCGGAAATGAAGAGAAGAAAGACGACAAGAAGGAGGGTAAGCGGGACAAAGGCGACGGCATCAGTTCCACATCAATCGACGGCGTCATTAACAACAACAACAACAATCTTCCAATTGTCAGCAACAATATGTTGTACCCTCCAGCAATTAGCCACCCACTGTTTGACCGTAAAAGCTACAACACTATCGGCGAGACCGGGGCGGGGGGACTGTTCGGAGAGAGTGCCAGTCTCCCGCCTGTGGGCAGCAACTCGGCGACGACGATTCAGTTCCTATCGGCTCTCGCTGGGTTTTCCGAAGGTCTATTGCTGGGCGGTGCGGCTGCCGGTAGCGGTGGCGTAGGTAGCGCCGATCCTTGTGAAGCGCTGTTGGGCGGCGACGGTGATGAAGCGGAAAGTGGTGGGCGTGTGGATATGCTAGCTAATGTGATGGGCGGGGATGGGCTCGGCCCTTCTTGGACTGAGTGGAGCTTGCGTGGACTTGGTTATTTGTGCGAGGGCGATCAATCTGCGAACGACAATGACGACGGTAGTGTGGAAAATGAAGCTAACGAACAGCCTCCAGAGAACGATGAAGAAGAAGAAGAGGATGAAGGATGAAGGATGAAGTACCGTAACGTGATAAGTTAAGTGTCTCTTTATTATTGCGAAGTGCGAAGTTTTTGGCCGAAGAACTCTTCCATCTTCTCGTTAATAAAACTAACGTTAACCGTCGACCGAACGTGAGCGTTTTCTCTTCTCCGCTTTGTTGCTGGCGTTGCTCTGTTTGGCGTTCCCATTATTATTATTATTACTCCCATTGCGACTCTCCTTCTCAAAGCCACCTTTCCTTCCCAACAACATTATCATTTCACAGTGATCCGTCTGGGGAAACATGTCGCAAGGCCACGCGCCCTCCATCCAAAAGCCCTCGCCTCTCAAATTATTCGTCTGTGGTCCGCACAGGAGCGTGCAATCCCGCACGAGTGATTTGGTTGGGTTACAGCTGACATAAACTATTTTCGCCAGCGGGGCACAACGCCTGAGGGCCCTGATTACGTCTACGTGCAATCCATCCCTTGCCGGGTCGCACACGGCAATAATATCGAAACTGTTCCCAGTGGACATCTGTTCCCCGCGCAGCTTGAAGATTTCATCTTTCATTGCCTCCTCGGCTTTGCTCGCTATCCACTTAGTGGTGGCATCTTTATCCGTTCCCTCCACCCCGAACCCGTTCAGTTTTGCATTGACGATTGCATTTCCAATAGCTGGCTCACTAATATCGATTCCAATCACGCGATCAACCACATTTTCCTTCATACAAGTGAGACCAATGGTCCCGGTCCCGCAGCAAACATCAAACATCACCAGCTTCCTCCCCTCCTTCCGGATTCCCCGCACAACTTCGACGATCTTCGAGTAGAGCACCTCGGCACCCATGGTGTTCACTTGAAAAAAGGCTCCTGGGCTGACACGGAAAGTACACATCCCGAGCCGCTCCTCCAGATAGGTTGTCCCGTAGGCATGCTGTGTCGGATGTTCAGGAGGCGGAATTGACAAACCCGAGAACTCTTGGAAATGGATCGAAGTGACAACTATACCCTTGGGATTGTTTGGTTCGAGATCCGCCTGTTTTATCTGCTGCAGATCATCATCTCCGCTGCTATCCTTAACAGTTTCCGGCGGGACCCAGTCGTTGTTATTCTTCTCCCGCTCAGCCTGCTTCGCCCGCTTCTGCTCTCTCACAATTTTCGAATCATTCTCTACCTCCAATTTGACATCTTCCCGGTCCTGTGTGCAAACAAATACGTGAGTCAGGGTTGAAAAAAAATCCTGCGCCCTTTAAGTCCTCTCCAACTCGTCATTTTCTTACCTTCATTCTCTTACTCTCGACACTGCTGACGTCAATGGGATTCCCTCCGTTTACAAGTAAACTGACCAGCCTCTTTTTCTCCTTCTCCCATGTTTCGCCCAACGACGATTCGCCAATGCCCCAAGGAGAGTGGACAATAATAATCATCGCCTTGCCCTCTCTCTCGCTGACCCGGATGCAGACGTTCCTCCAGCAACCCTTGTGCAGCCTCTGTGTGTAAACGGGGACAGGGCTGCTCTTGATGAATTCGTTGAAAATATCGACAATAGCCACCATGCAGCTCGGCACATTCAGACAATGTAGCGGCGGCGAAACCTCTCCGTCCCAGCCGTTCGGCGTGAAGCCGAGAACAGGTTGAGTCTTCTCGGCGTCGGCGTGTCCGAAAGTGAACTCGCACTTGTTCCGGTACTCAGACTGAACTGGCGAGGGAAGAATGGGATGAATAGGAGCTAGGCTCTCCAACTCGGCAGAATTTTCTCTTCTCAGCCATTCCGGAGTGATTGTATCCAACGCATTCCCCGAAGTGTCCTTATTCGGGTTGCGCTTGCCTCCCTTCGTCTTGTTTCCTTTGCTATTCCTCTTCAGCTCCATCTCCTTCTTCTTAAAAGCAGTCCGGCACTCCTTGACGATTTTCAGGACGCACCGCCTTTTCATATCAATTGTTTTCAAGACGAGTTGATCAGAGTACGATTTGTGGGCGTAGGGGGTGAGGGAAGATCGAATACTCTTGGGGTCGTGTGGGTCGACGCGAGTTTTTGTGGCTGTTGTACCCTCCTCCTCATCGTCATCTCTGCCGTTGCTGTTGCCATGGTTAGCACTGTTGCTATTGTCGTCATCGTTGCGGTCACGTTTCTTTCTTGAATTCTCGTCACCTACGCCGCCGCTAGACTCCTTTTCAATGTCTCGCTCATTAATATCAAACGCCTTCTTCCAGGTAGGCTTTCCCTTCTTCCCCTGCAGCAGCTTTTTAAACTGTGCGGCTGAGTCTTTCTCCAAAAACTGGGACCAGAACCATGACATCTTCGGTGGTTTCGTTATGCGATGGATGATTAATTTGGCCTCTTCCTCTGACCAGCCATCCTCATTGAAAACTGCGTCACTGGCAAAGAAATGCAGCGCACTTTGGCTTTCGGCAGGCTTCTTGTTCAAATGGCCCTTCAACGAACCCCCCGAGTGTTTTTCGATCATGCCTAAGAGTAACTTCGCCACGTCGACTCCCTTAAGGTTTCTATCGACACCATAAGTCATTAGTTTTGTCGTCATCGGAATCAAAATTTGGGTTTCTCCAGTGCTGGGGTCGACCTTGATTTGCTCTTTTCGCGAGTTTACGCCTTCGTCGCGTTTCGCAGCGTTGCTCCCTCCTTCCCCAGTTGCCTGCGCACTAGACGCTTCTTCATCAATCCTCCCCTCAATCTCTCCAATCACCTTCGTCTCCCCTTCATTACTATTCGTTGGAGTGGATTCCTGCTGCTGCGATTCAACATTCGTTGATAAGTTCATGATAAATAGCGACCCAGGCAGCTAGGGGGGTGTTAATTAGAGAGTTAAAGATCAAATTGAGGTCAGGAATTTGTGTGGAGATAAAATTTTACGTGGATTTTTAATGCTACCGCTATTATAAGGAATTTACCTTTTTTCCCCTCTCTACTGTATTGTGTGTATTCGTTCTGTTGCCCTGAGCCATCATAAGTCAATATAAATCATCATAAATCAGTGGAATTCTCAATTTCTTGTTGGCAGCACCTTCATCTCTTCTCTCCCCATTTCGCCCATCCATGTCGTCCCTGTTCTCAAAAAAAAGTCGAAAAATGATCTCACACTCGGTTGACGACAAACTGACATCCCCTGAGGAGGTAAAAGCGAGTGCGCTGGCCCTTGACAAGATGTTGCATTCTGGCGGGAACAGGGTCCCTAGCAGGGCTCAGCCAAACACAGCAGTTTCCGAGAGTAAGTTCTTCGATGCGGTTGTAGCCTGTAGAGCTGGTGGTAGCCAAGTACGCCTCGGAAACGGTTGGTTCTATCGCTATAGTAAATCCCGAGATACGATGTACTTCTACAACGAGGTTCACGGCTCGCACTGGGTGATGCCATCAGAGTTTGAGAAGCAGCTCACATTTTTTCCGACGAACAATGAGGGGGGAATGGGGGGGTACCTGATAGCGAGAAATGAGGACGCCGTCATGGTCATGGGTGATGATGTTGACACTGTTCTGGGAAAGGAAATTGAGGTTTCGAGAAGCAAAGAGAGAAGCCAAGGCCACGGTGTCAGCCCTGACCACCATTCCACTCCGATGAGTCCACTCTCTTTTCTCGGTGTTCCCGTGTCTAGTGCGAATTCCGATGCCTTGAGAATCGAGATGGATGCTGTTCCTGAGGATTCCAACCGCCTGTCCTCTACATTTCCAGGCAAGAGGAAGCGCCAACAGCGATCACGTCAGGGGACAAAGAAATGCCTCGTCTTTCCCCAAGACGAAGTCCCGACGGGAAATATGAAGAAGCAGAAGTATGCGTCCGGAGCGGTAGCGTTGACTGCGACGGCGATGGCGACGGCGACGGCGACGGCAACGGCGAAGAAAAAAGTCAGCAAGGGGAGGACAAAGAAGGGACCACGACAGGTCGTCTCAGCAGCAGCGAAGGCAAAGGCCGCGTCCGCAAAGAGGTCTGCCAAGCCAAAGACAAAGACTAGTGCGAAGGCGACCGTGGCCTCCGGGAAGACATCCAGCGGTCCTTCCGGTGTGAATAGGGCACGAAAAAAGGCGCCGGGCCGCCCTCGAACGTTGCTGATGGATTCGGCAGGTTCCGTCGGAGCGGACCCGGACCCAGACGAGGAAGAAGTGTTTGCCGCTAGCAATGTCATTACTTCCAGGAATCTTCGACCAATACACAGCAACAACAATAGCAACAAGGAAAACGAGGGGAATGGCATCCGTGGCAAGCTCGGGGCAAAGTCAAGGGCCAGCGTCTCCCGCGCCACGCGCGTCGGTGTCGGCGTCAGTTCCTTCGCGACCCCGCCATCCGACAGCCTGCCCCCTTCCAGCTTCAGCTCCAGCTCCTCTGGCCCGAGCTCCGACGGTTACGAACTTTCTCGTTTGGAATTCCGCGGCGGGAAGAAGAAGAAGAAAAACGCTAGGGTGGCGGCGGCAACGGCGGCGCGGGGACGAGACAGCCTCTCTGTACTTGCGCGGGTGGTGCCGAGGGCCAAGGTAGGGAGAGGGAGAGGTTGCAGCCGGGAGGGCAATGGGATCAAGAAGAGGAAGGGAGTCGCCCTATGCACGCTCCAGTTTCTCCATGACCTTTGATTCCCAGGTGGTTCTTCTGTTTGTGATTTTATTCTTCTTGCGTCGATTTTCTTTTTTCTTCTTCAATGAGCCGGTTGTAGCGATGTGTTTGTTGCCAGGCAGTTTCTGATGGGATAATCATAAATTAGCTGTATAGAAAATAAAACTACACAAGGCTTTTCATACTCTAAAGTTGTTCTATTGCTATGAAAAAAAATCCTAGTTAACAAAAGAACGTCCTCTCATGCTCAAATCCTACAAACATGAAGTCCTGTATCATACACCGCCCCGATAAACAA
>ENA-OWPI01004652-OWPI01004652.1-marine-metagenome-genome-assembly--contig:-NODE-4652-length-10843-cov-4.059632_pt1 | contig 10843 bp, 4 predicted proteins | sample MGYA00238138_ERZ651775 | MGnify/ENA primary metagenome ERZ651775 (study PRJEB26906, sample SAMN06265043) | marine metagenome | isolation source: Helgoland LTER site | place: Germany:Helgoland, sampling...
AGCAGTAGTACCTGCATCACCAGCCCATGCCTGAACATCGTATAGATCATCTAATCCAGTGTCTGGGATAAGAGATACGTTAGATCCATTAATTTTAACAGTTGTTGAACCTGATCCAGATCCTAAAGAAGTTATTCTAAATGACTTTTGAGCAGCCGTTGCAGGATCACCATCAGCTTTTAAATAAGAATAATCAGCAATTACGTTGTTTCCAACATCTGCAGCACCTGAAGATACTGACTTAGTAGCAGCAGCACCAACAGTTGGATTGTTGTCTGCAGTACCATCAGCAGCAGTAACTTTTAATACATTGTCTGCAGTAATAGAAACTGTTCCAGATTTAAGTGTTCCAATATTTGTAACGGCATCAGTAATGTATGCTGCTAAAGGAGTAAAGTCTACTGATTCAATAACGTGAGCTACTGTTGTAGAAGGTATTTGAACATTCTCAATAGTTAAATCGTTATTACTAATATGAACAGATGGTGCCTTAGCTCCAGCAGTTTTTAATGCAGCTAAGCTCATTGAAACTAAATCTGTGTTTCCAGTAACAGTAAGTGTTTTAATATCATCAACCTTAGAAGCAGTAATAGTTTCTAACTTAGAGTTGTTTGTAACTATTAAAGATCTATCAGCAACAGTTGTATAAGGGATATTTAAGTCTTTAATATCTGTTCCTGTTATAGTAACATCTTTAGCTGTACCATCAAAAGTTAATGACGAAAGATCAGAACCACTAGAAATAGTTACACTAGCATAAGATCCTCCTAAAATTAAAGTTTCTAAGTTAGCAGAAGTTGAGGTAACTGAAGTATTAGCTAGTGTAGCTTTAGAAGCTGCTGCTGCAATAAAATGCACTGAAGTAGCTTTAGGGAATACAGAGTTAATTGCAATACTTGAACCGGCTGCGGCCTTAACTGGAGTAACAGAAGGTAGAACAACTGTCTTGGCTCTTGTAAAAGAAGATCCATCAGTATATGTCCATTTTGGTAAATCTACAGCTGTCAAGTCATCTGCAACAATTTTACCCATAGCATATACAGGAGCAGTTAAAGTTCCAGCAGTAATTGTTAAATCATCTGCAGAAGTATTAGTTTCAGCTGTTGCAGCAACACCTGTAGTGTCGTTTTTGAATGCAGATAAATCTACAGAACCTTCATCATCAATAGTAATTGTAATGTTCCCGTCATACTCAGCCATAACAGGCATAGAGAAAGATGTTGCTTTTGGGAAGCTAAGTGTTCCTAATGAAGTTGCTTTAGTTAAAGCAGGTAATGAAACTGAACTTGCTAATGCCGCAGTAATTGATAGATTACCAGTTTGTTTTAGTGCAGGCATGCTAATTACTGCTGCAGCTGCAACAGAAACACATACATTTGCTGCTCCATTTAGTTTAGTAAATTCACCTGGTGTAGTTGAGGAAACAGTTGCTGTGTAAGTAACCGTTCCAGTTACAGACACAAATTTACCCATCAAAGAAGCTAAATCAGTAGCACTCATTGTTGTGGTTTGATCAATATCTACCCCACCATTAATTATAGTTACTTTGTCACCTAGGGCAGTAGCAAAATCTAAATCTGCTTGTGATTTAACAGTTAACACTCCACCAGTTGGAGCATATATATTATTTTGAGCTAACAAAGAAGCTAGATCTGCTTGAGCTGCAGTTAAATCGGCTTGCAAATCAGCCACTTCAGCAGAAGTTGCAGCATTTGCTAAAGCAGCAGTTAAAGCATCTACTTCAGCAGCAAGAGCTGTTAAAGCAGTATCTAAAGCAGCAAGGTTAGCAGCCGTAGCCAATCCTGATACATCAGTTGCAGGAGTTACAGGTATGTTAGCGATAGCAGTCTGTAAAGATGCTACAGTTCCCTGTAATGCAGTTAAACCTGAAGACAAAGAAGAGAATCCTTCAATTTGAGACTTCAAAGAATTAATCTGTGTGTTAAGATCATCGAATTGATCATCATAGTTTGTACATGATGACAAAACCACCATGGACGAAATTAATAAGTAAGAAAATAGTTTTTTCATGTTTGAAATGTTAAATAAGTAATTAAGTGTTGAATTTAAAGTGTAATTCGTCTGTTTTAAAATTTGATTAGTAATGCGTTTTTGGTTCATAGTCGTAAATTGAGCGTGTACAATGCGATTTGAAAACATCTATACCGTGCAAAAGTGTGAAACTAACCGGTGGCTGTTTTCACTTTTTCGACGAAATACTTAATATCTATAGTCCAGTGGTATTAAACCATCGGCTAAAGAAACAGTAGTTTCGCTGTATAAAAATTAAAAATCAGGCTGTAACACCTATTTATATTCAAATGTACATTATTAGAATGTCTTTTAAAAAAAATATATTAAAAATGTCTAAAAGGAGACCTATCGCCTCTATACTTGCCCGCAAAGGGGCTTAAGTCAAAACTGACAAATAACTCGAGTGTTTTAAAAGAAACGGAGTTTATATTTGAAAAATTAAAATTGTAAGTAAACCCATATTCTATACTACCCGAATAAATACCTGCGCCTAACCCTAATCTATGAAATTCAAAATTTTCAGCATTATTAAATTGCTGATTTAATGCAAAATAAAAATCATTTAGATCTAACCTCTGTTGGGTGTCAAATCTAAAACTATTTCCATACTTAGAAACTGAATTAAATAATCTTAAATAACTGTATGTAGATAGTAAACTAGACTGCTTATACTTATTTAAATCAAACAATACTTGATGCTGAAAACTAGTATAAAACTTTATTTTATCTATTTGTCCATCTACTAAAGACTGATTTGGAGAATTAATATTTTTTATACTAAAGCCTATCATATGATTGTAGGAGTTGTGTAAAACAAATCCGGCTCCAATTGACAAATACTGTCTATTATTCACTAAAGGCAAAAGGGGGTCTCCTGAGTTTAAATCTATCTCTCCAGTAATTATATTTATTTGGTCTTCAAGATATACACTTCCAGGTTGAAATTGTCTTGAAACAAAATTAAGAGATATAGAAGGATTAAACATCCATTGACGATCTAAGTACAAATTATAAATGTAATGTAACCCTACTTTTGTTTCATTGAAACCTGTACTTTTATAAGTCTTGCTGTTAATATCAGCGCCTAATGTGAAATTATTATTTTCAAAATTGTAGCTTCCAAAAACCAATCTTCTTTCTTGCTGACTTCCTATAGATTGCGTTTCTGTTTGAAACAAAAAACCTACTTTACCAAGGTCATTAACAGAGTAAAAACTAGGATTAATGAAATATGGCAAGCTAGATAAATTATTAACTGAGTTTTCTTGTGAATAACTAAATTCACTAGAAATCAAAACTACAATGATGTATAAATATTTTTTCATTAGTTTATCAGGAATACTTCTCCCACCCTTGTTACAAATTCGCCATCTAAAGAAGTTGCGTTAATTATATATCTATAAGGCCCGGAAACAGGCTCTCCTTTTCCATTTCTTCTTCCATCCCAACCCCACTCACTTGAAAGATTCTCAACATCATCTTGCATCGTATATACCATATTACCTTGTTGGTCATATACAGCCATATATACATCAACAAATCCTGAAAAGACTGGTCTAAATATATCGTTTATATTATCATCATTTGGCGTGAAGCCTGTTGGAATTATTATTTCATATCCAGTTCCAATTCTTATTTGAAATTTTTCTTCAATAAAACATCCAAATACATTATGAAGCCTGTATGTAATTTCGTATATGCCATCTACTGAGTAAGTATGAAAAACTTGATTTATATACTCATTATTTATGTCTGCATTTTGATTTTCAGCAAATGTAAAAAGTCTAAAGGAATTATCTCCAAAATCCCAAGTTACATAAGAATATGCATCTGGGATAGTTAAAAAGTCATAATTTGTTCTGAAAACTATCGGATCATTTACTCTGTATGAACCTGATTGTTCATAAGAATTTGAAGTGAAATCTATTCCAGATAATTTAAAGGTGCTATCAACTAAAAATTCATCTGAAAAACAGCCACTAGAATTAGCAATTCTTAAAGTAAATATTTCAGTAGGTTCAGCTATATAAACCTTATATTTTTTAGTTTCTAACTGAAAAACATTATCTGAGCTAACAACTTCGCCATTATAATAAAATTTAATTTGAGATGATTGCAAACTAGATTCAATATCTACATATATATCTCCTGCTTCTAAAGCACACAACTCTGAGGAAAAATCTACTGATTTAATTTCTAAATCTCGTAAGTCTTTGATCTCAAAATTCTCTTCTTTTAAACAGTCTTTCCCCTGATCTCTAACTTCTAGGATATAATTTCCTGCTTCTAAATTTCTTAAATTATAAAAATTAGAAATTCCATCCCTTGCTCCAATATCTGTTTTTGATGCTGTAACTGGATCAATAATAAAAAGTTTAAAGGAATAAGGAGCCAAACCACCTGAAATTTGAAAATCTACAGAACCCCCGTCAAGATTATTACAATCTATGTTTGTTATGGTTGGTGTGATTAAAATATCTGAAGCTTCTTCAACTGTATACGTTTCAATCACTTCACATCCTATCTTATCAGTTATTGTAACTCTGTATTCGCCAGGAGCTAAATTATCAATTGAAGCTGTGTTTTGTCTGAATGTGCTTACAGAGGCACTTATACCCTCCCAAGCAATATTATAATCACTCCCTGAAGTAAATATTACTCCTCCATTTATTTCTAGTATAATTTCTCCATTATTAATACCTCCACAGCTTGAGTCAATTATTGTGGCTTCTGTTATTTCTAATGGAAACTCTGCAGGATTGGTTATTTCAATTATCTGATCAGGCTCGTTAAGCTCATAGAAACAATTGTTTGTGTCTAGTGCTCCTATGTAATACATCCCTTTTTCTAAACCAGATACTACTATATCCCCGTCTGCGTTAAATGTTAATTCTGGATCTAAAATTTCTTGTCTGGTTAAAGCGTCAAATAAAGTATATCTTTCAACCACTACATTCGAAGTTGTATTGAATACAAAAGAACCATTAGCATTATTACATTCTTCCTCAGTCTTTGAAATTAAATTCAATGTCACTTCGCCTTTTGTTATTTCAAAGCTGTTCTCCTTTACGCAATTATTTCTGTCTGACACCTCTAAAATATAGTTCCCAGCTTCTAAATTTCTTAAATTAAAGAAATTAGTTATTCCATCCCTTGCTCCCACATCAAGTCTAGCTTGGGTTACTGGATCTAAAAGATACAGATTGAAAGTATATGGCGCAAAACCTCCAGTGATTTCAAAATCAACAGAACCCTCTCCTGGATTTGTGCAATCTATATTAGTAATAGTTGATGTGATTAAAATATCTGAAGCTTCTTCAACTATATACGTTTCAATCACTTCACATCCCAACTGATCGGTTATTGTAACTCTGTATTCACCGGGAGCTAAATTATCTATAACTACAAGTTCATTATTATTAACTATACTGTTTTGTCTGAAAGTATTATTAAATGGACTTATGCCCTCCCAAACTATATTATAATCACTCCCCGTTGTAAATACTACTCCTCCATTTATTTCTATTGAGATTTCTCCATTGTTTCCATCACAAGTTGCATTTATAATAGTTTCTTCTGTTATCTCTAATTGAGAATCAGGTAAAGTTATAATTGTAATGATTTGTCCCGGGTTATCTTTGTCATTCCAATTCCCTGGAGCGTTAAGGGTATAAAAACAACCATTTACATCTAAAGCACCTAAATAATAAGTACCTGCGGCTAAACCAGAGATAACAACTCCCTGAGATGTTGAGGCAAGATTATAAGCATCTAGCGGAAGATTTGTGGTTGCATCAAAAACTGTGTAGCTAGTTATCGGTACATCTGAAGATAGTGAGAATGTAAAAGATCCATCTTTTTCATCAAAACATTGAATATCTCTTTGCGATAAAATATTTAAATCAAATATTCCTTCTGTTATTTCAAAGTTCCTTACTATTTCTGTTGCACAAGCACCTTCTCCATTATCTTTAATTTTAACTGTATAAATTCCAGGTTGACCTGTTATCACATATCCTGTTCCATATAGATCTTCACTTCCAAGTTTAAACCAATTAATTTCAAGGTCTCCCTTGATTTCGCCATTTGCAGTTATCTCAATACTTCCATCTTGGCCACTACAACCTGCTGGAGTAACTTCTGATGTGATTATAAAAGGGGCTACTCCTTGAACTATAAATTCAACTGGCCCAGTAGAACATCCTTTAGTTTTATCAAAAATATTTAGAGTGTAAACTCCAGGAGCTAAATTTCTAATAACTCTAGTATTATTTTGATAGCCGTTTGGACCATTCCATTCGATAATGATATTTCTATCTTCAATAGAGGCGTCTTTTATTATTGAATTTGTAATATCTATATATCTGTCAGAAGCTTCACAAGCCTCAAGAACTGAATTCTCTAAAACGCTTGCCTCGTCTATTTCAATTGGAGGAATAAGAGTGATAGTGCCTCCTTCTAGAAGATCTGAATTACAAGAACCTCCTGTAAGTTGAATACTGAAATTATAAGATTTTTTAGAATCAGAAACTGACACTGGTGAGCCACTAATAGTTAATACTCCACCTGCTAAAGTAGCAGTAATACCAGAAGGAGCATTCTCACTAGTCCACACAATTGAGGCTCCACTTGCATTTTCTACGTTATAAGTAATAGGAGTTATTTGACTATTACTACATGTAACTTGAGAAAGAGTTGAAACAGCAGAGGTTAGCGATATATTTGGAATCGGATTTATTTTTAAACTTCCTTCAAATACAACTTCACATGCTCCGGTAGTCCTTATTCTGTAGAATGGACTGTTATTTGTTTGAATGGCCAATGGAGTTCCGGAAATAGTCAAAATGTCATTATTAAACACATAACCTATTCCAGGAGGTAAATTGTCCACTACGACACTATCTGAAGTGAGTCCAGAAATATTGAATGTAATGGTATTAATCTCTTCTCCAACACAAATATTTTGGTTTTCTAGACCCGCAGAATCTTCAGCTAAAGTTATAAGTGGTTTTTCTGAAACTTCCAGCGAGCCCTCTACTATACTAACTCCAAGGGTTTCGTCGGCGTTTTCACAATCCCCAGTAGCCTTTAAAATATACTTAAAGAGTCCTGAATCGCTGGACGATCCTTGAATAGAGATTATGTTATTACTGCTGGTAATGGTGATTCCTGAAAGCGTAACATCATCCCATGCACTTCCATTTTTCTTATACCAATCAAGGGTGTATTTAGTTAACGAACCATTTACTTGATAAGATATAGGGTCTATAAGTGCGTCTACGCAGACTTGTTGGAAGGTGGTTCCCGGTAGGGATGTTAATGTTAAATCTATAGCTGGCTTCACACTTACTATGTGCTCATATTCTATTTCACAGGTATCATTACCCATTACAATAGTATACACAACCTCTACCGTATCTGGAGACTCGTTAATCAATCTTTCAGAAATAAGGGCTGGTCCAAATCCTGAATTGGCCTGATTATCTATACCAACCACCATATTTCTAGACCATCTCTTAAATACATACCCTGAGGTAGCTTGAGGAAGTATGGTTACTAATTCGCCACTACAAACTTCTGTTGTGGTAGTTACCTTTACAGGGTTTGAACTGTCTCCAATAACAACATCTAAAGATGCTGGTTGGTTTATAACGTTTACCGTTACAGAACGTGTGGTTGAGCAATTGTTCTTTGTAAATATAATATCATAAACCACAGTGGTTGTAGTGGTAACGCCAGAAGCTGCTGTGAGCGTATCTACAATATTTCCTACCCCAGTAGACGGTGTTTCTTCAATACCTGCTCCCAATTGTCTAGTCCATGAAACGGTAGCGCCATTGAGATTCGAAACAGGTATATATGTAAATTCTGTCCCACTACACACTTCAATCACAGCCTCTGAAGTTAAGCGGGCTTCTGGTTGAACAACCACTTTAAGTGCTGCAGTTCCACCACAAACATTACCTTCTCCTTCACCTAATTTATCAAATTCTATTGTAAAATTATATATCTGTTCATTATTAGTGTCGTTAACTTTAAATGTGGCAGTTATTGTATCACTGGTAATTTTATTATCTGGATCATTATTATTAAACCATTTGATAATTTGATTTTGATTTGTAGCTCCCTGAATGATATAATTTAAGTCCTCTCCTGAACATAAGTAAACTACTGGAGCAGAAGTCATTACTGTAGATGGATTTACAATGACCGTATAATCTACCTGCTTCACACAACTACCTGCTGAAATTTCTAACACATATGTTACTGGAATAGGGCTGTTAGTGGTATTTGTAAGTACTTGATTATTTAAGTCTAAATGTGTTCCTGCACTTCCACTTTCAGCAATTCCAATCACATTAGCTCTGCTCCAAGTAAAAGTAGCATTAGGTATATTTATTCTTGAGTCAATATCCGGAATCGTGTCTCCTGAACATATTTCATCATAATTAGTGTAATTAAATACAATTTCAGGCGCAACATTAACCTCAAGCTCAAAAGAATTATTTCCCTCGCATCCGTTAATAATAGGTGTTATTAAATATGCAACTTTAATTGTTTCAGTACTTGTATTACTGATGGTTTCTCTAATTACAGATCCACTTCCAGATTCTGAATCATCTTTAATTTGCCATATAAAGTCTGTTGCTCCTGGAGCAGAAATTAAATATTCTACAGTTCAAAATTGGTTCCCTGGAAATAAAAATGGAAAAGGCGGTGTTTATAATTTTGTAACTAAAAGAGGAATTTGTCACACAAACTCTAAAATATCTTGGACTCAGGTAGAGACTGGTTCAGCAGTTACATGGAAATATCCTTCTTGTATTTTGAAAGGAGATAACAGTATTGGAGAATTTTATTCAATTGCCGTTACAAACAATTATCAACAAGCTGATACTGGAACTAAAATGATTCACATTGGTAAAAACACCAAAAGCACGATAATATCAAAAGGAATTTCTGCAGGAAAATCTCAAAACAGTTATAGAGGCTTAGTCCAAGTTAATTCAAGAGCTGAGAATGCTAGAAATTTTTCTCAATGTGATTCTCTTTTAATGGGTAATAAGTGTGGTGCACATACTTTCCCTTACATAGAAGCAAAAAACAAATCTGCAATGATTGAACATGAAGCTTCAACTAGTAAAATTGGAGAAGATCAAATTTTTTATTGTAATCAAAGAGGAATTGATACTGAAAAAGCAATTGCTTTGATTGTTAATGGGTTTAGTAAAGAAGTATTAAATAAGCTTCCTATGGAATTTGCCGTAGAAGCTCAAAAATTATTAGAAATTTCACTTGAAGGATCAGTGGGATAATTAAATTTAAATTATGTTAAGTATAGATAATTTACACGTTAGTGTTGAAGGAAAACCAATTCTAAATGGTATTAATTTAGATGTCAGAGCTGGAGAAGTTCATGCCATTATGGGGCCAAATGGATCAGGAAAAAGTACTCTATCCTCAGTAATTGCTGGAAATGAAGATTATGAAGTCACGAAAGGTGATATTGTTTACCAAAACGAAAATATTACTGAACTGGCTGCTGAAGAAAGGGCTCACAAAGGAATCTTTCTCTCTTTTCAATATCCTGTAGAAATCCCAGGTATCACTGTCACAAATTTTATTAAAACAGCTATAAACTCGAACCTAAAGGCAAGAAATCAAGATGAAATGCCAGCTAATATTATGCTAAAAAAAATCAGAGAAAAAGCTGAGCTTTTAGATATTGACTCTAAGTTTTTATCTAGGTCTCTTAATGAAGGTTTCTCTGGTGGAGAGAAAAAAAGAAATGAAATATTTCAAATGGCTATGCTTGAACCTAGTTTATCTATTTTAGATGAAACAGATTCAGGATTAGATATTGATGCCCTTAAAATTGTTGCAAACGGAGTAAATAAACTTAAAAATAAAGACAATGCTGTAATAGTGATAACTCATTATCAAAGGTTATTAGACTACATAATTCCTGACTATGTACATGTTTTACACGAGGGAAAAATAGTTAAGTCTGGTGATAAAAACTTAGCACATCAACTTGAAGAAAAAGGTTACGATTGGATTAAATAAAAAATTATGTCATTAGCAGATAAATTAGTGTCTTCTTTTTTAGCCTTTGAACTTGATATAAATATTCAAACTCCTGTTCATATTAAAAGAACCCAGGCTTTAAAAGAATTTGAAAAATTAGGGTTTCCTACTAAAAAGGATGAAGCTTGGAAATATACCTCACTGAAAAGTATCTTAAAAGAAGATTTTACAATTTTTTCAAAGAAAAAAAATGTTCTAGAATTTAAAAATGTTAAAAATTATTTTTTAGACAATACTGAAACTTATAAGATTGTTTTTGTTGATGGTTTTTTTGATCCTTTTTTATCTCAAACTAGTCATGATGGTGTGGATATTTGTATTCTTTCAGCTGCCCTAACAAAACCTGTCTATTCTAAAATAATATCAAAGTATTTTGATACTTCAATCAACACAAAGGATTCATTATCACTAATAAATACTGCCTTTGCTAAAGAAGGGGTTTATGTTCACATTCCAAAAAATAAAATTTTAGATAAGCCTATTGAAGTTTTACATTTTACTACTGGGAATGAAGCTGCTTTAATGCTTCAGCCTAGAAACTTAATTGTTGTTGAGGAAAATGCTCAAGTTGAAATTATTGAAACACATCAAAGTCTAACTGAAAACCCAATTTTTACAAATTCAGTTACCGAAATATTTGTAGGTCAAAACGCACATTTAGATTATTATAAAATTCAAAATGATAGATTAATGTCTTCTTTAATTGATAACACTTATATTT
>ENA-OWPI01004653-OWPI01004653.1-marine-metagenome-genome-assembly--contig:-NODE-4653-length-10841-cov-17.683296_pt1 | contig 10841 bp, 5 predicted proteins | sample MGYA00238138_ERZ651775 | MGnify/ENA primary metagenome ERZ651775 (study PRJEB26906, sample SAMN06265043) | marine metagenome | isolation source: Helgoland LTER site | place: Germany:Helgoland, sampling...
CATGCTGGCGATTAACTTAACCTCCGTGTTGTGCTTGAAGGTTTTCTCGTACTGACGGAGATGGGATGGTAGTTTTGGGAAGATGCCCTTCCTGTCGTCGACGTAGTCAATCCAATCCATCGCCATTGTATTCGGGTCCTTATTCTTCTTGTAAAGATTTTCGAAGAGCTTCATCTCGCTAGGCCTCACGACGGGAGCGAAGGGTATCGGGAGGCAGGATTTTCTCGCGGCGTAAGCTTGATCGGGGGTGAGCTTGGGTTTGGGCTTTCCATTCATGTGCTTTCTCAGCTTTTTGTCGAGCTCCTTATCGTGGATAGGGATGGTGCCGAATCGTTCAGGGGTATCTGCGAAGTCGCTCGCATTGGACCAGCCGGGATAAACGATGACGCTGTGGTTCTTGATATTGAGGCGCTGGATCTCGTCGACAAGCCACGTGTCGTAGTGTCCGATCTGAGGGAAGTTGGTTCGGTGGCGCTCTGAAGCTCGCTGGTTGAACCGGTGACGGAAGTTCATCAGGAGACAGTCCGTTAGCTCAACACCACAGCTCCAATTCTTAAATATTGTCACCAGCTGCTTGTGGACGTTCTCGACGGCGTTGGTGCCGCGGGTGCAGGTGTAGAGGAACAGGCCGCGCCGGTCGCGAGCTATATCACCGTTCTTATCGAGCTTATAGAAGTAGTAGTTCTTGTCGGGAGGGTCGCTTACGTAACCTTTGGAAATATCCTCCAGCACGCCCTTTGCCTTCTTCCACGCGCTATCGTTAAACAACGGTGCACCACCCTTGGAATCGCGCAGATTTCCGAACTCCTCGTAGACGGCCCTCACACGTGCATACAGCTCCTTTGGGGGGGGGATGTAACGTTTGATCCGCGATTGGAAGAAGGACTGTTTGTGCTTCCGCATCCCCGCTATCAGATCGTCGCTCATTCCGTCTTTCTTCAACGCGGCTGTAACCCGCTCCAAGTCGGCGGGGTCCTCTATGTAGAACGCGGCTTTGAGGGCTTGGAAGAAGTTCTTCTTGCCGACGTGGTTCATCGGAACATTGGCTCGTTGAGAGTAATGAAATTGGTCCCCCGTGACGGCCTGAACGGGTCCGAATGATGTTGGCCTCTTGCCCAGCTTTTCGTCGTAGTAAATCTTGTCCGCTTTCTTCTTCTCCTCTTTCTTCCTCTTCTCGTCGTTGTTGGAGTCCCCGTTGTCGCTATCGTCGTCGTCGCTATCGTCGTCGTCGCTATCATCGTCGTCGCTATCATCGTCGTCGCTATCATCGTTGACGCCGTCATTGTTATTTTTCTCGTGCGGCTCGTCATCAAAATACCCATCGTCGTCGTTGTTGTTCGGGGAGGGGGTCTCCTCTACATCACTGGAGTCGTCATTGCTTTTGGGGTGCAATGATTGCGGGAGAGGATCGCAAAGCATCTTGACAGGGACGTAGAGCGTGAAACCCTCAACGCCGAGCTCCCCAAGAGTCACTTCGTGAGACTTTGCCGCGTTAGCCTTCTCGTAGTATTTGATGATGGCAGCTTTCGCGAACACCGACGTTATTTTAACCAAAACTCGTCTCGCTTTCACAGCAGCGGTAGTCTTCTTAATACTGTACCCGCCTGGCTGCAGCTTTTGGTTCACATCTGTGTCGGCCACTACGACCCCTGTCGCAATTCGCCCAAACATCTCCCCCTTATGACTGGTCGCAACATCAACAAGCCTCCCAACAATCGCCTCCGACCTGACCTTCATCCTCCAGTTAATGTCCACCATCTTCGACAACTCGGTGTATATCCGGAGGGAGACAATCGTGTCAAGGGCGGCATACTTGATCTGATCCGCCGTCAACTCCTCAGCGCTCCAATGCGACGACTGCAGCCCCTTGTCCAACTGCTCCCCCAAAACCAACTTCGTCAACGCCTGCAGGCTGACTGAAGCGCTCGGAACAACGCCCCTGTCATTCGCCATCGTCGCGAGCTCGACCCGCGCCGAATTCTCCTTCAAATCATGGCAGGCAAAGTCCCTCTCGATTTTTGCGACGTCGACTCCAACGGACCTCCCTGTGAGCTTCAGTGTATTTAGCAAGAGTACGAGCTTTCTTGGGAGACTTTTGAAGCCCTTCACCCGAAAGAGAATGGTTTTAATCCTCGTGTCCTCACCATCGTCGCCGTCGTAATAGCTGATCTGGATCAGCGATATTTTTTCGGGGCCGCTTCTGTTATACTCCCACTCTGAGTCCAATGCAATCGTATCATTATCATCCTTTGCCTTCTCGAGGATATTGCTGCAGGCGGTATTCATGTCCTCTCGGCTAGAAGAGATGACACGAACATCATTGGAGTCGTATTGGGGAGGGGGGAGCTCGTAGGGGTCCCTCGTTCTGTTGGAATTGAAGCGCTCTTGTCTCTCCGCTACGCCGTTGAAAACTTTCTGGAAGAAATTGCGGTCGTGGGATGGCTTGTCAGTCGTGACGTGTGTGATGCACTCCTGGTTGTACTCCTTCTGCGTCTGTATCATCGCTTCGAGGGGAGTTCTCATCTGGTCGTGGCCGTCCGTGACAGTCAAATTCTGGACCCGGATCTCCCCGAATTCGTTCGTGCCCGTCTGGAGACACGCGTACAACGCCTTGCCGTTGAGGCGTGCTAGTAATTTAGGAACTTTGTAGGAAGCGTCGATACTTAAACTAGTGCTAGGTTAGACATCGAAATGCTCGATATCGCGCGAGTCGCGTTTGCTGGCTGTCGAAATAGTTCTCTCACCTAGTCGCACTCCGCATCTTCACCGCCTTATCACAGTGTGTCCTAATCGACGCAGAGTAACTCAGGTACACGGACTTGATGTAATTTTTGCTTCGAATCTTACCGTTGTACTTTTTGGGGTCACCGTACCTACTGAACTGCTCGTGCTCGTCCTTATTTGTCGAAATCTTCGGTTGCATCGACTCTCTCTCATACTGCACCCATAATTCTGCGTGATGGCTTGTCTGCAGTTCCAAAATCATGCTGGCGATTTGAGAAGACTTCATCCCACTCGCAAACGACGCAACCACCATCCTCATTAGCGTCCGGTCGATTCCCAATCTTTTCGTTAGGTGAGCCGGGAAGTGTGTCTGGAAGTCGCTCCATTTCATCGAGTCCTGGTCAAAACCATTAAAACGATAACGCACAGAGGTGTCGCTCTTTTGCAACTTTTTCCCCCGGTGGTCATTTTCCTCTTCCTCCTCCGAGTCGCTCTCGTCAACGCTCATCTCGTCGTCGCATAAATCAGCCACCTCCTGTTTGGGTGCCTCAGTATACTCCTGCACGCTCCCCGCGGACTTAAAAAAATTCACAAAATTCAAGGAGTCCATTGCCTGCACTCCATTCTTCCTCTCCCTACTCGGTTTCAACAACTCGTGCTTTTTCCCACACGTCTTGCACCTATATCTCATACCCATCAAGTAGTAATCACGATGTAACCCAATGACACGACGAGCCGGCTTTTTCGACTCCCGCCCGTCCCTCTCAACATTGTGGTTCGACCCGCATGTTGGACAACTCGGGAGCACCTCGAACCTCACATCGGGGACCCAGACATAGGTGTCCATGTAATAAGCGCTCTCGTGGAACTCGATTTTCAGCTTCCCACAGAGATACTTCGCTGCACAGGCCCTCACCCACCATCCGTTCATGTCGAGATATTCACGCAGCCAACTCGCCATTTCTCCCTTATTTCCAATGGAGATGGCCCCATGAATGGCAGGAAGAAGAGCAGCCATCGCGTCGCTGTAGGTTGAATCGGTCCTCAGCATGTCAATGACGCCCACCCCCTCATCATCTGACTCATCCTCTTCATCTTCCATCAACCCTACATTCACATGACGATTGTCGTCGACAGGATACGGGTCGTCTGCTGTGTTGCTGTTGGATGGATCGGATGTGTTGACGGTGGAGGAAGACTGTTTGTCTGCTGTGTTGTTGTTGGAGGGATCGGATGTGTTGACGGTGGACGAAGACTTCCGCCTTTTCCGCCCTTTCTGTGGGGTGGCGAGGGGAGAAGCATTCATCGCCATTGACAATTAAAAACTTGTCGCAGCTATGAATACGCTAACGTTATTCTGATATGGCACGGTTTTTTCTGCAAAAAAGAAGCGTTGGTGAAGGGAAATCAGTACTATTGCTGATTTATAGGCAATTTCTGGAGGCTAATTTAAAAGGCTATGGCTAAGTCACGACATATTATAAGGACGGAGCCTTTGTATTATAGTATTTACAACCTCGATTCAAGTTATGAACTTTGTAACTTCATCGGTATGTGAATTATTCATCATCAAAGATCGCCTATAAACCCCCAGACTATGGGCCGATAGCCTGGTGTTTTGCTCAGCCAGCCTACTATTGGGGTTAAAAGGACTTTATTATCAAACAGGGAGGTGCGTGGGGTTGTTGACTTTGTTACATTTCTAAAACTAAAACGAGCTTACAATGTATATGTAAAGTTTGTGCCTTGGTACGTACCAGAAAATGTTGCCTAAATGTCGGCATTAAGAATCTCATCGAAGGCACCTCCAGAATCACAAAGTCATCGACAATTACATGTGCTATTGAAATCTCCACCACTCTGCAGAGCAAAAAGAGAAGAAAAAAATGTTCAGTAACACGCATTTTTGACGGTTCCAAATGTTGCCTGTGATACATTGCACGCTCGCAGCGCAAAGACACTATCTGTCTGGTCTGGTGGCTCCGTTCTCCTCTGTAATTGCATTTATATTCTCACCTAAATCCGTATTCTGCGTCCTGAATAGCCTCCATTTAATCCTTGACTTGCCAAAAAAAAATAAACTGCAATATTTTCCTTCACAGCACAAACACACACCTTGGTGAAAAAAAAATTGACCAATAGGCGAATTGAACGCCTGACCTTCAGATTTGGAATCTGCTGCTCTACCAACTGAGCTAATCAGTCCCAGAAAGCCTAGTTAAAGCTGAAGTAAACCTCAACTAAACCTAGGCATTTCAAGCTTGAGTCTTTGCATTTTTTTCCCATTTTTCCATTTTCTACCCCAAGAAAACTAGCAAAATACCAACATATGAAAGTTTGTTGAAAAATCATATACGCTATCGCTATATCCTTACAAGAAGACTCTATCTGAATAAAATAACCCTCCAGGACTCACCATGTTAACGAGAAAGAAGGAGGTCGTATCGCTACCGTCATTGTTATTTTTCTCGTGCGGCTCGTCATCAAAATACCCATCGTCGTCGTTGTCGTTCGGGGAGGGGGTCTCCTCTACATCACTGGAGTCGTCATTGCTTTTGGGGTGCAATGATTGCGGGAGAGGATCGCAAAGCATCTTGACAGGGACGTAGAGCGTGAAACCCTCAACGCCGAGCTCCCCAAGAGTCACTTCGTGAGACTTTGCCGCGTTAGCCTTCTCGTAGTATTTGATGATGGCAGCTTTCGCGAACACCGACGTTATTTTAACCAAAACTCGTCTCGCTTTCACAGCAGCGGTAGTCTTCTTAATACTGTACCCGCCTGGCTGCAGCTTTTGGTTCACATCTGTGTCGGCCACTACGACCCCTGTCGCAATTCGCCCAAACATCTCCCCCTTATGACTGGTCGCAACATCAACAAGCCTCCCAACAATCGCCTCCGACCTGACCTTCATCCTCCAGTTAATGTCCACCATCTTCGACAACTCGGTGTATATCCGGAGGGAGACAATCGTGTCAAGGGCGGCATACTTGATCTGATCCGCCGTCAACTCCTCAGCGCTCCAATGCGACGACTGCAGCCCCTTGTCCAACTGCTCCCCCAAAACCAACTTCGTCAACGCCTGCAGGCTGACTGAAGCGCTCGGAACAACGCCCCTGTCATTCGCCATCGTCGCGAGCTCGACCCGCGCCGAATTCTCCTTCAAATCATGGCAGGCAAAGTCCCTCTCGATTTTTGCGACGTCGACTCCAACGGACCTCCCTGTGAGCTTCAGTGTATTTAGCAAGAGTACGAGCTTTCTTGGGAGACTTTTGAAGCCCTTCACCCGAAAGAGAATGGTTTTAATCCTCGTGTCCTCACCATCGTCGCCGTCGTAATAGCTGATCTGGATCAGCGATATTTTTTCGGGGCCGCTTCTGTTATACTCCCACTCTGAGTCCAATGCAATCGTATCATTATCATCCTTTGCCTTCTCGAGGATATTGCTGCAGGCGGTATTCATGTCCTCTCGGCTAGAAGAGATGACACGAACATCATTGGAGTCGTATTGGGGAGGGGGGAGCTCGTAGGGGTCCCTCGTTCTGTTGGAATTGAAGCGCTCTTGTCTCTCCGCTACGCCGTTGAAAACTTTCTGGAAGAAATTGCGGTCGTGGGATGGCTTGTCAGTCGTGACGTGTGTGATGCACTCCTGGTTGTACTCCTTCTGCGTCTGTATCATCGCTTCGAGGGGAGTTCTCATCTGGTCGTGGCCGTCCGTGACAGTCAAATTCTGGACCCGGATCTCCCCGAATTCGTTCGTGCCCGTCTGGAGACACGCGTACAACGCCTTGCCGTTGAGGCGTGCTAGTAATTTAGGAACTTTGTAGGAAGCGTCGATACTTAAACTAGTGCTAGGTTAGACATCGAAATGCTCGATATCGCGCGAGTCGCGTTTGCTGGCTGTCGAAATAGTTCTCTCACCTAGTCGCACTCCGCATCTTCACCGCCTTATCACAGTGTGTCCTAATCGACGCAGAGTAACTCAGGTACACGGACTTGATGTAATTTTTGCTTCGAATCTTACCGTTGTACTTTTTGGGGTCACCGTACCTACTGAACTGCTCGTGCTCGTCCTTATTTGTCGAAATCTTCGGTTGCATCGACTCTCTCTCATACTGCACCCATAATTCTGCGTGATGGCTTGTCTGCAGTTCCAAAATCATGCTGGCGATTTGAGAAGACTTCATCCCACTCGCAAACGACGCAACCACCATCCTCATTAGCGTCCGGTCGATTCCCAATCTTTTCGTTAGGTGAGCCGGGAAGTGTGTCTGGAAGTCGCTCCATTTCATCGAGTCCTGGTCAAAACCATTAAAACGATAACGCACAGAGGTGTCGCTCTTTTGCAACTTTTTCCCCCGGTGGTCATTTTCCTCTTCCTCCTCCGAGTCGCTCTCGTCAACGCTCATCTCGTCGTCGCATAAATCAGCCACCTCCTGTTTGGGTGCCTCAGTATACTCCTGCACGCTCCCCGCGGACTTAAAAAAATTCACAAAATTCAAGGAGTCCATTGCCTGCACTCCATTCTTCCTCTCCCTACTCGGTTTCAACAACTCGTGCTTTTTCCCACACGTCTTGCACCTATATCTCATACCCATCAAGTAGTAATCACGATGTAACCCAATGACACGACGAGCCGGCTTTTTCGACTCCCGCCCGTCCCTCTCAACATTGTGGTTCGACCCGCATGTTGGACAACTCGGGAGCACCTCGAACCTCACATCGGGGACCCAGACATAGGTGTCCATGTAATAAGCGCTCTCGTGGAACTCGATTTTCAGCTTCCCACAGAGATACTTCGCTGCACAGGCCCTCACCCACCATCCGTTCATGTCGAGATATTCACGCAGCCAACTCGCCATTTCTCCCTTATTTCCAATGGAGATGGCCCCATGAATGGCAGGAAGAAGAGCAGCCATCGCGTCGCTGTAGGTTGAATCGGTCCTCAGCATGTCAATGACGCCCACCCCCTCATCATCTGACTCATCCTCTTCATCTTCCATCAACCCTACATTCACATGACGATTGTCGTCGACAGGATACGGGTCGTCTGCTGTGTTGCTGTTGGATGGATCGGATGTGTTGACGGTGGAGGAAGACTGTTTGTCTGCTGTGTTGTTGTTGGAGGGATCGGATGTGTTGACGGTGGACGAAGACTTCCGCCTTTTCCGCCCTTTCTGTGGGGTGGCGAGGGGAGAAGCATTCATCGCCATTGACAATTAAAAACTTGTCGCAGCTATGAATACGCTAACGTTATTCTGATATGGCACGGTTTTTTCTGCAAAAAAGAAGCGTTGGTGAAGGGAAATCAGTACTATTGCTGATTTATAGGCAATTTCTGGAGGCTAATTTAAAAGGCTATGGCTAAGTTTCGACATATTATAAGTACGGAGCCTTTGTAATGGAGTATTTACAACCTCGATTCAAGTTAATGAACTTTGTAACTTCATCGGTATGTGAATTATTCATCCTCAAAGATCGTCTATTAACCCCCAGACTATGGGCCAATAGCCCTTAAAAATGAAACAAAAAAATCTTTAAAAGAAGCTTCCACGAGATTGAAAACGGCAAACGAACAAACACGCACACACACGAACACTGTCGGGAAAAACGAAAGGAAAACACATCCCACCCACCAGTTTTGAAGTCAGAGATGATACTTTCTCGGTTTTGTCGCCCTCCTCCTGGCGTGCTAGGGCCTATTTCGCTCCCCTCCTTCTCCTCCCCCTTCGGGGAAAGAAGACATCATCATCGCCTGCAACAGCGATCGTTGAACAGCGGCGCAATTCTACCTGGGTTGGCTCTTTCGGCCACGACAGCTGCGGCAGGGTTTCTGGCTGCAGGGTATCTTGGAGAAGGCTTGTTGATGATGCAGGGGCTAACCCCGGTGGCCGGAACCCCTTCGCCAATAAGCGGCATTCCTTGTGCGATATTGCTGGGCGCTGCCGTGAACAATTTTTTACAGCCTCCGAAGGCTACGTTTGATGCTGGACAGAAATTTTGCAGTACAACCGTTCTTCGTGCTGGCATAATTGCTGTTGGGGCGAAGCTGAGCTTTGTTGAGCTGACGAGTACTGGGATGAGTGCTGTCCCTGTTGTGGTATCTTCTGTTGCTGCTGGACAATTATACATCCCAATGGCATCACGTTACCTCTCCCTTGACCCTAAACTTGGAAAGTTGATAGCAGCTGGGACATCAATTTGTGGTGTGACTGCCATCACAGCTCTGTCCCCAGCCATCAACGCATCATCAAAACAGACAGCTATTGCCGTTGCTAACGTGGTTGCGTTTGGAACTATGGGGATGCTTGCCTATCCGTACCTGCTCCATACCATTTGTGGTAGCAACAGTGAACAAGTTGGAATGATTCTTGGTGTCGCTATTCATGACACATCGCAGGTTCTAGGTGGAAGTATGACATATGCACAAGTTTACGGGGACGAAGTTGCGCTCAAAGTCGCCGCAATAACAAAGCTGACAAGGAACCTTTTGTTGGCGGGTGTAATCCCGGGATTAACATACCTCCACCACCAGGAAATGAGCGGCGCATCTAAAACATCATCAGAGAAAGAAGCGGACGATGGCACCGATGCCACATCTGCGACGGCGGATACAACAACAGCTATATCTGGCCTCGCTACCTTCCAGAAGTATGTACCCTCTTTCCTCGTAGCCTTCATTGGAATGGCAGGTCTCAGGACTGGAGGAGATCTCTATTTTCTCGATAATGAAGTCTATACTCAGGGAATAAAATTTGTTGGCTCTGACATCTCAAAGTACTGTCTTGGTACAGCCATGGCCGCCGTTGGCTTATCTACGAGCGCAAAGAGTCTGCAAGGGGTTGGTCCCAAACCATTCCTCGTGGGAGGGTCGGGAGCACTTGTTGTTGGAGGAACAGGATTTTTCGTGTCTAATTTGGTGTGTTAAGCCTAGTGTTGCAAGAATAGAAAACATTTTGACGTAGAATAAGATGCCGCCGTAAATTTTTTGGCATTTCCCCCTAAGACAAACGCATTTTATTCGCTCATATTTAGTTCAACAACAAGTTACAATTACAATTCAACAATATTAGCGTCCCTAAAGACAGCAGTTATCCTAGCCTCAAAGAATGCCTCAGCAGCTTCAGAATCGAATTCGTTTGCCAAGGAGCTTGAGGACGCCGTCCTTGAGAGAGGAAGAGGCTTTTCGGGAGTGCTTGCTGCTGAGCCCTTTTTCGGGTTCGGCAATGGTGGCGGCGTAGCTGGCTGGGATCGGGATTGTGATATGGTCCCCTTCTTCCGTTTTGTCTCCTGCTGCTGCGGTGGAGTATCGGGTTTTTGTTTTGGCGCCACTTCATTTTTTATTTGCGGCGATTTAGACGGTTCGAAAACCTTAGGCGTCTCTGGCGTCTCTGAGACTTCTGGCGTTTTTGGCTTCTCTGGGGTCTCTGGTGTCATCGTTTTTCCTTCCTCTTCAACCTCTTTATCTTCTTTCTCGTCATTGTCATTGTCATTGTCATTGTCATTGTCATTGTCATTGTCAGTGTCATTGTCATTGTCATCGTCACTGAAGTCACCGAAAACGAATTCTTCCTCCTCTGGCGGTATCTGCTTGCTTTTCGTTGTCTCTTTCTCCTTCTCCCTCTTCGCCTCTCGGTTTGCCAGCGCCACCTTCGCCTCTTCTTCCATCTTCCTCTTCTCTGCCACTGCCACTGCCACTGCCACTGCCAACTTCATTTGACGATTTTTCTCAGCTTCCTCCTTCAATTCTTCGTCAGTCTTTGCTTTTATGAACTCTTTCTTCTGGGGTAGTTGAGCCATGACGGTACCTTGGTTGGAAATGTAAATCATATCTCCGTGTTTCAAACCTGCTTTGGCTAACGTATCGGAATCGCTCCCTCTTATGGCCTTCTTGTATCCTTAGTCAGAGAACATTTGTAGTTTGTTTGGGTCTTGCCCGAGTCTCTTGCCAATTTCAGCCTTCAATTCTCCGAATTTGTTATTTTTGGTCAATTCTAATCTAGATCTTCCTGCTTGAGACATGACTCTCAGAATTACTGCGTCTGACATTTCGTTTAAGATTATTTATTTTGGTTAATACTTTTAAGATTTCACTTGTTTGGGGTTTTGGGGTTTTGGGG
>ENA-OWPI01004656-OWPI01004656.1-marine-metagenome-genome-assembly--contig:-NODE-4656-length-10840-cov-2.672675_pt1 | contig 10840 bp, 11 predicted proteins | sample MGYA00238138_ERZ651775 | MGnify/ENA primary metagenome ERZ651775 (study PRJEB26906, sample SAMN06265043) | marine metagenome | isolation source: Helgoland LTER site | place: Germany:Helgoland, sampling...
TTGTATTTTGTCACTCTGACGCTGTTCCGTTGTAGCGTAGCAAATCGCCATCAACTACACTAAGTAAAGAAACATCGGTCAAGTCATTTAAAGCGCTAGCACCGCCACCACCGCCACCAGCATCAATCCAAACCGTGTCGTAATCAGTCGCGCTTGCTTTAGATAATACTTGACCTGCTGTTCCTCCAGCGACTAAACCAACACCAGTCGCCCCAGTTGCCCCAGTTTCACCCTGAATTCCCTGAATTCCCTGAGCACCTGTATCACCTTGAATACCTTGAATACCTTGAATACCTTGAGCACCTGTATCTCCTTGTATTCCTTGAGGCCCTGTTGCGCCAGTGTCTCCTGTCACACCTTGTATCCCTTGTGGCCCAGTGGCTCCTGTGTCTCCAGTAGCACCAGCTTCCCCCTGAATACCTTGAGGGCCAGTAGCTCCAGTAGCTCCTGTATCACCTTGGATGCCTTGGATACCTTGGATACCTTGGTCTCCCTGCGGCCCTTGAGCACCTGTATCACCAGTATCACCTTTAACACCTTGGATTCCTTGCGGCCCTTGTGCGCCTATGTCTCCTTGTGCTCCCTGTGAACCAGTATCACCCTGAATACCTTGCGGTCCTTGTGAACCAGCATCGCCCTGCAAACCTTGGGCGCCTTGAGGTCCAATGTCCCCTTGTAAACCTTGTAAGCCTTGTGGCCCTGTTAAACCTGTCGGACCAACATCACCTTGTAGACCTTGCAAGCCCTGCAATCCTTGCAAGCCCTGCGGACCAGTAGCGCCAGTATCTCCTTGAATACCCTGTAAACCTTGAAGACCCTGTTCGCCTTGCAATCCCTGCTCACCCTGTGGGCCTTGCAAACCTTGTTCGCCTTGTAGACCTTGTGGGCCTTGTATTCCTTGCGGCCCAGCATCGCCCTGCAAACCTTGTAAACCCTGCGGCCCAACTGAACCAATATCGCCTGTGTCTCCTTTGTCGCCCTGTATGCCTTGTATGCCTTGAAGTCCAGCATCGCCTTGGATGCCTTGTGGCCCTTGTGGGCCTTGTGGCCCTGTTGCGCCAATAGGCCCAGCATCACCTTGAAGACCCTGCAAACCTTGAGGCCCAGTGGCTCCTGTTTCACCTTGAGGGCCTTGTAAGCCTTGTTGGCCTTGTGGCCCTGCTGGGCCAGTTAATCCCTGCGGCCCTTGAGCGCCAGTAACACCAGCAGATACCGATTCAACAATGGTTGAAGATGGCTCTGTGATAACGCTAGTAGCATTGGCAGAAACTGACTCCACAATAGTTGAAGATGATTCCGTCACAACAACAGAATTGTTGTTAACCGTTTCAACAATTGTGAATTCGTTACTCATCGCGTGACTCCGAAAGAAACTTTAACAGCGCCCTGAGACAAGCGACTTACAACACCAGATGAGTCTTCCAATTCCAAATCATAAACGCCAGTCGCCCAATCAAAGGCAGAGGTGGCGGTAGCACTAACCGTCAAGGTTACTTTGCCATTTGCGGCGTCTATTTGAAGAAAACCGTTTTCGGTTGTTGCATCAAGATAAATGCTGTCACTTCTAACTGTTGGTCGAATCTGAAGCCTAGCTGTATAACCAGTCAAGTCAATAGCAGAACCCTCGGAGTCCTTCCAAACAAATATTTTCTGCAAGGTTGTACCCTGCTCAATAACAAAATCATAAGTTACAGCAGTCATTTTTCCACCTAATAAATTTGTGCGCCACTAAAAAGTTCCGCGTTTAACTATCACCCAGACTACGCCAGCAATCAAAACCAGCCCAGTCACCACCGATATAACAATCAATACGCCGTTTATCCAAGCCCACACCAACTGTTTACGCTTGTAGATTGCCAGCGCTTTCTCACGTTCGGCTTGGTCGCGCTCACGTTTCTTTTTTGCTTGGTGGGCGAGAAAATCGTCGTAGAGACCTGCCCGCCCGCTGTAAATCAAGATGGTCTTTAACTCAGCCTCAGATTCTCGCAAAGCCTCCAGCGCCCAGAACTCCTCCGAGTCGCTACCCTTGCTGGATGCCTTCTTTGCTATCTCAGCCTTAAGGCCGAAATACTCACCTAGCTTGGCTCCGCAACTAGCTATCTCTGAACCATTTTGCAGGCTGGTCTTGATGACTGCGAACGCGGCATTAGCCGCCGCCAACTCAAGTAGCATTATTTAGGCAGAGAGCCGTTTGAGCCAAGCCACATGAATAAGCCAACGACAGCCGCACCCACCATCCACGTCAACTTGGTGAGTACCGATTTGCCAACATTCTGATAAATCTTCTGGAACGCACGTTCAGCCGCCTTCTCAGCGATAGCGTCAATCTGTGCGTCAGTTAGTTGGACTTCGTTGGACATGGTTTAATTTTCCCAGTTCTGAGCGCTCACAACGGCTATCAGTTGCTCAACATTTTCGCACAACTTAATCGCCGCTTCAAGTCGGTCGGCTTCAGCCACAATCGCCGCACGGTTTGTAACCACGTCAGCAGGGATAGCCACGTCACGCTCTGCCTTGCGAATAACCATCCAGTCAGTACCAGCCAGCAGACCACCAGCGGTAGCCTTGACCTGAGCAATCCAGTTAGACTTCAGACCCTTAGCCACCAACCGCTCATCGCTGTCCACCATTGCAGGCTCACCGTCTACCTCACCCAGCACCTTGACGTACATGGGGTTGCCGTCTTCATCGACCTCCTCACGGTCTTCCAATGTTTTGGGGTTGTTGATGTCGCCATTCCAATAGAAGCGGTCATCAGCACGGGCTGGTTCAGTTTCCCATGTGATACCCAAGGCTAGTCGAGCAATAGCTGTTGACCTGCGTAACCAGTTGCTTGGGTATTGAATGTCACCCAACGTGAAGGCACGGTCGAGTGGGAGGGTTTTGTTGTTTACTTTGTACATTGTGTTTCCTTATCGTGCGAGTGAGTTCTTGAATGGGTTTTCTGCAAAGGCGGCATAGATGTATATTTCACCGCTTCCGTTAAATGTTGCACCTGTTGCTCTTAGTTTAAATCCGTTAGACAAAAAGTCTATAGCGTCACCCGGTGCGTATTCGGCACTGGCTGAATCGGGATACAAGTCATTTGTTACTGCGTTGTAAGTATTTCTAGATGTATCACGAATAACCCAGTTTCGTGCCGAGGTGCTTTTAAACAAAATAAACTTCGGCTTAAACCCAAGGAACACAAAAGTCCCATCAGCACTACCATTGCCCGTGTAGCTTCCGAAAGAAGAATAGCCGGGGACTTCAGCAAAGCAGTAGGCGACAAATGTGCCATTGTTATCGTTAGCAGTTGCTTCGCTACCTAAAGAAAAAGTTGTTGAAGTAGGAATTGCACTATTCCAGTAGGATGCACTTGAGGCTACAGCCCCCGTGGTATTTGGAAAAATGCGTTGCAAACCAGTAAAACTACCATGCCATGCGGCCCAGTTGTAGGGAGTGTTTCTACCCTTAATAATAATAAACTTAGGTGCAACACCCAGCCCATGACCCACAGTAGCATTTGCACCAGTGCCCGTGTAAGTCACCACTGAAAACCCAGCCGTAGGGTTGGCACTGACTGTTGAGGTTATGGAGCCGTCTGTGTTGCTTACACCTGCTCCGTTGGCTTTCCAAAGCCAGCTGACGTACGAATCAGCAGCGTTTACGCCGTTGTTTGTCCCAACTGTAAACCCATCGGAATCAATACTTGTAACCCGCTCTGTTGATGTGTCTTCATCATCTGTTGTATTTGAAAACAAAGTGAGGTTAACTCCACGAACCGCATCAACAAGATTGTGATTGTTTGCTGTGCTTCTGTTTTTTATCCAGATTAAGTCGGGCTGGAATCCTGCGCCAGTTACTTCTAAACTTGCACCATTGTTACCTTCGTATAGAACCGTATTAAAATACTCACTCCCATCCACAATAGTCGAGTCAGGTAAGTTACCCGTGTGCAAAGGCAAGAAGCCTGTGGGCGGTGTATAGGCGAATGGGCGTTGACCGAAGTTGGCTGTCCAGCTTGAGTTGTAACCAAAATACGGTCTCCACGCTCTTGCCGTTGACACGGCTGAATCTACTGCGTTAGTGTCAGTAGCGGGGTCGCCTGAGTTCATCCAAGTGCCGTTTTTCCCAAACCAGATTTTCCCGTTCTTGTAAGCAATCATTACAACGTCATTTACCGCATAAGCTGTAAACGTGGCTACGGGGGTACCACCAGTGCCATTTGCTGTGTTGTAGTAGCCGCCGTTACGGCTCAAGATGGCTTTATCTACAAACGCATAAGAGGCACCCGGAGCACCGCTAGTCGTAGTTGGGTCTATGATTCCCACATAAGTTCTTGAGGTATCCATAGTTGTACAAACACCCTCCCAGTACCATCCTTCTGTACTACCAACAGGCAATGTAATCGTGCTCCAAATGTGCGTTGGGTTTCCAGAAGGGGCGGCAGATAAGTTTGCGTTGGACGTTGTTGGCGCAAAAGCGTTGCCGCTACGGTCTATTGGATTTAACACAGCATAATTCCCACCATCCGCATAAATCGTGGGTGTGTCTGTCATGCTGTCGTAAGTAGCCCCGCTGGTCAAACTAATGTTGTTAGGTGTCCAGTCGTTGCCGTTGCCACTTGCATCAGCTACCAAGGTTGTCGTGTTGGTTGCATCGCTAAACGGCAGGTAGAAGCCGTTAGTGCCGTATGTGCCAGCGTAGGCGACAGGTTGCCATACGCCTGTGTCTTCGTTGTACTCGCCAAAGTCTGAGGGGTCTAGGGCTTGTCCGTTAATTGCGTTGAACTCAGCAAGGTATCCGTCTGTATAGAGCGAGGGTATCTGGCTTGCACCAATCCAATGACTATAAGCACCAAAAAACTTGGTGTCATAGTTTAATGTTGGGTATGTCGCTGTACCAAAAGAAATTACTTGAACTCCATTAACGTATATTTTTAAACGATTAGATGGAGTCGCTTGAGTGGTGTCTGCTACACAAACAACATGATACCAAGCGCTTGGGTCACGAAAAACTTGTGTCGTGATAAGTTGATAATTAACACCACCGTCTACGTTAAATGTTAATGTGTCGCTACTTGTAAACTGTATGTTACCGCTAATTGACCCGTTAAACCCTGTAAATGCAAATTGTTGCGCCCCTAACTTTCCTCGCTTTATCCAAAAAGATATTGTGTAGGTCTTTAAGTCACCCCCACTACCAAACGTCCGATTCAAATAAGCAGACGCACTTGACCGAAAGCGCAGGGAGTTCTCAATGGTGTAGCCACCACCTTGACCCGATGCACCCGCTAGGATGTTTGACCCAATAATACTCATCCTGCGTAACCTCCAGTCCACACAGCTTGGATTTCGCTTGCACCCTTGACAATGTAGTCAACACGGTCAACAGCATCGCCAGCCGTGCTCAGGGTAGGCGCAGTACCACCAGCCCACTTCCACGCGGTATTCCATCCAAGAGTATTGCCGCCACCTGCATCTTGCACGATAAAGATTGAGCCGCTCTGACCAGCCACCGCATTAGTTGGTGCGCCTACGGCTGTCGCCGTGCCCGTAAGCGTAACCGTGAAGTTGTTACTCAATGCCAAGTCAACCGCGATTGTGGCGGTCTCGGATAGCGTGGCAACAGCACCGCGTTGAGCGGCTGTAAACGTCTGCACGGCATCGCTTACGATGACCTTGGCTAACTCTACGCTGTCAATGTATGTAACCGCATCAGTTGTCTGGTCAAACGTGGCAAGGCTAATCCAAGCGTCATTGTCCTCATTGCGAACCTTGAGGATGTGGTTTGTTGTGTCCATCCATAATTGATTTGCATAAGGTACGCTTGGAGCGCTTGCGCCGCTAGATGTGGATGCAATAGCGCCCAAAGCATCATTTAAGTCTGCTCGGAAAGCGGGAAAGCCTTGATTGGCGATGGAAAAGTCGTGCTGTGCCATTTTTACTCCTATGCGGTGGCTAATTCGCCATAACCTTTGGCGACGTAATCGAATGTGCGGCTAACCGCTGAACCGCCTGAGTTTCTAAATGTAATTGTAAACCCAGACGCTGATTTTGAGGTGATTTCGTAGTAGTCGCCTTGCGCTAAATTCTCGGCGGCAATTGCTACGGCTGGCGTTTCTTTAAACGCTTTTCCATAAGTCACGGCATAGGCTCCAGCCCCACTTGCAAGATTGTCTCCAGAGATAACCCTGTCAGGCATATCAATGCTGACGCTCAAAGCCTCCAATTGAGGGCTAGATTCTCCAGATGTAGTGGTCATAACCGCCTTAAACTTAAATGCACGCGCTTTGTAGTCGCCCACAAAGAATGGCCTAAATGCACTCCAGACTGGACTACCAGTAGGGTCATCTTCTGTGGTTGCTACATAAAGTTGGACGTTTGTGTCGCCATAGCTGTTAGGGTCGCCATCAAACAAACCAACACGGCCATCAAAGTTACCCGTGGCGTCATCAAATAGATTGATGTAGTCAAGTCGCGTAACGGTCAAATTGGAGGTAACGCGGCTAGTGTAAACCTGAGTCAAATCAAAGTAATTGGCAAACTCATAAGTGCCAGAAGTTGAAACAGTACCAGAGCCTGAGTCAAAGTCACCATCAGCATCGTCAAACAGACCTGTAATGTCATCAAAGTCTGTGGAGGTATCCAAGACTAAGTAACCGTCTTCCGTGACGCTACACTCGGCTTTAGAGCCTAAGAACGATGGGCTTTCTGTAATGGTCGCCACCACATTGAGGTCTTTAATATCGTCAATAATTGCGACGGTTTGTGTGGCCTGTAATGATTCATTGCCTAGCTTGTCAATTGCCTTGATGAAGTAAGTTCCCGTCATAGCGGGAGCAATGGCAAATGTAGCGGGGCGAGATACCTTGGGAATTAGATCAACAGCGTTTGCGTAGTTAGCACCAACCGTTTCACGCGCATGACGAATCCGATAGTGCGACAAATCAAGGTCAGGCACAGGAGTCCAAGTCAGATATGCCTGCGTACCAATAATGTTGATTGTGAAGTCGCTTACGTTCTGAGGCGGCGCTGTCTTTCCAATGACCTCATGGTTCTCATAAGACCATTCAGATGTAATACCCAATACATTGATTGACCTAGCGCGAATGTTATACAAAGCGCCATCAATGACGTTAGCTAATTGGAACGTGTTGCCAGATGCTTGACCAAGGTTTAACCATTCGGTCTCGGTTGATGGCTTCGCTTGTACTTCGTATCGGTCTTGGAATGTAGCTGTGCCAGTCAAAGTAGCAACCAACTTAGTCACAATCGTTTCGGCATTGATTTCAAGAGTGTCTGTGCTAAGTATCGATGGTGGCGTTAGGTCAATGACGCTTGGAAGATTTGTATTTGGCGCTGGGTCATAAGGTGACTCCTCATTTGTTGCCCAGTCATAGACGTTTGATGCCACCTCACGCAACTCAAGATCAACACCAAGAATCTCGCCAAAAGATATTTGAGACCCAACCACCTCAAAAGGCTTGTTTGACCAACCCATTCTTGTGTTGTTAATTTGCACAATATCACCGACTTGAGCCTTGAGGCCAGTCAGCTTCATTGGCAAGGACGTTGTGATCTGCTGTCGTGCGCGTAGCAATTCAATCTTTGCCAAGCGTTGCGCCATGCTTGCTGATGTAGTCCAAGGCAACTCAATTGACTTGAGGTTTTCTTCGCCGTTGTCTTGAGCCACAAACGTGGTTGATGTAATTGCTGGGAAGTCAGTTACAACATAGTTGTCAGCAGGCGATAAGAATACACCCTTTACGCCGTTGAAACTTTCACGGCGGCTGACCAATGACTGAACTCTAAACCCACCCCTTAGATCGTTTTCGTCAAAGGACAATGTGGGTGTGTAGTAAGCCCCAGCCAAGATGCGCCAAACGCCACCAGACCAAATGCACCTGCCAGCCATTGAGGAAACAATTTGATTGATTATGTCTTCTGGCTTGCTTGATGTTGGGAATGCGCCGTGAGCCTCATACCTGTTTTCAGTCCCGCCTGCGACAAGTGACACATCCTCATCGCAGATATTGGCGGCGGCGGCTAATGAAGTCTCATCAATCTCTGTGGCGTAATCAGCGCCCATGCCGTACTTGGTATTTGTTAAGTAATCAGATAAGCAAAGGGCTGGGTTTGCTGACCAAACAGTTGTCTCGGTGCGTGGGTCATAAACCTTTTTGCCGCGAATCAATGCCGAAACGTTAGGCATACCGTTGTAATAGACGTTTTGATCGTACTCAAGGCGAACGTAAAGCAAAGCGCGACCGCGAACACGATGGTTTGCAGTCCATTTGCCAGCAGATTCAGCCACTAGGTCATTAAAAGCCGTCTGATTGGCAGTACCTAACTTGTACTTAATCCGAGCCTTATTAGCATATTGCCCAGAGGTTACGTTGCCTGAGCCATTAATGACTACCTCATCCTCATTAAAGTAAATCTTTTCTACGCCATCAATCTCATGCCCAGTAAGGGCAATGACCATGTGGAGATACTTGTTTGAGTTTGTTGACTCAAGATAAAGAATCGTGCCGCCCAACCGAGTGCGACCATAGGTAATAACGTGAGGTGCAATTGGTTGCCTTGACGTGACAGTCCTGTCTTGCAGGGTGATTGAGCCGCCGCCTATCGTTGGCTTTTTTGCCAATGCCGCCGAAACCCCGCTGAGAACTAATGAGGTTACGAAACTGGTAGCAAAGTAAGCGGTTGCACCCGTCAAAGCCAAACTACCAACGGCAAATGTGGCAGAACCAACAGCCGCAAGACCAACCACCGCGCCGACACCAGTAGCGACTGCGGCGACAACTAAAGCGGCTTTAACGTACTTTGCCATTTATATGCTCCAAGCGTTGATTGCTTCTCGCATTGAGATAAGAACCAATCCAGTTTCTGTGACCACAGCCATTTTATCGCCGACACAGACGCCAAGGGCTAAATCATCGCCAGATTTAACCAGCACAGCATCGCCGCGTTTAGCCAAAAGAGGCTTTTTAGGCTCTCCAAATGAGTTAATAGCAACACCTTCGACGCCACCATACTTTAAAAGCCTTCTAGCGGCTCCCTTAGACGTTTTATATCCACGGTAAGGCTTGGCGTAGTCCACGCCAGAAATCGCCTCTGCGACCCTAAAAACGAACATACAGCAATCGTTTGTGCCCCACTCAAAAGCGCCAGTTTCTTCAAGCGCTTTATTGAGTTTGAATTCCCAGCCCTCTAGCCTCATGAGCGACCCCATGTAAGCGTAACTTCTTTCATCGCTGGTACGAACTCGCAACCCAAGTCTCCATCGTACTCGCGCTGTTGCTCCTCATTGGTAAACCGCGACTCCCTTGAGCGTTGCAGGTTTATCAGACGCGACTCGTAAGTGATAGAAATAGTAGATGTATCGCCTTCTTCTTGAATGGCTGGAATATCTAACTTGCCCTCAAAGATCATTGTAGGGTCAGCAATCACGCCACTTTCGTCTAAGAACCCCAGATAAACCTTGCCTGACTTACCTTGCTCTGATTCCTGCAAGGCCAAAGAAATCAATTCAGACGGTATGCCATTCATCGTGACTGTGATGCCGTTGGCCTGTATCTCGCTTGTCTCTTGAACGGCTGAGATGCCCATCAAGTTACCGACACCAGTCCAAGTGCGTGCATCCCAAACAATATCACCGTAACCAGACCACATCCTGACGTAGCCAGAAGAAAACAGCCCCTCAAATAGCAAAAAAGGCTGAACTTGCGTAGCCTCAATTGCTGTCTGGACGCCTGATGTTAAATCTCTACTCATAAAGCCTCCGCACAAGCAAAGGTCATCCCGTAAATACTCATGTTATCAATGGAATATTCTGTTTCGTTACTGACCAACCGCCACAAACCTTGCGTGTTGCTTACAGTAAGTGCGGCATCATCATCTGGTGATGAGCGTAAGTTAGGGAATATGTTGATGGTCGCATTGCCAGAACCGTCGCTGTTTACGTCATCCAGTACTTTGTAAAGGCGTGTGGTTGACCCAGAGCCTAGCTGAATCCAATCTCCAGCCTTTAGGATGCCTGTGGTGCTGATTGTCCAGCCATCGGTGATTAACTCATCGCCTGTCTGTGATGCGCCGTTTACCAATGGCGTCCCTGTACCCACGCCACGGGTAGATGGATTGGCTTTGTCGCCCAACAAGAACGTGCCATATTGACCATTCATTTTCAGCAAGAAAGCAATTACTTGCTCGGCATCTGCACGCTTCATAGGCGGCAAAGAGACTTCAGCCTCCCACCATTGACCTTGATGCTTGTAAACCTGTTGCTGTCCCGTAAATGGCGAAGCGTTAACCCCAACAACGGTACGCGCCCGAATGTTTAGGTTTGCAAAGCCAATGCTTGCTGGAAATGAGACAGGATATGTAATAGCCATTTTTTACCCCAAGGCGGCGGCATATGAACCACCGCGCAGTTTTGCATCAGCAACAGCAGACTTGGCGGCGTTAGCAATCTGCGGCATCAAGGTCATTATCTCAGCCCTGACCGTCTGTTGCACGCCCGTTGTGACATTTATGTTTTGCACAATCGTTGTTCCACTGCCACCACTAGATAGTCGGTTGCTTGGAATGATTGAACCAGACTGGTTAGGCACGAACATCTCAGCGCCACGCTCGCCAACCATGTAGGGCTTGCCAGACTGCACAGAACCACCAATGGCTTTACCGCCACCGCTAAAGAATCCATCCATAGCGCCAGCAATCGGGCCAGTTATGGACTTCTGAATCATTATGCGAATCAGGTCGTTGATGATACTGCTCGCCATTGATCTAAAGGCATCCTTGGCGCTCATAGTGCCATTCACCAACCCAACGAACGCATCCTCCATTGACTTCAA
>ENA-OWPI01004657-OWPI01004657.1-marine-metagenome-genome-assembly--contig:-NODE-4657-length-10837-cov-2.611059_pt1 | contig 10837 bp, 4 predicted proteins | sample MGYA00238138_ERZ651775 | MGnify/ENA primary metagenome ERZ651775 (study PRJEB26906, sample SAMN06265043) | marine metagenome | isolation source: Helgoland LTER site | place: Germany:Helgoland, sampling...
CTCTACATCCTACACTACATCCTACACAAGAGCATGCCTATTCAATTGAAATTCGTGTAAGGTTTATATATTATGTTTAGTACTGCCGCCCTCCTCTGCCCCCCCCTCGCCCCCCCCTGTGCTAGCAGTGCGCTTCCGTGCCTTTAGCGAGGCCTCCAACCTAACCAATTTTGGCGTCCATGGACTTTTTATCCCGCCACCTAGGGACGTTCAGCAAGAATTTTGTCTGCAACATTTCTGATGCTAAATTGGGCCGAAGGAAGAAACAGATGTTTGTGACAATCAGACACAACCACATCAGTGGTTCTCGTCAGGTATTGGTCAACGGTGTACCGATACCTTTCACCCGAGGCACAACGGGCATTTGGCAAAGCCAGGACGAGATTGTGTTCAAGACAGAGGATGGCCTGCACACAATCCGTGTCATGATTCTCAATGATGTGATAAACAATCTCAGGGAGAAGTTCCTTTACGCGGTGACTATCGACGGTGAAGAGTGTAAGCCGTGTGATGTGCTTCGGGACAAGTTGATTGACGATTTGAACTCGTCGAACCCAGATCAACAGTCGATGGTAGCAGGGCAGCCAGCGTACGATCCTTCCCTGGCATATACTATCCGAATCTCGATCGACTCCCACAAGGTATCTACCGAGAATTTCGAGAAAAAACCCGTCGCCCTGTTTAGGGTGACCACTACGAGGACAAATACCGAGGATCCGGACGTTGACAACGAAGTCTCTGTGTCTTGGTACAGGTTTAGTGAAATGTTGGAACTCAATGGGGTGCTCAAGACTAGTTACAAGCAGTCTCACTTGCAGTCCAGCTTCCCAGAATTCCCCCCCCGGTGTTATGACCCGCGCGTTCTGCAGTTTGAGGAGCCTTTTCTCCTAGAGAGGAGGGAGGTGAGTTTATTTTACATTTCTCTAGTCCGCCCGCCGGAGAAGAAGTTACTGACCAACCACTCGCCACAGTTGCTGCAGAACTGGGTCCGCAGGGTCTGCGGACTTCCCCGGATCGGCATGAATCAGGACTTTCTCCGGTTTGCACAGCTCAAGCCCATACAGGTAGCGATTGTTGATTAAAGGCTTAATTCGGTTGTAAAAACAACAGAAGAAACCTCAGAGAATGGGGCCAAGAAAGTAGATCGTTGTTTCTGTAGCAAACTATATGGGTTTTCTTTTTTAATTTAACTTAATTGTTGCATCATGTAGGTATCCTATATGTATCACTGTGTATTCTAAGCAGCGTCACTTGTTTCGCAATCTAATCACTGTCACTGTCGGTGCTGACATCGCTTGAGTCGTCATCGCTATCACTGTCGCTTTCGTCAGAACTGCTGATGTACTCGTCGTGGGGTATGTACTCTCCTTCATCCGGCTTGTCCCAACTGGACTCCTCCGTATGCTTGTCATAGTACCAGTAGTGCTGGTGCTCGGGGTGCCACCTCTGGATCCACCGAATTTTTTTCTGCTTTTCCTTCCTCTGTTCGAGGGTGAGAGTGGCAGAAGTTGACTCTGGCTCCCCAGACGACGAGGGCTTAGGATTTGACTCGCTAGGCCCTGGGTCGTGACGATTGTCTTCGTCGGCACTTAAGCTTTTTTTATCCTCGTCTGCCCTGACGATTTCTCTCTCCTTCTCCTCCTCAACTTCCTTCACTTTCTCCTCCTCCCTCTTCTCCATCTCCTCCCTCTGCGCCTGCATCTCCTTCCTAAGCTCTTTGATTCCACTATCTTCGCTGGAGTCGGTGTCATAGTTGGTTGCTGGTGAGCGGGCAGCGGAAACATCGTTTCCGTCGCCCTTGCCTTCGTTGGTATTTCTATCATCAAGATGACCGCCTTTTTCTTGACTTGCTGAATCAGCCTTGCTGGGGTTTTCCAATTTGCCACCCTCAATTTCCACAATGATTTCTTCTTCCTCGTTGTCGTCCTCGTCGTCCTCGTCGCTCTCGTCGTTGTATTCGTCCTCTTTGCTGCCGCTTACATTATCACTTCCACCGACATTACCATGTTGGACATTGTTTGCTCCTTCTTCAGCGGCTGAAGATCCCTTGTTCCCTTCCTCCTCTCCCCCGTCCTTGTGCTTCTTTTCTGTCAGCTCAGCAGATGCAATATCGTCCGCGTCGGGTGAGGGGGGCATTCGAACAGTGGAAAGGTCGGAAATACCCGCCGCCGTGTCATTGAGATTCGTTCTTTTGTCATACTCGTTATTGTTGCTGTTGATGTTGATGTTGGTGTTGGTGTTGTCGTCAGTAGAGCTGTCGAGTGCTACCTCAACACGAGATGACAAACTTGATTCTGGCGTCGATACGACCACCTGCGCCTTCTCTGCTGTCGTCTTTCCTTTTAGATTCTCCTCGATCCTTTCCTCCGCCTTCTTTACTCCTTCCCCTACACGTGACTTACTTTCCGCACGGACTTCCTCCTTCGAGGCAACAATGCTATCCGTTGTGGCGGTTTCCTCCTTATGGCCTGTGTTGCCTTTCTCTCGCTGCAACGGCGTGCCTACTTTCTGTTCTTGAGACCCTTCCTTCTTCTCGCCTACTCTTTCGCCGCTTTCGCCAGCTCTATGAGCACTAGTGACTGCTGGTGATTTTAGTGTGGGAGTAGGCTCATCGGCAATGGGTTCGCGGGTAACTTGTTCTTGGGCAATTGGTTCGTCGGCAGTCGATTCATTGTTCGCAATAGATTCGTCGGCAGTGGATTCGTCGGCAATGGTTTGTGCGGAAGGTGGCATCTCTTCCCCAAAACCCTCCGGCGGGACGAAGTCCTCCTGTAAAAGTCTCCTTACAACCAGTTCGGTTTTATTATTCGTGCCATTCCGCCTGGAGTTGGGGTTGGACTTGTTAACAGCCCCGTCCGATAAGCCTTGGTCCAAGAGACTCACCAACTCCCTCACGCCTTCCCTCGCCTTTCGATCCTTCTCCCTGAGCTTCATTGCCTCCTGTCGCCGGTCCGGATCCGGATCCGGATCAGGGTCCTCATGACCGGCACTCTCCGCGTCCTCACCGCCAACTTCGTCCAGCAACCCGAGCCTCCTTAGACAGTCCTTGTAGTCCCTCCCGACGTCCCGCCAACTCCCCGCCCTGTACATCCCGATGAGAACGTTGAGGGCCGTCGCCGCCGTCTCAAGATTCAGCCGGAGAGACTCCAAATAATTAACGGCGCTGGCGTCCGTAGTCTTGGGAAGGGAGGAGAATGAGGAGGATGACCCGGGAATGAACCCCTCTGTCGAAGCGGCGAAACCGCCGCCACTGCGGCGGTTTGCCGCGGAGTGCGAAAGCACCTCCGCCGTCGTCGTTATCGACGAGGCGTGCAGGGACTCGAGGAGCTTGAGCTGAGAGTGCAGGAGCTGGATGTCTGATCCGGCGGCCGCGGAGGACGACCCCCCGGCGGAGGAGGCGGAGGAGGCGGAGGAGGACGAGGAGGATCGGGAGTGGCGGTAAGCGGGACCGCGGGACCGAGGGCGACCGGCGGAACCACCGTGCGCACCGCCACCGACCCCGCGGGGGGAAGTGGAGGACAAGGCCGAGGTCGAGCTTTTGACTCCGATGTTCTTGCTTACCCCGTTCTTGCTTGCCCCGTTCTTGCTTGCCCCGTTCTTGCTTACACCGTCCTTGCTTACTCCCTTCTTGGAGAGAAGAGATTTGAGGTCTTGTAGTGTGGTGGTTCCCCCGGTTCCAATGCGGGCAGCGTTGGCGTTATCACCCCCAAAACCGATCGACGATACGGGAGCTTTCCCCTCGAGTACCCTCGTCCACTGATACGTGACTTCATCGTCGATACTCCTGCCGAATGCCGTGCGCCCCCTCCACCTCTCCTCCCTCCTCTTTTCCACCTTCCTCGCACCCCTCTCCAGCCGGGCGATGAGATCGTCTACCTCCGAGTGCGTCAGGGCCCTCTTGCTAAGCGACGACCGCGTCTCGTCGACGACGTAGGAGGGGGTGAGGGTCCGGCGGTGGAGGATTTGGCGCCAGGCGGTGGACCGCTCCAGGTCTTTCTGGGCCTGGGTCTTGGAGAGGGAGTGGACGTGGACGGTTGAGGGTGCGAGCTGGGAGGAGGAGACGGATGGGGCGGAATCGGAAGCGGAATGGGGAGGCGAGGCGACCGAGACAGAGACCGGACGGTGCTGCTGCTGCTGCTGCTGCTGCTGCTCCTGCTGCTGCTCCTGCTCCTGCTCTTGCTCCTGCTCCTGCTCCTGCCTCTCTTTTTCTGGCGAGTACGACCGGAGGGAAGGGTCGCCGAAGGGCCGGCTATCGACGAAAGGCTGGTCATCGAACGTTCGTCGGTTGTTGGCGCTGGCGTTGCCGGTGTTGGAGGCGGCGTTGTCGTCGGTTGCATTGGGGTAATCGTTGGGGTAATCGTTGGGGTAATCGTTGGGGTAATCGGCGCGGTTGGAGTTTGGTAGCTTGTGATCGGTCCTCGATTGATGCGGACTCTGGTGCTTCCTGCCCCCGCCCAATCCTCTCTGGGACCCCCTCGCCCTCGCATTTGCACTCGCCCTCGCATTGGCATTCCCTCCAGCTCCGGCAGTCTTCGTCTTCTGCCCTTGTCCTTGTCTCCTGTCCTTTTCCCCCACCCTCCTCGCGATCTCGTCGTCCGTCTTCCCCACCCCCTTCGCGCCGTAAATCGCCTTGTCGTCGATCCTCCTGACGTGGGGCAGCAGGCACGTGACGGTCGGCCTGTAGCCCCTCCTCCCCGCGACGGGGTTCCCCACGAGGCGGAGGGAGCGGAGGGAGAGGTTGCAGGATAGGGAGCGGATGTGGAGGGGGGTCGAGACGCGGTTGTGGGAGAGGTCGAGGGTGTGGAGGGAGGTGAGGAACTCGAGGCCCGCGACGGTCGTTAGTTTGTTGTGGGAGAGGGAGAGGTGGGTTAGGGGGTGGGAGGGGGTCAGGCCGAGGAGGGGACGCTTTAGGGAGTTGTGGGAGAGGTCCAGGGTGAGAAGGTTGGGGGGGAAGGGAGTTAAAGAGGAGGCGTGGGAGGCTGAGGAGGCTGATACGGTACGGAGGAGGTTGTGAGACGCGTTGAGGTGAAGCAGGTTAGGGAGGGAGGAGAGAGCCGTACCCGCCAGGGTGGTCAGCTGGTTGTAGCTGATGTCCAGGGACACAAGGGTGGAGAGAGAAGCGATGGAGAGGGAGGTGGGGTAGATTATGGACGTCAGGCCCAGAGTGGCGAGGGAGAGGTGGTGATGATCGGCGTCGTAGTGATGCTGATGCTGAGGTTGACCTCTGTGCTGAGGTTGACCTCTGTGCTGAGGTTGACCTCTGTGCTGAGGTTGACCTCTGTGCTGGCTCGCGTGAGGAGGGGTGAGAGGTGCCGGCTGGTGTGGGTCCCCTCCGTAAAACGCCGGATAGTCGTCGCGGGTGCTCGTCTCAGGGGATGGGTGTGATTGGTGTGATTGGTGTGATTGGTGTGATTGGTGCGACTGGGACTGGGTTGGTTGGTGTTGTTGGTGGGAGGGGGACAAGGGCGAGGGGGAGAAGAAACCCGCGGAGGCAGCCGAGCGCCGGGAGACCATCTCGCTCATTACGTGGGTCGGTGTCGAGACGTGTCCGTCGTCAGCCGAGGAGGCCTCCACGTGCCAGGCACTGGTGGGGACGCTGCGGGCGTTGATGCTCCTTTTCACGCCGCTGCCGTAAATTCCATTGTGCCTGTCGTTGCCGTAGTCGCCGTGATTGACGTTAACGTTGCCGTTAACATTGCCATTGCCATTGAGATTGCCATTGAGATTGCCATTGAGATTGCCATTGCCATTGACATTGACATTGCCGTTGACGTCGTCCCCCTCGCTTATCACGCTCTCTTTTTCCATTTCCTTCCTGAGGGTGCCAAGATTCCCCAGCGAGTGCGTAAACTTGTAGTTCGTCCCGCTGTTGCGTATGGAGTTGTTGAAGGGGGGGCGGGCTGAGAGGTCATTAGGTGCAGCAGTGACAACGGTTGAGTGCGCCTTGCGCGCGACGCTGTGGCTGGGGTTATTGTTATTGTTGTGATTGTGGTATGGAGAGTTGGCGCGGGGGGAGTGGGCGCGGGGGGACTTGGAGTGAGTTTTTGAGATGGCAGGAGGTGTGGGCGGGGTTGGGGAATCTGGGGCGGAGGTGGCATTGTTGGCCAAGTTTGTGGCGGGGAGATTCGGAGTCAAGGCTCGGGCTGGAGCCGGAGCGAGGGGCAAATCTAGTTGTGGGGATTGGCTTTGGGCTGGGGCAGAAGTAGGGATGGTTGTGGCAGATTCCGAGTGGGGGGAAGACGTGAGATCGCCGATCTGAAGTGCCGGCGCCTGGCCTGCGTCGACTATCGGGGGAGCCTTTGAGACGTTTTTTCCCCAGTCGTCGTCGGCGCTGAAGCCCCACTCGTCCTTCGCCGACGCAGATGACACAGAACCACTGTCCTCTACTGCTGTGCCAACGTTGGCTTCCTCTTCGTCCTTCTTCCCTGCGGCCGTCTTTCGCGCGCTCTTCTTGTGCGCCTCTAGTTGGGCCTCGAGCTCGGCTATTTTCTTCTGGTTTTCGAGGAGCTGCTTCTTGTGTGCCTGCTGCTGCCTAATTCTTTCTTTCCTCCTGGCGGCATTCGCTCTGGCATTGGCATTCCCATTTTTATTTCTGGCCTCGACGGATGCATCACTAAGGCTGTCTCCCGCGTCGCTGGAGCCTGCGCTATCGAAATTGTCGAACCCGACTTCTTCGCTCTCCTTCTGCTGGTTCTGCTGTTTTTTGCGCACTTGCTGCTGATTTTGGTGTTTTTTCTGCTCCTCTAGCTCCTGCTGCTGGCGGAGGATGACCTGCCTCTGCTTCTCCTGTTCCTCCTCAATATATTGCTGCTTCAACCTCTGTTCCTCGAGCTCCCGTTGCTGCTGCTGGTGCTGCCTCTGTATACTCTCCTGCTGCTGTTCTTGCCTCTGCTGTTCTTTCCTACGCTGCTCTTGTATTTGCCTCTGCTGCTCCTGCATCTGTATTTGCATCTGCTGCTCTTGCTCATGCCTATGCTTGTGGTCTTGCGCTTCCGCTTGCGTCGGCACCTGCTGCTGTTCCCGGCTCTTATTTACCGCATTCGCCTGCTGTTGTTCTCCTGCTTTCTTCTTTTTCTGAGGTTGCAAAAGCAACTCCTGGCTGGCCTTGAGTCTAGGCATAATGTTTCCCCCCGTACTTTTATCAACCTGTCCATTGAGCTTGTGGACAAGCGCACTCTCGAATCCGAGCTGGGCAATAAGCCCCGTTTGGGGGTCTCCGAACTGAGACAAAATCAAGTGAATGTCGGAAGGCTGTAAATTGTCCCCGGAGTATTCAAGCACCGCTCGCCTTAGCTGCTCCCCGTTGAGGTTCCTCGACTTTGCCGTGTCGGCAAGTTGAAAGCATTTCCTCATGTCGCACCGCATACGGAGATAGAGAAGGATCTGGCTATAGCTGGTAATTTCCGCTTGGATTTCATTTGTTTCCGGTTGTCCCGTGGTAAGCTCGCGAAGCTCTGCCATGCCATCCACACCACCCTCCTTCTTAATCCTGGCAAGCTGAGATTTCAGCACGGTGAGCATGTGGTTAAGAGAATTGACGGGGAGGGAATGGGGAAGGTGAATCTTTCCGTAAATTGGGAGTGAGAGGAGAGAGAGGGACAGAATCTGAACGTGCTCGTCATTTAGTGTAGCCTTCCTGAAGTCAAGTTTGTCCTTGGATTTTCTCGACACCTCCTGCGGGATTGGGGGATTGGGTTAGGGTGTTAAAATGATACAAGTCGTCGTAGGGAATTCGCTGCACTTGTAGATGTCAGACTTTACCTTTAGGAACTTGGGATTCAATGTAACTCCCCCTTCTTGGGCAAGCCTGATGCAAAGCTGGGTGAACATGGTGCTCTCCTCCACCGTTGGCATCCGGCGCTTCGGGTAGCATTTCGGTTTAGAAGGGGAGAAGAGCCCCATCGTTTGGCGTGTCTAGGGGGACCCTCTCGATAAAATTCGTCGCAAGATTATGATTTGTAGGAGACTTATTATTTCTAGTCCGCTTGTGCACCTCCTGGATCGGATCGGGGATCGGGAATCGGGATGTCGGGATGAAGAATGAAATCAAAAAATTTTGAACTGAAAGGGGCACCCTCGGGAATTTAAATTGTTTTAAATGGCGGGCGACGACCGTATCGCTGATGTTAACTTCCTTGCAATGTTCGATGAATTTGGTGTGTATTTTACCTTTGTAAATGCCGTCATCTGGGGCACATTGTGGCTACTCTACCGCCCTGACCCAAAAGAAACTCATAGCTTCACGAAGACTCTTCTCGGCTTTATCTGCGTCAATTTCACGTATGTATTCACAGTGAACGTTTCCGACAGGGTTTACATGGCAAGACCTGCAGCTGAACGGGTGCCAATGTATGATTTAGGATATCATCTCATTCCCGACTGTCAAGACCTACAGCTTTTCTGCGATTTCTTCGCTGCCGCGAGCGTCTGCGTGATTTGCATTTCGACAATTGTTTACGCCAGGGATATGAAGACTGCTACTCAAGGGGTGCAAGACATTACTGTTGGGAAGCTGCTTTCGCTCACACTGCACACTGTGACTCAGTTCCCTGATAGCAGACTTCCAGGGTATGAGAATGGTTTTCCGTTGTTTGGTGAGTGTATGTTGTTGTTGTTGTTGTTGTTGTTGTTGTTGTTGTTGAGTGCGCGTGCGCGTGCGCGTGCGCTTCCTTTTTGTAATAAAATTCTCACAGAAAAACTCTCAATGAAACCGCTCACACACACACATACCCCCCGACCAATGACCAATACAGGCTATGAGGGACTGACTGACAGGCTAATGAGCAACCACATTTACGAATTCGGGGTCGCTCTGAGCGTTGCGAGCATATACTTCCCAAATCATTTCGGAAAGGGTCCTCGGATCTTCGTGCTAGTGGTTTATACCCTCTTGATGATCAGCTCACGTGGTCACTATACAGTTGACTGCGTGCTCGCTTGGTGGACGTTGGGTGCAGTGGGGAGGATCGACTTGGATAAAAAAAAACACAAGGTTACGAAGTTGAGGAAGGTGAAGGGGAAAGAGCCGGACTATAGCTTCGATGAAAAAGTCGGGCGAGGATTCCTGGCATTCATAGTGTGCTGCAGTATTGTTCCATATGTAATAGATCAGCTGCCGTCGTCGTCGTCGTCGCCGTCAGGTTCGAGTAATGAGATATAAAAAATAAGTTTCCTTCGATAAAAAATTATTATTTTATCGTGCGCCAGTTTTACATAGCCTTATCACAGTCACTAATTTAATCGTACTCATCATCACTGTTGTCGTCGTAATTCTTGTAGGAATTGATCCCCTCCCGTATGTTCTCGCTTCCTGCGTATTTACCGTTGATCATCGATACATGCACGCTATTCACACCCTTGCCCTTGTAATACTCCTCCGGCATATCACCGTCAAAGGTAAGCACCCCATGCTGCGAAAGAACCCACGCAAGCAACTCAGTGCTAAATTCATCCGTCCCCCCCAACTCATCAAAGCCAGCAATATCGTGAATAACCTTCCCGTCCTTAATCAGCACCATCGTAGGCATCACGACGACGCCGAGCTTGTTTACGAGGTACTCGCTCTGCTCCGCGTTGATTTTTACAAACCGCGTCTCCATGTGGGTCTGGGCAAGCTTCTCCAAATGAGCATGGACGTTATCACAATACCTAGTGGTACTCCTATAAAAGTGGCAGACAATCTTCTGGCTCTTCTTGGCAGCATGGAAGAACTCCTTCGTGTCACTCAATTCCATATACCTCCCATGCCCCTGGAACTCCCACTCCTTCCTCTGCTTCTGCTGCTGTTTCATGGCTTCAATCCTCTTCGCGCGGAGCACCTCAAGAGCATCTTCATCCTTCATCAACTCGTCGTACTTCGCATTGTCTGCGTCTATCTGGGCCTCTTGCTGTTCAGCCCCGTCGAGCATTACCTACATATCGAGGGTTAGGGTGGTTAGTTTTGACTTAATACACTGGCGAAAAATTTGAAGTTGTGACCAGCGTAATTCTCCAGGCTATTTACCTTATTGACCATCTGGCCAATAATCTGGTTCTGAGCTCCAAATCCGATGTCCATTTTGAATATTTAGGGTGAAATATTTGTTAATAAGGACAATATCGACATCTAATTTTTGGGGCACGTCTCGTTTCTTGAATGGGAGATCAGTCCATGGAATAATCAGGTTTGAATAACATTTTTAATTTGGTTTCAATCTTTGCAACCTTGCGTTTTTTTCCATTGACTTGACACAATTCAAAATGGAGTTAAAATACTGGGTGCTCCTCAAGATACTCACCACGGGTACCAGCTTCATCATTATTCCCCCCATCAACAGAGTCCCACTGCCGTCCCGAACTCCTCCCTTATTTCGTCAATTCTACCGTGAATCGTTGTTACCAAGTGCGTTAAAACTAAATCCTTCAGACCCTTCATCACCATCTCAGTCAGACAAAAATCCGAAAACCCCAGAACAACTCGAAATCGACCGCCTTTTGCGCGAAGCTTCTTCCCTACGCTCGTCGGCTTCGGAGTTGGAGAAGGTTTTAGTCGATCAGAGGAGGGAATCGGGTGAAGAGGAGCGTAGGAAGCTTGAATTGGAAGAGGAGGAAGGGAAGAAAAGACGAGGTAGAGTGGTCGTGTTCGGTGCTAATGGAGAGTTTGGGGCGGTTGTTGTTCGCACATTGTTGCGTGAATATCCTAGTGTCGACGTTGTCGCGAGCGTGCATGATATAAGTGACGAGACAACTCGAGGATATGGAAGACTGTCGTACATGGTCGGAGCAGAGGACGGGATCGGCACCATCAACCCAGCATGGAGCGACGACAAGACGAGCACATTCGAATACGACCCCGTCG
>ENA-OWPI01004658-OWPI01004658.1-marine-metagenome-genome-assembly--contig:-NODE-4658-length-10833-cov-3.489215_pt1 | contig 10833 bp, 4 predicted proteins | sample MGYA00238138_ERZ651775 | MGnify/ENA primary metagenome ERZ651775 (study PRJEB26906, sample SAMN06265043) | marine metagenome | isolation source: Helgoland LTER site | place: Germany:Helgoland, sampling...
TGAGGGTGAAAAATTTCGTATCCATTTGCAGCCATGCAAGCTTCGATGAGCTTCTCTCCAAAAACGCTGCCTCGCGTGTCGTGAGCGGGCCGCTCGCGGCGATGAGCGAAGCAGGAAAGAACATTTAACCGACGACGAGATCCGCAAAAAGGTCTTGCAAAACCGATTGATTTACGAGGCGACCACGCTTGATGAGAAGAATGAGAAGGCATTGCGCTCTACCTCCGTTGAATCGCCGAGGAAAAGGCGCAAGCAACCACGTCGAAAACACGCAAGCTTTAGCCCTCGTCGTCAACCTCGGCAATACAAAAATAAGGAAAACTCGCTTGCCTTCTCCAATATCAGCCGCGAACAACCAGCAACAACAGTTGCATCAGTAGCAGCAATAACGACACCAATACAATCGTCGACGAAGACGACATCGGCAAAGCTAGACCCGATGAAATACATCGACCCCCAACTCCTCTCAAGCTCCCATATTCGGATGTTCAAGACTTCCCCGAAGCTGATTAAGGAGGGCTGGATCCTAGCCATCCTGCACCATGAAGCAGCCATTACCAAGAAGGCTTTTAGTAGGTGGGCGACTCTTCCCGCAGTCGCCCTCAAGAACGTGCTGATGTCAGTTAATTTATACACCTACTCGCTGCTCAGACTTGCTTACCGCGGTTTTGTATACAACCTCGCCGAGATGCGAAAAATGCGGGAGTCCATCGAGACGGCGCTTACATATTGGTGGATTAAGACGACCCGGAAAACACTTCGAGCGTGGCATTCACTTACTTTCATGCCGCTCTCTCTGTCGGTCACGAAAAAAGTAGAATCCATTATGTCGTTCTGCTCTGACAACTTGACCGTAATTAATCTATTGAGGTTCTGCACGCAGCTACACAAGCACTTTAATCACATGCAGTTGAGTACTCCCGCCGTCGACGACACTGTCTGGGTCCGCATAACGCAGAAATTTTTCTCCAAAACCACGTCGAAAATAATATCCAACTGGAGGACGTGGGCTGTCGAGCAGAAAAAGCTTCGTCTCTTTCACCACCGCTGGTCTCGGCACAATGCTATCAAGATTTGGATCGAATTTACAGCAACAAATTACAAACTCCGGAACCGGGGCGACATCGTGCGCACGGCCTCTCAAAAGAACAGTGCTCACCGAAAGTTTCAGCACTGGAAATACGCGACCTATAGATCTCTGCGACTGGCGAATCTCTGCAATGCTTTTGACAAACAGATTATCCGGCGCGCCTTCTTCAGTTGGTCTGCGGACATTACGACGTGTCAAAATGTTGACGCCGTGGTAAACCTTCGTCTAAGGAACCTTCTCAAGCGACACTTGGACTCTTGGGTATCAAGCTTCATCCTCCACCGGACGTACATAGCCATCAAAGCCAACCGCAAGCGGCGCTTCCTCCACCAAGTGATTCGGAAAATGTTTGGCGTCTTAAAGTACAGGGCAAAGCGAATCCGTCTGTTCAAAAATATTCGAAGGACCGGATTAATCACCAGGGCCTTCCGCGTTTTGGCCAATTATCGGCGATATCGTCGACAAAAACGCCGCGCTATTGAGAGAGCCGAAAGAGCATACATGAGACATCACCTGCAACGGATGAATTCTCGCACCCTTGTACTCAAACGTCGAGGCAAGGTCATCGTGCGCTCTCACCGCTTTTACATGCTCAACACAGCCAGGAAATACTTCATCTTCCTCCACAGGCGATCCACGCGCAACGCCTGGTGGAGGCGCTCCCTTTTCTCTGCCGCGCAGTTTCTCTACAGACACTTGACAAGAAAAGTCTTCGCATCTTACAGGAAACACTGTGTGGCAGCGAAGGCAGTCCGCCGAAAACACCGCCTCGCAACGAGTTTTAGTGCGCTAAAAACCTTCGCTAAAGACTCAAAATACTATCGCAAGAAGCTTGACTACCATGCCATGCGCAGCCGGAACGATAAGCTTTGGCGGACCTTTACGCTCCTGAAGCATTGGAGATCTAAATCTATATTCCTGCGTAGATGTCACGACAAAATCACGTCGTCGCGTCGCAGGAAAACCCTTCGAAAAATTTGGCTCAATTTTCGCGTGCCCTTCCTCTACACGCAGCTCTACGCGGTCACGATAGCCAGTCCTTCGCTCGAAAAACTGCGTCGCCGTGTCTTTGCCGGCTGGAAGACTAAAGTCGCAAAGTTGAAGGCCGCTAGGAGGTTCAGTAACAAGAAATGGAAGGTGATATATGGTAGGGAGGTTGCAGAGAAATTCGAGCGCTGGAGGTGGTGGGTGGACTGGAGGAAGTCTGTTAGGGCTCGTGGCCAAGAGTTAGCGGCAAGAACACTCGATTCGACCCGCGGTAACGTGCTTGACATTTGGAGATCGAAGCTGTCCTACTGCCAATCTCTAAGGGAAAGAGCTTCGCTTGTTTCGAACGCAAGGAGAAGACGCATTCTCCGCAATGTCCTCTCTTCCGCTGTCAATCTTTACAATGATCACATCAAATCGAATGCTCTCTATCAACGCACCGTGTGCGGTAAGCTTCTCTCCCACTGGAGGACATTTACCATCTCTCGGCGACATGAAACTCTGAAAATCAAGAGTGTCGTAAACAGCGTCAACCGCCTCAAGTTACTTCACTCCATCAATGTCTTGCGCGAAAATCTTTTTAAGCAGCAAAGGAACAAGAAAAACCGCGATGCCGCAGGCAGCTTTCACAAAAGTTTCATGGTAAAGCTGGCACTCAATCGCATGAAACGTAACACCGCCCACCTTCGTTCCTCTCGTGTAGTGCTCTCTCTGGCCAATGTTCACCATTGGAAATATCTTGGTTCGACCGCCATAAAGCGTTGGGTCCGTCACGTTGAAGAAGAAAGTATGAATCGAAAGTTTGCGTTGCAAATCAAGCATCACAAGCTTTCGCGGGCTTTAAACGTCTTGAAAGAAAATCGAGCTACTTCGAGACACTTTTCTTGGGTGGAGAAGACCACCCGCAGTTTCTACACGAATCGCTCCAAGCAGCGCGCATTCAGAACCCTCCTCTCCCGTTCGAAAGCGATTTCAAAAAAGCGACGGCTTTACTCCCTTGCCCTCTCCCACTCCCATACGGTCTTTCTCCGGAAAACGTTCGAGACTTTTGTTTCCCACGTGAAAAAATCGATTCACGAAAGAAAGATCAACGCACTGGCGATGGCAACCAATCGGGCAACTGTCCTCCGAAAAATATTCAGCTTTTGGGTTCACAAGACGACGAAAAAAATTGCCAAATCCCTCGCTTTGGCGACCGCTTTTTCTCATCACCGCAGGAGAAGACTATCCTTCGCGATAGCTCGCCTTCGCTCGCACTATCGTGCTCGAGGGCGTGTACGATCCCTCTCGATAACTTCCTTCGAAAACCTTCGAAGACGAGTGCTGTCTCGGACTTTTAAAGCTCTTTTTTCCAACTATCAGACGACGATTCGCTTGACTAAACTGGGCGTTGTTTTCAACACCTCTAAGCTGCTTACCTTGGTAATCGCAGCTTGGCGAAGCTACATCTCCCGGCGCCAATCGCTGCGTACAACGATCCTTTACACAATAGCCCCGCAACGAACTCGCAGCGCGCTCATTCTCGCCATGAAAGTCTGGCTTCACTGGTCTCTTCGGTATACCCGCTTCCAGCTGTTCTGTGCTGACACTGTCACTAAACAAGTGGAAAAAAGGACGACTCAAGTCACTTTCAACTGCATTCACCAGTACACCATCAGATCGAAACAGATACGCACCCTACTGTCAAAGACTCGCCGCGCCCTAGTATCCTACGTTTTCTGCCGCGGCTGGCTAGTGTTTCATGCTTATAAACGTGTCGACCGATCCCGTACTTCGGCTGTCCAATTGCTCCTGATTACTCGACGTAAAAGATCTTCCGTGTCATCCTGGAAGAAGGTACTTTGCCTATCTCGTCTTTCAAACCGCATTCTCTCCCAACGATCTTTCAACACGCAGCAATCAGCCTTCAGAAGCTGGTGGATAGCATTCAACTCTGCCCGGCACCTATCTAAGCTTGTTTCGAACTGCAGACAAACCCTCCTGCAAGAAAAGAATTCCCACATGAGGCGCGCTCTCCTCCGCTGCAAACACCGACTCCTGTCGAAAAGTTTCATCTCTCTGTCACAATACGCCCTCCTGCAGAGAGAGTGGAAACGTCTCTCGAACCTCGCGTTAATCCACTACTGTCTCACTTTGCAGCGGCGTACTTTTGAGAATCTGAAACTTTATGTCAGCTACTGCCAGAAAACTACAGTGGCGAGGATTTTCTTTGCTCGAAAAGAGCTTTCGAACAGGGTCATGAGATGGCGGCAGTACGTCCTTAACTGTCTTCAAAAGAAGGAACTCTTCGCAAGGGCATCAAGTTACCGATCCAACCGTCTCATGATGCATGGTTTTGCACTGTGGGGCGAATGGCGCTCAAGTCGCCTCGCCTCTTCCCGGCTAATGTCGGCCTCCTCCGACCACCATTTCAGCACAGCTGCTACCCGCGCTCTCAACCTCCTCCGTTGTCATGCTACAAGACGTCGTCGCGTCCTCGCGATCAACAATCTTGCCTACACACACTACTTGCAAGCTACCAAATCCAAATTCTTTCAGCTTTTTGTCGACAGACACCGACTATATCGACACCAGATCGCCGAGGTAGAAAGGATGGCTCACGAGATGAACCTAAATGTTTTCCGCTCCTCTTTTAGAATTTGGCTGCAGTATTCGCAAAAGACGAGGCAAGAAAAGGAAATTGCGAAAAAGGTTCGAAAACACAGCGATGAGAATAAGCTTCGTGACCGCATTGCTATCTGGAACGGCTTAGTGATCCGCAATTCTCGCCGTCGTCTGGCCTTTTCCGACGTCTTTTCGGCGTCTTATCGGTTGAGGGTGCTTCGAAATTCATTCCAGCGCTTCTACTTGTCAACTCAGCGCATCCAGCAATGCGCATTGATAGTCGTCGATGCTATTTTAAGGAAAAACAATCAAACGTTGAAGTCAATCTTGAACCACCTCTGTTCCTTGGTTTCTCTTCGTCGCTCCCAGCTTGTCTCGGCGAAAAGCGCTCACGAAAGCTGTACCAAACGCCGACATTTTGGTTTCTTCCGATCTTACTACCTCCATCGCCTCCAGCACCATCAAAAAAATTCTAGCGCCATCAGGCATTTCGAGAGAGCGTCAAAAGAGGGTGCATGGAAGGTTTTTTCGAGGTTCCTTATCAGGGCCAAAGAAGCAAAAGTTCTAGCGAGAAAAGGTCAGGAAAGCCATCGCTCTCGACTTCTCGCGACAGGATTTGCAGTCTTCAGGAAAAATTATTTGTCGAGACGTCGATCCCTGCTGATTTTTAGGTACATAACAACCTCAACTTCTCGGCGAAAAGAACACTTGCTCAGAACTGTTTTCTCCGCCTGGGTTGAGTCTACTTCTCTTGACCAGAAGATTCGCCGGCAACTTACGTATGCGAATGTCTACCACTCCCATAAGATCCTCTTGAAACATTTTCGTCCATGGTCGCAATTCGTCGAAGATAAAATGAGAAGACGTCGCTCTGACCAACTCCGTTCTGAATCAATCCGCTCCCTAGTAAATACGAGAACCAAGCGGAAGTCCTTGTCTATCATATGTCAGGCCTACGACTACAGAATGAATTATCGTATCGCAGAAACAAAGGACGCCATTAGTGTTCAGGTGAGTTAGAACAAGGAGCGTACTTTCACCGGCAATAATCTCACTGAATCCGGTTCGGTTGCATTCTCTTTTCGTAATTCTTTTTGCACCTTCCGATTCGACACAGTGTCGTAACTTCTTTGCTTGGGCCAAGTTTACCTCTCTAGCACTCTCCGAGCGTCAAAGCAACCACCTTGCGATTTCACACTACGTTACTTCGATTTTTGGTCGCTGGAAGACGTTCACAAACAATTCGCTCGACCGCAAATTGCGACTGAAGATCGCCTCTTTCCTCCACTGGAGAAAATACCTGAAGGATGTTGGTCGGATGAATATGATAATAGAGAACCGTCTACGTCTTCGGTCAGACCACCTCTGTAGACTAGTTGTTTCCTCTTGGCTTCGTCGGGCAGTAGAAAGCCGGTCAAAACGCTCTCTTCTTCAACGTGGCGAAGAACACTACCGACTTCGAAACCTCAACAAGACCCTAATAAATCTCTCCTGTCACAAAAATCGAATGGTTAAAAGGAACTTCCAGCAAAATAAGGCGCTACATCTGTACACACAGACGGTTCTCTTGAAGGCAATTCGGCTGTGGTTGCTTGGGAGCCGCTTGTCTCGCCGTGATCGCATCGTGGATGATAAATTTGTAAGAGCGTCATCAGATAGGAATTGTAGATTGCTGCAGTTTGTTCTTTGCAGCTGGCGATTGCAAGCCAGGGATTCGCGAGATAAGAGAGAAAGAGAAGAAAATAGAAATAAAATAAAAAACATGGTGAAGGAAAAATATTCCCACTTTGTTGACGGGGGGAAGGTACTCAGAGGAGCGGCCGAAACGATTTCTACTCGGTGGCGTATGGCTGTAGTTAAAACTGGCTTCGAGAAATGGCGAGGCTATCTCGAAAGTCTTGTGAGGCTCCAGATGATCTACGTCGCCTTTGCTGACGCCCTGCGGGAAATTCAGCGCCGCCGGCAAGAGATCAACTGTTTGGCGGAGGAAATTGTCGCGAAAAAAGAACGGGCAGTGCAGGTCAGACTCTTCTCTGGCTGGGCCGCTCGGGCGGCTATCCGCAAGCGCGGAGCCGCGGTTCGTCAAAGCATCGCCAATCGAATCATGACCCGTGCCTTCAAGAACGTGATTGATGGGTACCACCTCTCTCTAACATTGAGGAAGGTGTCTGCATACTACGACGAAAAGCGGTTGAAGCTCAGTTTGGTGAAGTTCACTGCATTTGTTGCGGAGAAAAGGGTTCGAAGCGATCTCTTCCACCGAAGAGGACGATTCTACGGGGCGATACTGAAGGTCTTTAGAGATATTTTAATTTCGATTGTCTACCATTCTTGGAGAAACTGGTCACATTTTAGGATCAAGAACCGTATGTTGATGCGCCGGACGCGTCGTCGCGACAATCGCTTATTCACTCTCCTAGTGGAAAAGACACGAAAAACTAAAGGAGGTTACCTTCAAAGGTGGAAAATAGCCTCTGAAGCGATTGGGAAGGAAGAAGACCGCGACATCTTCTTGTATTCCAGCCGATGGGCTCTTCGCCGCTGGTCTGAAAAGGTCGCAAGAAAGCGGTCGTTTAGAGAAGCGGAAAGAGAGAATATGTTGGAGGCAGAGCAATACCACAAGGGTAAGAATGCGATGAGATTTTTCCAAATCATGGCCAAAAGGAGGCGAAGAAGACTCATCCAGACTTTGGTGGTTGGCACAATCGGGCGTTTTTACCTAATGTACCTGGTTGTATCCGCGATAAAGCGATGGGCGACTTTCGCTGTACTTTCCCGCAAATTTAGGAAATTAGTGGAAAGGAGAGAGCGGCGAATGTCTCATGTCGTACTTCGTGGGTTAGCCGGGTGCGTCGCGGTATCTCGGCGCCACCAACTCGCTGATCGAGATATGATTAGGTGGAGGGGAAGGAGGGCCGTTCAAACTTGGGTAGAATACACGAAAAAGAGGGCAGCAGTGCAAGCAGCGCGTGTGCTTCGCGCTGAGGGAGAGAGAAAATTACTTCGGACTTTGTTCCTAGCTTTCAATGCCTGGGTTCGTCGAGCATCGGAAGCCCGTCGTCTTGCGGGAGAGGTGAATCGAATCTTCAGTCTTGCCACTGTTGAGGACGTGTTCGGACAATGGAAAGGTCAGTGGGCTCGTGCCCGGATAGATTGCGGCGCACTCAAACGGGTGTTGAATCAATGGAGGTCAGCAGCGCGAAACGAAATGAATCAAAGGTCTGCCATTGGTGACGAAATACAGCAAGCAACTGAAATGAAATTGCTCCAATTGAGTTTGCGTCAATGGCAAGAAGGATTCAAGTTTCGAAGTGAGCGAGCAATCGTTCTGAACGATGTTTTGATGCAGATGTCACTGAAGGAGGGCTTCGCAGCGGTGAAGTCTGAGGCTGTACTACGCACCCGAGTGGCCGGATACATCGACAAGTGGCAGAAATACTTTCTTAGGTCTCGCAATGAGGGGTTCCAGTTCTGGCGACAGGAGGTCAAGAGAGTGGCGGATGAAGAAGAGGGAAAGAGGAGAAAGGCAGAGGAGTGGAGGAACAAAAAGTTGAAGAGTAGCTTCATTTATGCGTTGAAAGAGGAGTGTCTGATGATGACTTGAAGTTGGTGAAAAACATGCAATGAGTAGAGAGTTGTCGGTATATCGACACTCAATAAATTAAGTAGCCCTTTTACTGCCCATACTGTTAACGTACTGTTCCGTATATCTCTCACTTCTATTAAGCCATTTATTGTGGAAAGGAATTAGCGGAGTTCCACTTCTCTCCCAAGCTATTGTTATTTCCGCGTCACAGTAGCCGCGTCACAGGAGCCGCCGCCCACAATCATGGCCGAACGAAGACATGAATCGACTGGTCATATTCCAGGCACTGAAAATTTTGCTTCCCCTTAGACTTCATCTTGTCGCTCACGGCAACAAGAAGTTCACTGTTGATGAAATGAATTCCCTCGATGTTGCAGAAAATTACCTCACAGTTGGTATCTCTCGGGAAATCGAGAACCTCTCCCTCCGTCGACACGAAATTGCTGGTTTCTGGATCATAGAGACCTGTCGCCTCGTCCATGGCCAATTCGCCAATCCACACTTTTGAATCTTCTTGACTGGTAACAGCAACCTTCCCACTGTCATCAATAGCGATAGCAGAATAATCCATGAAATATGCCGTCTTCGGTAGATCAAGGATCTTGTGCGTTTTCAAGACGCAGTCGTACCCATGCATCTCCTCGTGACTAATGAGCATTGCGACGACCTTCCCATTCCCCCTTTCTTTTCCCGCCTTCCCCTCCCGACAGTTATTACCCTCGCACAAACCAAAGATGTACTCCTGTCCATCACTTCCAGTCACAGCTGCTGCACCCTCAAAACCTTTCGAATCTCCCTCAAACTCAACTTCGCTAACGCAAGTGCGAGAGACCTGGTAATCCTCCTCACCATCCACAATTTTCACATCCAAAAGCAACGCATGGAAATCGCCCGAACCATTGACGTCAATACTCTCTCGCATGATGTAAAATTCGGTCGGGTCGGAGCGGGCAATCAAGCCCTCAAAGCCTGAATCCTCTTTCCCATTCCTCCGCGGCTCCCCGATCTGCTTATTCTTACCACTGTTGATTGGTAACTGCTCATCAATAGAGAGAAGAGACCAAGAGTTGTCCGCGATACTCCAAAACTTTCCGCCACTAACCGTTACGTCGCTGGCCTCCCATTTTTTCTCCCCCTTGTTGTCATCGAAAAGTGCAGCAAAGGACTGCGAATGAGAAAGCTTCAGAGTGGTCTTACTGTAGCTGGGGGAGGAGCAGATATCCCCCGACTTCGTTTCGAAAGGCAATGCGGCTGCCGCTGCGGACGAATTTCCCCCTGAGAAAAGGGCAACCGTCAAAACTGCTGCAGAGGCAAAGAAAAATCCAGCACCTGCCTTCTGCTTCCACGATTTAGAAGTTGGAAGATCTGCTGTTGGAGGCGCATGGTTGGGAACAATCTTCTGGTAGCTCATCGAATCGATTGGAGAAGTAGATAGAAAAGAAAAGACAAGGGTAAAGGTGTTCTAGAGCTCTAGTGAGGTTCAGAGGAGAGGGAAAAAAACCAAGTTCTGTTCTGCACTAGTGAGGTTCAGAGGAGAGGGAAAAAAACCAAGTCGTGTTCTGCACTGAATCCTCCAAGAGTGTTGAACCTTTTAAGGTGCTTTCTGAGGTACTTCTATGTGGTCTTCCTCTCTGTCGGCGATCCTACCGTCATCAGAAAATGTTCCTGTGTGGTTCTTTCACCCGAACAAAACCTCTCTATCACCGCTTCCGAAGAAGGACTGTGCTGTACTGAATGAGGCGCTGCTTCGGGGCGAAAGCATTTGTTCCATCTCCTACGGCCGACGAAAAGTGGACCTGAAGACATTGGTGTCAACGACAACTTACTGGGACTCGCCACCTCAACCTGTTTGTTATAGCTCGTGGTTCACAACGAAGAATGGCGTCGTTACCGGTGCGCTATCGCCGTCGGAAGCTGCCACCTGCGAAGCACTTTACTTGCAGGGGGTAGACCCTTCCAAAAATCTGTACGATCTTCCCGGACCTGAGGGAAGGAAGATTGTTGTAACCGAGGACCCTCATAATTTGACAGTATACACGCTCAAACTTCGATTGCAAGGTTTTTTCACAAGCGATGTTCAGCTTCAGCGGGGTTTTTGCGATTATACTGTCCCAGGAGAGATAGAGGAAGATGCCCTTGGTCCTCTCCGCAAGGTGATATTCGTTGTCCATGGAATCGGGGAAAACCTGTGGAGCAAGGAGGGAAATGCGATGCCTTCCCTTGTGGAGCAGACGGATAAGCTGCGTGTAAAGCTGCTGGAACAACAGCACAAGAAATTTCTGTCACAAAAAAGAGACTACGATGATGGCAACCAGCAACCTCCTGACCGAATCGAAGTTCTTCCGATTGAGTGGTTTAGCAAAATTCACTCCTCTTCTTCGAACCTTATGAAGAGCCTTGATGCAGTCACTATCCGCAGCATTCCAATGCTGCGAACAATTGCAAATGAATTGGTTTTCGATGTGCTCATGTACCAGTCTCCCTCCTTTTGCGAGGAGGTGCTAAAATGTGTTGCATCGAAAATGAACACTTTGTCCGAGGAGATTATGCTTGCCAACGACAGCGA
>ENA-OWPI01004661-OWPI01004661.1-marine-metagenome-genome-assembly--contig:-NODE-4661-length-10831-cov-2.657058_pt1 | contig 10831 bp, 6 predicted proteins | sample MGYA00238138_ERZ651775 | MGnify/ENA primary metagenome ERZ651775 (study PRJEB26906, sample SAMN06265043) | marine metagenome | isolation source: Helgoland LTER site | place: Germany:Helgoland, sampling...
GCCCCCCCCCCCCGGGAGAACAGCACCCCTCGCGCCTACCCCCCCTCCTGTCCCTCCTCCTCCTCAGGCAGTCCGCCAACTTCCAAAGGCTGGAGGAGGACTGGTTCTCGTCGACCGAAGCCGTCTCCTCCCTCCGCGGCGACCTGTCCCGGCGGGACGACCTTCTCGCGGGGGCGCAGAACGCCCTGAGATCCCTGCAGGTCGACAGCTACGAGAAGTTCACCGCCTCCCGCAGGCGGCTCGAGAAGTCCCGGTCGGACCTCGAGGCGGCCCGGGAGGGCGCCGGCGAGTCGGCGAGGAAGGCCCGGCGGAACGAGGATGCCCTCAGGAAGAAGGTCGGCGAACTCGAGAAACGAGTGAAGACACTCGAGAAGGAGAAGGCGGACATCTGGGCGGAGTGCGATACCCGGCTCGAGGAGATGGAGGGGGCCGGCAAGAGGAGGAACGCCCTAATGGAGAAGGAGGTCGCCGAGTGGAGGAAGAGGGCCGACGACGCGATGGTCAAACTATCCGAGGCGGCCAGCAAGGGCCAGGACAGGGGCAGGACAGAAAGCTGGATGGAGAGCGAGTTCGGCGAGTCCGGGGGAATGAACGAGAGGGAGATCAGGGGCAAGATCGAGCAGATTGGACTCGTCGTTGCCACCCCCCAGCGTTTGTACGCCGAGGGCGAAGGCGATGTCGACGACGGTGCCAACGTCGACGGGAGAAAACTCAGGGGGATTGTAAGAATGACCGGGAGGAGGGAGGAGAAAAGGCTGATTAAGGCCTTCGGGAGCTGGGCTAGGTGGAGCAGCCGGAGGGAAGCAGAAATGTTGAAGGAGGAGGTAGTAGAAATGTCCAAGAGAAACAGGCGAACTCAGATAGAGGCTGCAAAAAAGCAGCAGGAGAAGAGCCCAGTCACAGTGGCGAGAGTAAAGGAAAAAACGTTGGCGGTTGCCGTGGCATTCAAGGAGGAAGAGGACGAAGCGACGAGGGACAAAAATAACAAGACTCCTCAGTACTCGCCGACGCCGAATTCTCAATTCTATAGTCCCACATATGTGCAGGCGAGGCGACAGTCGATTGTGAAAGGCCAAGAGATCCTTCACGACCGGAGGCGGGATGCAGGGTTGACTGAGCAGGCAGAAACATTCTTCGGACAGATGCGAGCGAACCACCCGTCGAAATACAAGTTCAAGAGCCCCAAAACAAAAACTTCGGCTGCCGACGCAAATATAGGCGAGGATGCAACAACAGCTGAGAATGCGCGGACAGACTACTTATGCAACAACAGTGCGTACAATAATGCGAGTGCCTTTGCTATGGAGATCGAGCGAAAACAGCAGCAGGAGCAGCAAGAGCAGCAACAGTTGCAGCAACTGCAGGAGCAGCAACAACTGCAGGAGCAGCAACAACTGTAGGAGCAGCAGCAACATCATCAGCATCATCAACAACGACTCCGACCTGATGACCTCAGTAGCGCAGGGAGCGAACGACCCAGTAGCATGGGGAGCGAGCTCGAGCGACCTAAGCGCAAACCGCCGCCAAAGCCTACCACAACAACCCAAAATCTGACTCAAGCAAATGAGGCTCAACTGAACCTCATGACAATGGCAAAATGGAGGGACAAGACGAAGAATTCGCTACAACAGTAGCAGGTGATCGAAGCTAAACACAAGAGAGCCGGCGATCGCAATGCCGATCGACGACGACGGCTATTCCAGAAGCAGAAGGGTTAGATTAAAAGAAACGATTTTTTACGAGAAGACTGAGAAGAGAGAGAGTCATCCATCCATCCATCAATCAAAAACTATATTCTTCGTTTTGTTCTGTAATTCTTGTCTATACTTTCGTCTTCATGCGACGTTGATACGTTCTTGTCTCCTACATAAATTTATGTTTTTAACCAGTCTCTGCAATTTCCTTAGATTCGCTCAAATTCAACAACCCGAAGAAAATCTCGTCGTTGTTGATGTTTCTCGCATCCGCGAGCCCCTCAAAGTAATCTTCATCGCCCTCACTGAATCCGGAGGAGCGACGGCGAATGTCAAACTGGAAACTGTTCCTCCGCCCCACTTGCCCTCCCCGAGAAGCGATACTACTAATGCCCGCCAGCGAACTGTCTTTGTTCAGTGCCTGCTTAATTTTCTTGGCGTCCTCATTTCCCTTCTCTGTGAAGACCAGCCACAAGCTCTCCTCCACAACAGTCAAAAAAACGTTGAGGAAGAAGTAAACAAACAAGAAGAAAAAGCTCACGATGTAGAGGGCACCGAAAGCGCCATAGTGCACCCGGACAATATCGATGGTCTCAAGCACGACGTCGCCATTCATCAAACTGAAAAGGGTCGTCATGGAGTTTCCCAAGCTCGAGAAGCGCGAGGAGCTGCCTCCGAACAAACTCATGCCGACGAGCGAATACCCAACAAAAAATGGCGCGCAGTCAACCAAAATGCGCAGAACCTGAGGAGTTGCCCGTTTCACAATCAGTACGATTGCATAGAATCTTCGGCTGTTCTGGAGGTATTTGCAGAGTGAGATCCAGAACATGCCGCATCCCAGGCCGTTCATGGCAAGTTTAGCCTCTAGAGGGATGACATCAGTCCCGAGGAGGGCCGCAGTAGCGCCCCCGATAGAGGATACGCAACCAGTAAGAATTCCAAGGTCCCACAAATCGATGAACGAGGTCCAGAAGCTCAACGAGACCCGGGAGCCCCTGGGTCCCACCTTCGCACGGAGCCGGTCATCAAGACGCATATCGATCGAGCCGGAGCAAAGGATCTGCTTACAGAGGATCATTTGACGGAGGGAAGCAACCATGTCGCTGACTAGAGTCAAGCCGAGGAACAGATCAAGGAGAATCACAAGACAGTAAAGGAAAAATCCTTCAGTATAGATCTCTTCTCTGGTAACAGACGCGTCGCAGTTGCCTACGCGGTCGTAAGTCAAAAATACCTTTAGGAGAGCTTCATTCTGGTCGACGTAGTTTATTGTCACGTTCCACGTCATGCAAACCGAGTTCGTGGTCATGGACGTCGTCGAGGGGACGGTGTCGTTCAGCTGGAGGTGGACTCGAAATTGGATGAGAGAGGAGTAGAACTCCCGGAGTTGGACGAGATTTCTGTGTCGTATGTCAATCGGACCTAGGTCTGACGGGCTCAATACATACATTTCAGAGGTGGTCGAAGTGCCACCAAGTTCAAAGCTGTCCACATCCATTGTCACCAAAGTGTTGTTGTCATGGGTGTACATGGCCAGGGATCTGTTCGTTACACTGTCCGAGTATGCCGACAGCACGTTAAAGACGCTGTCGAAGGTTTTATTCACACGGGATATGTGGCAGAAACGATCATCATCATAAGTGGTCGAGTCAAGGCAGCCACCCCTCTCGCCCAGACACCCCTCCGGAGCAAAATAGTGGCAAAAATTGTTTCCTGTGGCAAGAGTGTAGTGATTTGACTGGGGAGAGGTCGCCAATATCAAGTAAGTACCCAACATCACGAGAGAAACATGGCAGAGGGACAGGAAGGAGTTTTTCTGCAGGATTTTGGCTGTAGGATTCTTTAATATATCAGTAAATTGTCGACGAGGCGGCAAGGTAATGGAACGGGAAGGACGACCAGGAGAGCTGCTGCTATAAACATTGACGCCGTTCACGGGTGTGTGTGGAGACGCGGCCGGGGAGTGCGGGTGAGAATGTCTTCTCATACTGGCTGGGGAGGGTGGTCTCCAGGTGCGACCGGTTTACATCCAAAAAAAAGAGGATCAAGCAATCTAATCGATGTTGCCACCTGCAGGCACCTATAAATCTTTTAGGACAAATCTCCGTTGCCAATAATATTGGTTCCACATTGCTGCACCGTCGTGAGAGAAACAAAATAATTCAACGACTACATTATTTTAGCGTTGACTTCGTGAAAGTTGCTTCGTAGGTCACCCATCACATAGCACGCAAAGACACGGGCACGGGTAAATCCAATCGAGTACCTGTCCGCACCTTGCTACTCACTTCGCCACATCGGGGTTTCGGTGATGCGGCTCTCTCTTCTTTTTCTCCTTCATCTTTTTGCTATAGCGACAACATCTGCGCTCCCGCCGATCCAACTACAAAGATCTGATTGGCACTCACTTTCCGCAAACAAACTGCTGACTTCCCTTGATACTTCCTCTTCCTCTGGGTTGACATCGTCTCAGCACGAGAGCCTCCTCCAAGAGCATGGAAAGAATGCTCTTCCTCCGCCCCCCAAACCTTCGGTTTTGAAGCTGATTGCGGAGCAATTCGATGATAGCCTCGTCAAAATCCTCCTCGTCGTTGCTGGGATCAGCTCTGCCTTTGCAATCTCTGATCTGCCTAAATCCTCCACTTCCTCCGCTCCCCTTTCTGCTGGAGTAATCTTCCACGCCTTGCTCGAACCTATAATTATCCTGACAATACTCTTTCTGAACGCCGCCGTCGGCGTGGCTCTCTCCTTAAGCGCGCAGAGTTCCCTGAGCAAGCTGAGCGAGATGCAGCCCGACCTGTGCACTGTGCTCCGTGAAGGGAAAACTCTCAACAATTACCCCGTAGCCGACCTTGTCCCCGGGGACATCATCAGTCTTGCCGTTGGAGACCGCGCCCCGGCGGACTGTCGCCTTATAGCACTGTCTTCTTCGACATTTAGAGCAGACGAGTCTATGCTCACTGGTGAGAGCGAGACAGTCGAGAAATTCCCCAGTGATGACATGAAGCCTGACACCATCATCCAAGACCGCGTGAACATGGTCTTTGGTGGGACTATGGTTGTTAAGGGAAAGGGAAGATGCGTCGTGGTTGGGACAGGGGAGAAGGGGGAAATGGGCAAGATTCACTCTACCTTGATGAAGGCCAGAGCCGATAGTGATAGGCAGAAGACTCCCCTCGGCATCAAGCTGGACGAATTTGGCACCGTTCTTACGAAGATCATCGGGTGCGTGTGTCTGCTGGTTTTTGCCACGAGCGTGCCAAAATTTGGCGACGAGGCTTTCGGGAGCCGAATGCAAGGGGCAATATACTACGCCAAGGTCGCAGTGGCTCTGGGTGTTGCGGCCATTCCGGAGGGTCTCCCGGCGGTAATTACCCTATGTTTGAGCTTGGGTACCAGAAGGATGGCCAAGAGGAACACAATCGTAAGGAAGTTGAAGAGTGTCGAAACCTTGGGCTGCACAACTGTAATATGCACGGATAAGACTGGTACTCTCACTGAGAACAGCATGACGGCAACGAAACTCGGGGTATTTGACAAGGCGGACAGGTTTGTACTTCGGGAGGTGGGCGGATTAGGTGGGTATGACGTGCGGGGAAAGGTGGAGAATGCAGACAAAGGCGTGGAGAAGCTGTTGGAGGATGTGCGCGACGTCGCCGTTCTCTGCAACGATGCAAAGATAGTTGGGAAGGAGGGGCTCGATGGCAAGACCTTCGAGAGGGTGGGCGACCCCACCGAGGCGTCTCTCTGTGTCCTCGCGGAGAAAATCGGCACAACTCTCGAGGGAGATTCGGATTCCTCCGGGGGGCAGAAGGCGGATGAACTTGCCGCGCGCGCGTACAAATCCGTCAGGGGGAGGGAAAAAAGGCTTGCCACACTTGAATTTAATCGCGACCGGAAGAGCATGTCGACTCTGACGAGGGGAAGTAAGGGCACACGGCTAAACGTCAAGGGCGCGCCGGCCAACGTCATCGCCAGGTGTACCAAAATAAGACTCGGGAACGGCAGGACAGTTCCCCTCACTGGGAGAGCGAGGCGAGAGCTAATGGAGGAAGCCGGAAAGATGGCAGCGGAGCCACTCCGGACGATAGCCCTTGCGATCAGAGACGACGTCCCTCGCGCACTCCGAAAGCTCGAAGGCAGGGAGGGCGAAAAGCTTCCAGGAATCCTCAAGGACGAGGGCAAAAATTTCAGGAACCTTGAGAGTGGCATGACCTTCGTCGGACTTGTGGGAATCAGGGACCCACCTCGGCAGGAAGTTGCCGAGGCGATTAGTCGCTGTACGACCGCCGGAATCAGGATAATTATGATAACTGGGGACGCCATGGAGACGGCTACAAAAATCGCAAAGGATTGCAATATATTTCTGAGCGAGGCGGAGGTGAAAGCCTTCGAAGGAAAACATTTCTTTTGCAAGCCCGAGGAGGAGCAGAGGGAGCTGGTGAAGAATGGAAACATTGTCTTCTGCAGGACCGACCCGGAATCCAAGCAGAAACTCGTCAAGATGCTTCAAGGTTTGGGGGAGGTCCCCGCGATGACGGGCGACGGCGTGAACGACGCTCCCGCACTGCAACAGGCCAGCATTGGTATCGCCATGGGAATATCTGGCACCGAGGTTGCCAAGGAGGCCGCCGATATGGTCCTCAGCGACGATAATTTTGCCACCATTGTAAATGCAGTTGAGGAGGGCAGGACCATATATGGAAGTATGCAGGCCTTCATATGCTTTCTAATCTCGTGTAATATCGGCGAGATTCTGGCTATTTTGTTTGCATCGATATTGAATCTCCCCGAACCGCTCACGGCTATGCACCTGCTGTGGGTAAATTTAGTCACCGACGGTCCGCCCGCGACCGCTCTGGGATTTAATCCTCCCGATAAAGACGTCATGAGACGAAAACCGCGAAACTCTGCCGACCCCATCATGACACGTTGGCTTCTCACGCGCTACTGCATTATCGGGACATATGTAGGCATGGCGACGATCGGAATCGCCGTGGAACACTTCGGGAAGAACGGCATTTCATTTGGGGAATTGAGAAGGTGGAGCACTCTATCGCCGAAAGTCTTCACTGACGGGCTCAAGAAGACGGCGCACACGCTGTCTTTGACGACCCTCGTATGCATTGAATTATTGAAGGCTCTGGGGGCGGTGTCGGTGGACAGTAGTATGCTTGCGTTGCCACCATGGAGGAATTCCTGGTTGATTGCCGGCGTAACCATACCACTCATGGTTCACGTATTTTTGGTGCACGCGGACAGGTGGGGCTTGGGGGGTTTCAGCGATGCCTTTGGTTTGTCCTCGTTGACAAAAGAGCAATGGCTGAGGGTGTTGTGGTGGTCTTCTCCCATGATAGTGCTAGACGAGATTTTGAAGATCATCGGGCGGCATCTGAACAAGAAAGAAGAACAAAGGAATGAGGTGTGAAAAAAAAAAGGGTTCGTAAACAGACTGAACGAATGAAGAAAGACTGAAGACTTCTTTTGCCAGTGCCAAAAAAAGGCTGCTTTACTGCATCTTTACTGCATCTTTACTGCATCACTTTACACTTCACTTTACTGTAGCTAATATTATTAGAATTAGTACATATTATCGTAGTTTCGTCCTCCGCCGCTTCCCTTGGGCTTCTCAAGCTTCTCGTAGTTCTTCTCCATCACATCAAGAACGCAGGCCATGGAGTTGTAAATTGTCATCATCGCAGTTCGCAGTTCCGTGTAGGTCTTCACATCGATTGCCACGACAGACTTGATCCGGTCCATATCCTATGCCGCCACCGAGCGAGCGAGCGAGGAGGATTTATTTTATTTGAGGAAGGTGTGGCGTGTACCCAAGTAATTGGGGAGAGTGGATAAATAAATGTTTATTAGTTTTCGTCGATCTCTTGGTGACTGTCACGGGGGTGATTTGTGTTGGTTTCGCTCACTCACCTCGCGGGTCGACTGCTTCTTCTCAGTGGAAGTGCTAGAGGAGCTCTTCTTCTCATCACCTTCCTTGCCACCAGTGGAAGAGGAAGAACTCTCGCTCGTGGACTGCGTCTCACTAGGAAGATTGCTGATTTTCTCGAAAGCTCCGGCACGCTTGTCAAAATAGTCAGGGAAACCGGCTGTAACCTTGCCAAGCGCCTCACGGATATCCTTCAGTTCCTTACTAACTGTCATCTGAACACTAACACCAAAATTATTGCCATCCTCCATCTTGGGGGTGGACAGCTGTATGAATCTTTCAATTGAAATGATGGCATCCACAGCAGCCGAAACCTCATCAGCTACAGCATCAATGGCATCTGCAATTGGTCCATTGCCACCGTTATTGGCAGAGGCCTGGATAGACTGAGCGAGTGCATCCGTGTAAGCCTTCGTCGCGGCAGAGGGCGACGCGTACGGGAAGTGCGTTGTAAGCAGGCCTTCAATTCGAGGGAGGGATGCAGGAATCGATGTCGTCATCAAGGACTGGACTGCTGCCGTCAGCTGTTTCTTGTGGGCGTCGAGAGAGCTCTGCATAACAAAAGAGGGAGAAAAATGAGGAGGCGGAATTAGTTAACATGCACGTGTGTGAACAAGGGTTGGGGTGACAGCAAATTGGCGATTTGGAAATAAGAGTCAAGCATTTCGGGCGGTACGGGCACCTAACCGGAAAAAAATCAGTATAGTTTGCAAATAGACACACTGAAACCCCGTTCCAATAATTTTCGTACCATTTTGTTCGCTGAAAGAGACAAGGAAAAAATAAGCAGTCAGAAAGGGAGAGAGGGCCTATGTAACGTAACCAGTCTCATTCTGACCATTATTTAGTTCCACAAAACTCCCCTCAACGCCGACATAATAATCGGACTGCTCCTACGAAAGCCGAGAAAACGCCTAAAGAAACCTGTGCTGACACCGCATTTCCACAAATAAATAATCGCTGGGACCATTCCTCCCCATTGGATCCGCCCTGTAGTTGCGGGCTATTCTCTTCATACTAGCTGATGGCCGAGTTGGATGATCAGCTCGTGCACCACCACGACGATACGCCTACACCTACTGGTCCTGCCCCCCCCGGGACCTGTCTGCACTGTCATGAGGCTTCACAGAGCATTCAAGTCTCTTGTGATTCCTGTAGTTCCTATATCTGCTCGTCTTGTCATTGGTGCCACAGCTACATGGCAAACCACGAGGTAAGAACATGCCGTATCGTGCTTATTTTAGTGACCATTATTGAAGCATAAGAAGTCATCCGTCCTCCATCCTCCAATTATTATTGTTTTTGTTTTTTTCATCTTGCTCTATTGCTTTCATCCCGAACACCTCGACTCTGAGGAGCACCTTGATTTTTGATAATTACGGAGTACCTCAATTACTAACACCTCTCTTTTAGATCCGGGTTTGCGACCGTTGTGATGGTTTTTTTTGCAAATCCTGCGATGAAATGGATCAGTGTGAGGACTGCAACGAAATAGTGTGCGGCTCATGTTCAACTTTGATGAGCTGTAAATTTTGTGGCTGCGGGCTCTGCGAGGACTGTAGCACTTCATGTGGGCGATGCGGGATTGTACTTTGTAGCAGGGACGCTAAATTCGCCGTTGAGTGCGACACATGCAAACTTAGCTACTGTCTTGTCTGTCTCGCAAGTGGGGGAAAGGTGAGTGAGTGAGTGAGTGAGTGAGTGAGTGAGTGAGTGAGTGGGTGTAGTGTACTGTAGTGGGCGCAATACATGCGATGATGTTGTTGTTTACCTTGACCGCTTGGTCTTTCCTTCTCTCTATCTGGTCTTTTTCTTGCAATCCTGCTAACAAACCATTCCGATTCGATAGGAACCATGTGTTCGTTGCGGTCACCGCACGAGCAAGCGTGTCGAGCAACTCGTGCATCTGAGGTTAAAGTCAATCTACAAGGCTTTCAAGCAGAGCGGTGCGACCCTTAACTCTGACGGGGTTAATATGGAAAACCGACCCATTAGCCAAGTGAGCGCAGCCGCTGCTTTGGCCAGAGCTGCGGGGTTCCCTAATGAGGGGGAACTAAGGGGTGCGTTGGGAGCATTGACTCCCGATGGGGAACTGAGGTGAGGCTGCGAAGCTGCGAGGCTGCGAGGCTGCGAGGGGGACATGTTATATTTTTGTGGTCTCGTCGAAATGATTGCGTTGCTGTCGTCATCGTCATCGTCATCGTCATCGTCATCGTCATCGTCATCGTCATCGTCATCGTTTTTTCGTCTTTTCGTCTTTTCGTCTTCGTCACTAACCCAATCTTAGTCTCGCTGGAGATGTTGGCGCCGTTTTACAGGCTGCTGCTGCTGCAGCATCAGGGCATGAAAGAAGAATGATTTTGGATAACACGGGCGACGTTCCTGAAAGTTTTTTTAAGGAGAAGAAGAGTGGGGATAGGCCTCACTCCCACAGCCACGGCGGTGGCGGGGTAAGGACTGAGGAGGAGGCGGATGCTGTTGCTGCGGCACTGCTACTCGAGCTGGAAGAAGAGGAAGAGAAGGAGACAAAGAAAAAAGAGAAGAAGAAGAAAAAGAAGAAGAAGAAAGGGAAGAGGAAGGAAGCTGAGGTGGACGAAGATGCCGAGAAGGGGGAGGAAGCTGACAACGTGTCGAAATTGCACGAAAAATCGGGCAATGACACTGACGATAGCGTCGCTGATGTTGAGGTCGGGGAGGCCTTTAATACCGAATCGCAGAGAACGGAAGAAGAGGAGAATACTTCTCCTGCCAAGTCAGCGTCAACGCATGAGCACTCTGATGTTGTCCGATCGAGCTCTACCGACGACGACGAGGCTGTGACAGCACAGCCGCCCTCTATTGATGGTACGGCCGGGGAAGACAGTGACCCCCTCATTGCCGAAATGGAAATGTTGGTTCGCAAGGGGGATGGGAACAGCATCGAGAATCTTCTGTATAGGGTCAAAGGAGTCGCCGGATATGCCGTGATGCGCAAGACCGGCAAGAAGGCGCTTAAGAAGATCAAGGAAGAGGCCGACGCTGCCACTGCCGTTGCTCGCCGCATAACCAACCCTGCGCCCGTTGCCCCAGTCTCCGTTGACGATACCAGCATCGATTCCCGCACCTCCTCTCTCCTGAAGGTCATCAGCATTACTCAGAAGAGCAGTGCAGAGCGCGCCGGCCCTAACATCCCCAAGGGGGCGGCCGGGGT
>ENA-OWPI01004663-OWPI01004663.1-marine-metagenome-genome-assembly--contig:-NODE-4663-length-10829-cov-8.442429_pt1 | contig 10829 bp, 10 predicted proteins | sample MGYA00238138_ERZ651775 | MGnify/ENA primary metagenome ERZ651775 (study PRJEB26906, sample SAMN06265043) | marine metagenome | isolation source: Helgoland LTER site | place: Germany:Helgoland, sampling...
AGGTTCGAACCCTGTACCACCCACCAGTAATTTGTTAAGTAAATCAAGCACTTAGGAGTAATCTTAGGTGCTTTTTTTACGTCCAAAAGTAGTATAAACACCCCATACTACTATTCATATATTTCCACGCTGGTTTTGTTAGATTCTCAGATTAGTGTGTGGGGTGATTTGTGAGTCGAATTTGCCAGTCGAATTGGGGAGTGGCAGTTTGCACGCATGGCATCTGTCAATAACTTCGTAAGCCGCCCGTCCTTCGAGCGTAGCTGTGTGTTGGAGCCCTCGCATTTGCATTTCTGCCCTGCGGACGTTGACAAAAGTATTTGCTAACTAAACCGGAGGGATACGCGATAAATGCAAGGCCACACCTACCGCGCCCGCTGGTTCGAAAGAATGGTTTGTATACTCACTGTGCAAGGTTTCGAACGCAAACCGTCCCATCAAACGATCAGAAGAGCGATCGCCAACTAAGGCTAAGTAACCACCTTCCATGTCTCCCTCAGCGTCTTATGCTTCCCAACGTCCATTTAAACTCGGACTCCGCATGCAACATCTGCGAGTGTTGGCCGCTATTGACGACCTTGGTTTGGTGAGCCGCGTTGCGGATGCCTTGAGCCTGAGCCAGTCAGCGATATCAAAGCAAATTGCGGAGATCGAAGGGGTCGTTCCGAATGCCGTTTTTTACAGGGAGCGCAACCGCCTGTATCTCACGACATCTGGAAAACGCTTGGCGCATCATGCCAAGTTGGTCTTGGCTCAGCTTCACGCAGCAGAGCTGGAAATACAAGCACTTGCGCTGGGGGAGACCGGTTTTCTCAGAGTGGGTTCGGTAACGTCTTTGGTCCCGAGTTTGCTAAGCCAGGCGATCACGCGCTTCAAAGCGGTAGCGCCACAGGTCTCTCTAGCCGTGGTTGAGGGGCACTTCCTATCGCTGCACCCCTTACTAGCCCGCGGGGAAATAGACTTGGCGCTTGCGCGTACTTGGCAGCCCAAAAAGTATTCCGGAATCGATATGCAAATACTGTCTGCAGAGCCAGTCGTTGCAACCTGTGGACGCAATCACCCGTTGCTGAGTAAGCGCCGACTAAGTTGGGCGGAGGCATGCGCAGGGGCATGGATATTGCCGGAAAAAAATACCGTTGCTCGTCAAGCCATCGAGGCTTTTTTTGCCAATAAAGGGTTACCCTCGCCTCACGATGTGATCGAAGCGCAGTCGCTGCCATTGAGCTTGGCACTTTTACAAGCGATGCCCCGGTTGTGTTTACTCCCCGAGTCTTTGGCGCTCAATTACGCAGCGAAAGGGGATCTCGTCGCGTTAGATCTGCGCCTCGAAGGGGTGTTAGTTGAGGCGGGGTGTTTTTGGCGTGAGGGACACCTAGCAAACAATCCTGCCGCGCGGCTATTTGTCGATTGCTTAATTGCATCGAGCGATTAGTGACGTCACGCCGATCAAGAACAATTCCAGTTACTCATAGTGTTAGGAGGATAATTCCAGTTCGTTAAGTTGTTACTAGCTACAGTAGCACTGTGAAAAAAGATAAACAGCAAGGTGGACAATTTGACTGACGCAGACCGGCTATCGGTTTTGTCCGCGTCTGAGTTGTTAGTGCAATTCCGGCGTAAGGAAATTTCGCCGGTTGAGCACGTTGACGCTTGTATCGATCGCATCGAGCGCTTTAACCCGATTGTGAATGCGGTGGCGGCCTCATGTTTTGGCAGAGCGCGTCAGGAGGCATTAGCATCGGAGCGACGTTATCGGACGGGAACACCGTGCGGCGCTCTTGATGGCTTGTCTCTTGGTGTAAAGGATCTACAGGCAACCGAGGGTTTACAAACCACTTTCGGGTCTCGCCAGTGGCGTGATTATGTTCCGCAGGTTGACATGCCTCTTGTCGCCTCACTGAGGACGGTCGGTGCCATCGTTCTGGGTAAGACCAACGTGCCCGAGCATGGCGCAGGCGGAAATAGTCGTAACCCGGTTTGGGGTGCAACTGGTAATCCGTTCAACCCTAATTTGACAGCGGGTGGTTCGTCTGGTGGGTCCGCAGCAGCGCTGGCTTCAAACTTTGTCAGTCTCGCAACTGGCTCAGACACCGGCGGCTCCTTGCGCCTTCCTGCCTCGCTGTGTGGGGTCGTTGGCCTGCGGCCCTCGCCAGGCTTAGTCCCGCATCCAACCAGGCCTCTGGGTTGGTCCTCTATTTCAGTTCTAGGCCCCATGGCACGCACGACGTCAGACTTGGCGTTGATGCTTGCCCAGTGCGCAAGGAGAGACGACCGAGATCCTTTGAATCGTGGCATCTGTTTCCCTGACATACAAGAGTTACTAACGCGCTCTGACCCCAAGGCACTGCGGGTGGGCTACAGCGTAGACGTCGGCGGGGCACCAGTGGACACAATGGTTCGCCGTTCCTTTATGGCGCGTATCCACGCGCTCACGAAGCATGTCGCTGTGTGTGAGCCTGTCGATCTTTCGTTGGGAGACATGGACCGATGTTTTGACGTGTTACGTGCTGAAAGTTTCTTGGCTGGCTTTCATGCGATCTGCAGGTCACACCCTGAGAGCCTAAACGATGAAATTCGTGCGAACGTGCATTTGGGTGAGACGTTCACACTTGTAGATCGTGCTTGGGCTCATATCGAGCACACAGCGATACAGCGAAATTATCTGCGGCGCGCTAAAGACTACGACGTGATCTTGACACCGAGCTCTCCGATTACCCCGTTCCCCTGGGTTGAGGCATACCCACAGGCGATCGACGGCGTGCCCATGGATATTTACTACCGTTGGTTGGCGTTGTCATATCGACCGACGTTGGCTGGTTGCCCCGCGCTCAGCTTGCCTTGCGGCGTTGACGAGGTCGGGATGCCGTTTGGGTTGCAGGTCTTAGGACACAACAACAAAGACGAGTTCCTTTTACAGCATGCGGCAGCTCTTGAATCAATCTTTGCCAAAGAGGCCGCAACGCGCCGGCCCGTTCCTGATTTAGAGAACATCAGGCCCGCAGACCCCGGTGTACGCTCTATCGTGAGTGACCAGCCAGACGCCTTGGCGGTTGGTGCAAAAGAGCCGGCCTGGACGGTCGTTTGAAAGCGTAGATTATGGTTTGGATCATCCTAATGTTTGCGCTGTTACTGCTCTCGGGAAGCGCGTTTGCCTATCTCATGGGGGCGGTTGGCGTTTTGTCCTTCGTTGCTGCAGGTAAGGCTGCTTACTTGTCAGTATTGCCGCAGCGGATTTTCGCCCAGCTGGATGTTTTCGCATTTATGGCGATGCCGCTTTTTATACTCACGGCCGAACTCATGACACGGGCGGGTACGACTAAAGCCTTGATCAACTTCGCACTGTCCCTTGTCGGTCGATTCCACGGCGGCTTGGGTCATGTCAACGTGCTGACCAGCGTTTTCTTTGCCGGGATTTCTGGCTCTGCCGTTGCAGATGCTGCGGCGCTATCGCGGACCTTCGTGCCCGCGATGGTGGATCGGGGGTATGACAAGTACTACGCGGGTGCGATTACGGCGGCATCGTCGATGATTGGTCCAATCATTCCCCCGAGCATCATCATGATTATCTATGGCGGTCTGACCGGAACCTCGGTCGCGGCTCTGTTTGTCGCAGGTGTCATTCCAGGGATACTTTTGGCAGCCTCCCTGATGTTACTGAACACTTGGATGGCCCATCGGCATAACCATCCGGGTGGCGCAGGTGAGGTGACCCCCCCGTTTATGTCGAGCTTTCTCGCCGCTGCGCCAGCTCTCCTTTTACCAGTCGTTATTTTGGGGAGTTTGGTTTTTGGCTTGGCAACCCCAACCGAGGGATCTGCAATTGCCGTTGTTATGGCTTGCCTGGCCGGTCTCTATTATCGAAAACTGACATGGCGAGTTTTACGCGACGCTGTCGAAGCTACGGCACAGTTAACCGGTACGATTTTTATTATTCTCTGCGCTATTTCGGTACTTGGTTATCTGGCGGGACAGATGGGATGGTCGGAGTTACTCGCGAGCTGGGTAGGTAGCCAAGGTTTGACTGGGACGCGCTATCTGCTATTTCTTATGTGCGTGTTCATCGTCGCTGGTATGTTCATGGATACGCCCGTAGCGATTACGTTGTTGGTACCACTTTTCGTTCCACAAGCACTCGAGCAAGGCATTAACCCAGTGCACCTTGGGTTAGTGCTGTGTTTTAACTTGTGTATCGGCTTAATCACTCCACCCTTGGGAAAATGTTTGGTCGTGACTGCGGCAGTCACCGGGATGGACTATTGGCGGCTTGTGCGTGCAAGTCTCCCATTTGTGGCGGTGTTGGTTGGACTATTGATATTTCTGGTAGTGGTGCCAGAGGTGACGTTGTACCTGCCTCGTTGGGCAGGGCTTTTTGTTGGTTGAGAAGTAAAAGGAGACTTAAATGAAACTACTTAAACACCTCATTGGGCTGGCGACAGTTTTGATCGTAAGTGTCGGGCATGCGCAAGTGAAAATTGCATTGGATGGCCCGCCTGACGTAAACAAGTCGGGCTCTTATGTTTGGGTTAATGCATTTGCAAAGCACCTCAAGGCGAATGGTCTGGAGACCCGCGAGTTACCGCGAGGCTCAGTCGGTGGCGAGGCTGAAATTTTTGACCAAGTGTCCACTGGCCTGTTGGAGGTTTCGCTGTCGGATGTGAAGTCGGTTGCCAAAGTTGATCCGTTTATTTACGGTGTTCGCTTGCCTTACATCTTCGACGATGTCGGTCATATGGATAAAGCACTTGCTAAAGGCGATGTTTACTCTCGTGTGAATGAGCAACTTGCGCCCACGAGTACGATGTTGCTGGCCTTGGTTCCTATTGGCCCGCAGTCTGGCATCATCACGACCAAGCAGTCGGTACGAACCCCTGCTGACATGGCTAAGCTCCGTATGCGTGCGCTAGACGATGCACAGATTGCGCTTTACAAAGCGTGGGGCAGCACGGGTACGATCGTGCCATGGAAAGAGGTACCAGCCGGTTTGCAAACAGGCGTGATTGATGGCTACTTGAACACAGCACTCATCCCTGTACTGTTTGGGCAGACTGATTTTGTTAAGCACTTTACTGATGCCGGTGTGATCATCGCTCAGAGAGCAGTGATGGCTTCGAAGGCCTGGTACGACGGCCTGACAGCGAAGCAGCGAGAGGCTGTTGGACAGGCTGTGGAGAAAGCCAATGCGGCTAATCGCGCGTGGGTATCGATGCAGTCTGAGAAGTCGCTTCAAGCCTTAGAGGAAAAAGGTGTGAGCGTCGTGCGACTCAGCAAGGCAGAACGAGAGCCCTTTCGCAAATTGTCGCAGGCAACCTACAAGTCTGGACTCTTGTCTGAAGAGCATGTGAAGTTTTGGACGGACGTGGCCACCGCAACCCGCTGAAGCTGAGGGAGTTAATTTAAAAGTTAACTCCCCCCTAATTACGCCACATGAAAAATTTCCTTTACGTCCTGAGTGAGCGAACCAACGCCGTCATTCGCGTCATCGCGATGACGTGCGTTATCGTTATGCTTGGCACGATGCTGCTGCAAATATTTGCACGGTATGGATTCAACGCGCCGCCTGTTTGGACGGAAGAGGTGGCGCGGTACATGATGGTCTGGTCTGGACTATTGGGTGCGACGATGTCATTTAAGAGCCGTACTGATGCGGTCCTAGTTGATAGTATGTGGCCAAATTCATTGCGGCTCATCGGGAACTTACTGCAGTTTTTTGCGGTTTTGTGCTTTTTGTTACCGGTATTGTATTTTTGCTTCTTCAACTGGCAAGGGGTTTGGGGTCAAGGGTATCTCGGCCGTGCATCGCGGTTGACCGCGGATACGCTGGGCTTTTCAATGGTATGGGTATCTGTCGCCGTCCCGTTTGCTACGCTCATTATTTTGCTTCATGCGATCGCTCGATGGTGTGAGCCGGGGAGAAGCACGGGTATCAATCATCAGGATTGACGCGCGGCAGACGCAAGCCTATGTACTTCTTACTCATGGGGCGCGCGTTGCATGTGCGCGCTGCGCTCGCGGCCGCAAGCTCCAGAGGTGCTGGCGTCTGCTACTGGCGCGAAGCGTTCAAGGCCCATGAGGTCTTAAAACTGATTGCACCAATAAGTTTAAAAGAACCGCAATCGCCACGAGCAAGGCGTGTACACCTCGCTCGCGGCGCCGTTCTCAGGAACTAAGAAATGCCAACGGTTTAGCCGAACATATCTGTCGTAATACCAGCGTACCAACCTAAGCTTTCTTCGAATGTAGCCTTGCGCAAGGCTGCATTTTCACCAGGCTTGCTGATAAACCCGCTGACTTTGGCGATCTTCTCGTCGGTTGCCTCGTAAGAGGCGCCTACCTTGACGCCGTCATCAGTGCCGACCATGGACCAGCAGGTGTTGGAGAACTTAGCGGGAAACATCCGCGAACCGGTTAGCGCAGCCCGCACAGCCATGGCCGCTACTTTAGCTTGGCTGTTGGCGGAGTAGCCAGACTTGGGCATGTCGCCTTGGCTGGTCGCGTCACCTAGGACGTAGATATTCTCATCCATACGGCTCTGCATGGTGTGACCGGTAACAGGCGCCCAGTTACCCTCCGTGATGCCTGCGATCTGACAAATGCGTCCCGCCTTCATAGCCGGGATGACGTTGCATACATCAACCTTTACCGCTTCGCCGTCAATGTTAAGCATCATCGCGTCTGCATCCACAGAGACATTGCCGCCACCGAACTCAGAGCCGATCCAGTCGATCATACCGTCATAGTGTTTGCTCCACGCCTCGCGGAAAAGCGCTTCTTTTGAGAATTTCGGCTTGGGATCTGCAACAAGGATTTTGGCCGTTGGATTTTTCTCCTTCAGCAGGTGCGCGACCATCGACACGCGCTCATAGGGGCCTGGAGGGCAGCGATAGGGGTTGGGTGGTGCAACCATTGCAAAGGTTCCACCCTGAGGCATTGCCTCGATTTGCGCCTTGAGCAACTCAGTTTGTGAGCCTGCCTTGTAGGCATGCGGCATTTTGTTTTGCTTGCTGGTATCCCAGCCGGGGACGGCTCCGTCTACAAAGTCAATACCGGGTGAGAGGATTAGGCGGTCGTAACCCAGTTTGTGACCACCTGCCAATGTAACAGTGCGTGCATCACGGTCAATGCCGACGGCCCAATCGTGTACGACGTTAATGCCGTTTTCGGAGGCTAGCTTGCCGTAGGAGTGAGCTAAGGATTCCATAGTCCTTACGCCGCCCAGATACAAGTTGGAGAAGAAGCAGGTGTAATAGGTGCGGGACGGTTCAACCAAGGTCACGTCGATCGCGCCCTTGGAGTCTTTGGCGATGTAACGAGCGGCTGTCGCGCCACCTGCACCCCCTCCAATAACAATCACGCGTGGTTTCGCCATACCAATAATTGCCGGCGCCGCGAGGGCAGCGGTTGTACCAGCGGCTAGGCTCAGAAAAAAGCGACGATTCAAACTCATTTTTTAGTCTCCTAGGGGTTGCGCGGCCTGTTCAGGGGCTCGCGAAATACGCAGCCAGCGCTGCAATCTCTTCATCTGCTAGACGCCCAGCCATCATCTGCATGATCGCATTCGGGCGTTTTTTTTGCTTATAGGCGTGCATAGCGACCACAAACTGCTTTTGGGGCCAGCCCGTAATAGAGGGGACACCTTTGCTGCTGCCTTGCATCTGATGGCACGTCAGGCATTCACTAGCCAGATACTCGCCGTAAGCCCGATCACCCTCGAGCGCCAAAATATCAGCCGGTAAACTTACCTCGCTGGCGCTTAACGTGGGAGCCGACTCAGGCAGGTCCGCCGGGTTACCTGAAAACAGGCGGAGGTAGGCCAGCAGGTCTGCGCGATCCTGTTTGCTCGCGAGACCGGCAAAACCCATGCTGGTTTGTGATGCCAGGGCACGGGGGTTTTCAATGTAAGCGTCCAGTTGCTCAAAGGTCCAACGCATGCCGCTGCTGCGGAGACGAGCTAGGCTCTCGGAGTATTTGAAATGGGAAACGTCCGCGACCGGACGATCGAAAATGTTGTTGAGCGCTGGCCCAATTCCTGATTCGGCTTTTTTACCCACTTGGTGGCAAGTAGCACATTGGGAATAGACGGCTTCGCCGCGCTTCGCGTCGCCGAACTCGTTGGCGAGTACCGGGGTGGCGAGCCAAAAACTGGTTATCAAACAGAGCGCTTGGACAGACCTCCGCGCCAAATCTCCCAACCTTTGAACAGCCGCGGCCTCGCAGTTTCTGATTTGTGGCCATATGCTTTCCCCCTGCTCTGTGAGGATGATAAGGCGTGGGGCGTACACGTGGGCTCGTCTCTTTTCCATGCCCATATAGTATGCGCATTCACGAATCTATGGATATGCGAATAAACCCCTAGTGCGAATCGACAACGGAGTGAGTGCTGACACGCTACGTCATTTGTTCGGCGAGGTAATCCTGGCATTCCCCCAAGCCTAGAGACGCAACTGGAACAAGGTGATTGCGTTCCTCGCCTTCCCGGCACACATCCGTCGGGTGAGCTAAACCACCAATTGGCATTCCCCCAAATCAGTAGACACTTTTCATAGTGTAGTTTGACGCTGCCGCTCGAACTCATGGGGGCTCAGTTGATCGAGATGCTTGTGGCGCCTGACTCGATTGTAGAAAACCTCGATGTAATCGAAGATTTCTGACTTGGCCTCAGCCCTGGTTTGGTAAATCCGCTTTTTGACGCGCTCGCTCTTCAAGCTGCTGAAGAACGACTCCGCCACCGCGTTATCCCAGCAGTTACCCCGACGACTCATGCTGGGGCTCAAACGGTTGTCTTTGCACCAGCGATTGAATTCGTCACTTCCAAATTGACTGCCTTGGTCCGAATGGATGATCACCGAATCCTTGGGCTTTCTGCGCCAAACCGCCATCGTCAGTGCATCCAGCACCAAGCTCGTGCGCATGTGTGACCCCATGCTCCAACCAACAACCGCACGCGAGTGCAAGTCCAGCACCGCAGCCAAATACAACCAACCCTCATGTGTGCGGATATAGGTGATATCCGTAACCCAGGCTTGGTCTGGCTCATCATGCTGGAATTGACGCTCCAGTTGATTAGGGGCTAATTGCGCAGGCTTGCCCACCTTGTATCTAGGTCTCTTGTACCCCCGCACCGATTTGATCTTTGCTGAACGCATCAACCTGGCAACACGGTTCTCGCTACACACAACCCCCGCTTCCTTGAGGTCACAGAAGATGCGGGGGCTGCCGTAGATCCCCATGCTTTGGTCGTAGAACTCACGAATCTGGTTGGTCAACTTTTCATTGGCTTTAGCCCTTGGGGAGAGCGGCTCACGCAGCCAAGCGTAATAGCCACTGCGGTGTACCTTGAGAACACGGCACATGCTGGTCAGGCGAAACTCAATTTGGTGCGCCTGCATGAACGCGTACTTCACCCGGACTGTTTGGCAAAGTACGCGGCGGCCTTTTTTAGGATATCGCGCTCCTCAGCGGTCCTCCTAAGCTCCGCCTTGAGCTTGGCCACCTCCTCCTTGATCTCGGCGCGGATGTCCGCCGCGATCGCTTTGCCGTCGATCACCGCGGCTTCAACTCCACCGGAGCGCATCGCGATGACGGGGAGCCCGGCGCCTTGTGCTTCAAGATAGGCCAGCCCGAACGCCTCGCGATACCCCGGCCACACGAACATATCGCTGTTGGCAAGGTAACCGGCCACCCCTGCCCGGTCCACCTGGCCGGCAAATCGCACCTGGTCAAGCCCTTCGAACATGGCCTCCACCTGCTCGCGCATCTGGCCATCGCCAACAATCGTGAGCCGCCAGTCGGGCGACCTGAGCCGGCGCATGGCCGCTGCAAGCAGCCTGAAACTCTCCAGCTTGTTGCCTTTCAACATCATGGCGACCGCCAGCAATTCGACGGTCCCGTTCGGCACAGTGGGCCGGCCTTGTTCTGGCAGTTGGGAGAAATCTGCAAATGGCGGCAGAATGGCCAACCGGCTGCAATCCACCAGTCTTGCCAATCCTTCTGCATCTCTTTCCGTAAAGCATATGTTCAACTCGGCTTGCCGGATGGCTGCAGATGAAATTGCCTGCGCAGCAGCCCACTCGTCGCGATCACGTTTGCCGGCATAGGATGCTTCTACCGTCATATAGGGAAGCTTGAACCGCTGTGCCAAACTCGAGCCGACGAAGTCCGGTGATTTGTAGTACACATGATACGCCATCACCAGATCGGGAATGGTTTGCGCCTGCCAGCGCGCTGCGACCTGTTCGACTTCACGCCTGGCAGCTGTCCTCACGCGCTCCAGCTTGTCAGCACTGCGCACCCGGCATTTCAGCCGGGAAATCACCTCAACCTCGTGGCCGGCGAGCTGCAGTGCTGCAACCAGTTGCCGTGCCATCGTCCGGTCCCCTGACGGCACCGGGTCATCTGGTGACTTCATGGTTGCGTAAAACCCAATTCGCACGTTGTTACCGTTTCATTCTGCAAGCCCTGTTACCTGTACTGTATAGAGTGCAAACTGGCATCGCGCCATGACCTGAAGTTCCGCAAGAAAGAACACCAAGTGCCCGACACCAATGAATTCTATGGCGATCTGAGTGCGTCGCAAGACTTCGACTCCATGTCCGACGGGCTCGGGTTCACACCGCTGCCCGATGACTGGACAGTGCTGATCTCGGACGTTGTCGATTCCACCGGTGCCATCGAGCGTGGCGACTACAAGTCCGTAAACATGGTGGGAGCCGCCTCGATTGTGGCGGTGCTCAATGGCTGCGCAGGCGTCGATGTGCCGTTCATGTTCGGCGGCGATGGTGGCGTGGTTGCAGCCCCGCCCGGCGCATTGAAGGCTGCACGCACCAGGCTCG
>ENA-OWPI01004664-OWPI01004664.1-marine-metagenome-genome-assembly--contig:-NODE-4664-length-10827-cov-3.510791_pt1 | contig 10827 bp, 9 predicted proteins | sample MGYA00238138_ERZ651775 | MGnify/ENA primary metagenome ERZ651775 (study PRJEB26906, sample SAMN06265043) | marine metagenome | isolation source: Helgoland LTER site | place: Germany:Helgoland, sampling...
AACCGAGTTTGCTTGTATGTTGTTTCACTAGCTGTTGCTTCCTTGCGTTTTTTCCAAGTTCAATGGGGGGGTGGGTTGTGGAGTTGCTTTTTGCGTTCAACGTGGTCTACTACTCGCTTTGATTGTATCGTAGGACTGGTCTTGGTTGTCATCAAGCGAGCCCCCCCCTTCATTGATCAGATGGTCATCTGATGATGCTGAAGGGCTGTCAGACTGCGCGGGCAAACTTGCAAAGGGTTCCAAATTACCGCATTATCGCATCGAAAAGTACTGCACGCACTAACACATTGCATATTGACACAACTGTCCCGCACAAATGCACTCACTGTACCACAACACATCTGCAGCGCCTCAACCGACCTCAGTCTGCCTCAGCAACAATGCGTCCTGCAATGGTCTCAGCACGTGACCTGAAGCCCCTCGCAAGCACTTGGAGGACGACGAGCTCGGATTTCCAGTCTCATCGCCCGTCAACTGCCGGTGCTTCCCGTCCCAAGTGGGAGCAGGAGGAGAAAAAGACGCTTCGTTTCATGAGTTACTTCCGAGAGCCTGTCATGGAGGGAGGGGGCAATGACACCAAGAAAGGCTACCGAATTCGTCAGTGCACTATCACCTACTTCCTTGCCGATTGCAGCATTTGCATCGACGAGCCCAAGACCAAGAACAGTGGACTTCCCCAGGGCAGGTTTATGCGCCGACTTCAGGTCCAGAAGAATGGGGGTGGTTTGTTCACCCCTGATGACTTCAGCATTGGATCGGAGGTTGAGATCAATTTTAGAACCTTCATGATTGTGGACGCCGATCAAGCGACTAGAAGCTACTATCGGAACGAAGGGAAGGCTCTCCCCCCTAGCATGGGTGTCCCGGATGACGGTTACAGCGACCTGAGGGCTAGCAGGAGCATCCCTAAGAAGGTCAGGCCACAATCTGCCAGGGCCAAGGGAGAGTACTTCAGTAAGGATCCCGTGGTGCTCTGCTTCAAGTGTGCTTACCAGGACGACAAATTGTACGGAGAGAGGCGCGACTACCTTCTCTACTACTATGTTCTGAATGATACTGTCGAGATAAAGGAGGTCGCTGCTCAAGGACGCCACAACTTTCCTAATCTACTTAGGAGGCAGAAGTTGCCGAAGGAGAGTAACTACGTGCCAAACGGCATTGGAGGAGCCATGGACAGGAACGAAGGCGAGAGGGAGCAGGTTGACTGCGTCACATACAGAGATTTGATTTGTGGCAGAACGCTCAACATCTACGGCAGAAAAGTGTTGTTGGTCTCGTGCGACGACTCCAGCGTTAAGTGGTACGCAAAGCAGGGCATCATCCAGAAACCACTCAAACTTAGTGTCGAAGAGAGCGAGGGACCGGCGTTGCCTAAGGTTCCTGCTTACAATGGCTACGGAAGCGAAGACGATCTGTATGCCATGGGAGCCAGTTTGGAGCCCAAGATAATCGACAGGAAGTTAGAAGACTTTGCGCGCTTCATGAGGGCCAAGGGGAAGGTTTTGAGGTTTCTTGCAAAGCTCACTGATGCCAGCGGGCAGGACAAAGACAGGGAGTTCGTCATTAACTATTTCTTGGCTACGGACCAAGTGAGTGTTTACGAGCCTCCGATTAGGAACAGCGGGATCGTTGGCGGTCTGTTCTTGGGCAAGGGGAGGTACAAGAAGTTCATCCGCGCGCAGGGTCTGGAGGGAGATGTCGAAACGCCAGTTGGAGGTGGGCGCGGTGGGAGGGGAGGGGCCTTGAGTAGGTGGATCAAGCCGACGGATTTCTATCTTGGAGCCAAGATTACCTTTGAGATGCCAAGCACAGGGAGTATGCTGTTCACGCTGGAGGTCGTCGGTTATGACGATTACACGAAGAAGATCATGGAGACCGACAAAGACGAGTTCCCGCAGAGCCACACCGACTTGGATATTGCTAGGATATCGGAGAAATTTGTGGCGAGTAAGTTGCCTATCAGGACAATCTTCAAGGAAGGGGACAAATATAACATCAACATGGTGAGCGCGCAGGTCTTTAAGGACACAATCAGGGCAATCGAGGCAGAAGCAGACAGCACCGGCGTAGTGAAGATTTACGATCTGCCGGATAGCGAGATCGACATGATCATTCAGGACTTTGGAAAGGATACAGAGGAGGGAAAGATGGTTCAGTTCAACGACTTCATTGATCTCATGGTGCTTGCGGCGCCGAGGACAGCGAGGGAGTATGAAAGGGACAGGCAGGGTACCTTTGCCTTTAGCGTCGAAGAGAGGATGCTTAAAGTCATGCGGACACACTTTGACCAGGCCGGGACTAGCAAGTTGAGGGACAGTTTTAGGGAGTACGATAGTGACGGGAGCGGTTTCATCGACGCCCACAGTTACAAGACGGCACTGAGGAAACACAAGTTCCACGCGATCATGACCGAGAAGGCAGCCGATGCGTTGAGGATGCAGTACGACACTAACGCTGACGGTACATTAGACTACAATGCCATGTGTGATGCGATTCATCCCGGCGACTTTGACAAGTATGTGGAGGCTTACATCGGCCCCAAGACTTACGGGGAGAAGCCAAAGATTGGGCCCAAGAACCCACTAGCCAATATGACTAAGAGCGCCGGAGAAGGTCTCACCACGGATGAGTATCTGGAGAATATGAACAAGGAGAACTTCAGCTTCAGCGGTGATTTGAGCAGGCAGCTCACGAGGGCATTCAATAGCTTCAGCAGTTGCTTCGCTAGGCACAACAGGAAGAAGCAGTTGCGAAAACACATGACTGCCTTTGACATATATCATCTAGGAGCGGTTACAAAGTCGCAGTTCTTGTCAGCAATTGACGATGTAACTGCAGAGTTCTTCATTGACTTTGATCCGAGGGATAGGGACCTTATCAGCGACTTTTTGTTCGCCAACGATGACCTGAAGATCAATTACGAGAAATTGTTGGGGGCCATCTGCAGCAGGGACGTGAAGAAGGCTACCCAGCTCAGGCAAGAGAGTCTCGATAGTCACGTTGACGTTGACAAGCAGTTCATGGTTGTTGACACACAGAGGGAAAGGGACTTCAACGGAACGCTTAACTTGTTTAGTGGGCCAGCCTTCGATTATGTGCTTAGCAGCTCGCTGTAAGATAGCTCGCTGTAAGACATTTAGAGCACGACAGGTGCCGATTGGACATACTTGTGGGAGGGGGTAATGTTAAATTTAGTGCAAGACTTTCTGACAAAAAAAAATAAATAAAATTTTGTTGTCGTCTCTATTCAAAACAGTTTCACACATTTATTACAAATTTGCAGTAGAGCCTCCCGACTTGACACTCAGCTGCATTGCTCCATCATCAAGTGGCATGTACTCAGCGAGAATTCCACGGACTTGGTCACGCATCTCTCTCTGGCTCCTTTTGTGGTGGATGTAAGCCGCAGTCCCCATTATTCCGACAGTAAAACAAAGAGCAGCTACAAGAGTGGCGACCCCTATTCCTCCGGAAGACTCCGAAGACGACCCGCCACCGCACACACCCTGGGCTATACAGGTGTCGAGATCTGGGCAACCGTTGCATTGCTTGCAAATATCAGGTTGCGTCCCATCTTTAAAACCGACGCAAATAGAGGAAAATACTGTCGCCTCATTGAGAGCACCCCTTATGGTGACCTCATTTACGAATGCGGACGGGATTACAAGGACACCCAGCGAAGTCTTTGCAGAAATTTCGGCGTCAAGAAGTGTGTTGCTGACATCTGCATCGAAGCCTCCACTGTCATTGATGCAGCTCTCGATGGTGGAAGTGAGGATTCCTGCCTCTGTGAAGCAAGTATCGATGCAGACAGGGCTAGAAAATGTAGCAGGACTCGAGCTGCACTGCTCGATGAAACATTTTTTGTACATCCACCAAGACTTCCCAATCCCATCTCCTCCGTAGTGCTTCCAGACACACAGTTCTCTGAGCGACTCCTTGACAACATCTGCGCCACTGATCCCCTTCTCCATATCGTTGTCAGGATCAGTACTGCAGTAACGCCCCTTATTAATGCAAAGATTACCGCAGGGTGATCCATCTCCGTGGCAACCATTTGAGATTCCATCATAAACGTAGTAGTGAGGAGTAAAAAATGCATGCGCACCAAGGGCAATGACCTTGTCCAGGAAAGATGCCTGAAAGTGCTGCGAAACAGTCTCCGAGGGCGTCGACCAGAGATCCCATTCTACCCGGTCATCCGGGGCGGGCATATTCCAGGACATCTTCACCTGCACATTCTGGTTTGACTTCAGGGTGTTTTTAATTATATCAGCATCTTGCTTGAGCATCAGAAAGCTAGGGATGGTGACTACTCCTCCATTTCCGTCATCCGCCATAATGGGCAAAAAGCTCTCGCAATCTATCCCCGGATCGTTGGTACACAGCCCTGCGCCCACAGAAGAGCACTGGCACTGATTGTCAGCAATGAGAACACCCGCAGCACCAGCATTTTGAGCATTCAATGCCTTGGTGACAAAGTGGCAGGCGCCCCGGTCCACCATCAGAATGAATCGACCGCTCCAAGGCGTGCACTTGCCGTCAGAGTCGTAGCTAGTGCAGGGGTATCCCTTGTGTGTGTCCACATTAGAGTCACAGAGATCAGAATCGGCATAGATCACCTTCTCAGCAATTGCACCTCCGTAGAGAGGCTTGCCAAATAGTGCCTCCCGGTGATCATACCCCTCATCGCGAAATAAATTGACGGGAATCTCCACTTGGAGCCTTGAGGAGACATTGTCAAGGGTTGCAGAAGTGAGAAATGCATGCTGGGCAAGGAGGGCGAAGAAGAAGAGCTTCATCAGAGAGGGGGGGGGGGCTATGCGAATTCTGGTGAGGGGGAAGACCTAAGGGCTTGATTAAAAAAAAGCGCTACGGATTTGTCCACCTGTGCTTGTGGGATTGATCGATCATGGGCAGGTTCGCAAAGGTGTTCGTCGGACTTGTCATTTAAGCCAAAGGTAAAAAACACTACGAAAGAAAAAAAAATGGCAACGGAACTACCAACATAAGTATCGTTGGCCACAGAAGCTCACGATAAACCAATAGATGGACGACTGACTGTGTGAGAGATGAAGGCCCAAATCATCCTCCCGTTGCACCCTCAGGCAACTCCTTCTACGCCAAAAAAGCAAAAGCGGTCCCATGAGAGAAGATCAAGATACCGCTGTTCTTGCCTGCGACGTTGCCGGCGTTGTTTCTCTAGTCCTCGACGTTGCGTTTTAATTGCTCTCCCTGTGATTGTGATTCTGCAGTTATCACTCAGCTTCTTGTTCACTGCTAGTAATGGCCGTCACCACATCTGGTTGGCTTATTTATGGCCGACGACGAAAAACTGGGACTACGTATTTAGCGAGGGCGACATTTGGAAATATGACGAGCGTAAGATTCAGAGAACGGCACAAGTGCAGTACATAATGAGGAGTTTGACAGCTGACTTTAAGGACGTGGGGATGAAGAATGACCGATCTATGGATGACCACTTGTCGGTACTGGACGTCTCTTGCAATTTAGGATACATGCTACAGGCTATTTCATCTGGGGCGAACAAAAGAAGCATCGATTTGAATCTGTATGGCCTTGATATATCAAAGAGGATGGTTGAAGAGACTCACAAAAATTGTGTCAGTTGCCTAGCTGAGGTCTTTGATCTGAGTACGCTCGACGATGCGAGCTCATGGCCATCTTACCCTGACCATTTTGACTATGTATTGGTCAGCGATGTGCTGTACTACTTGAAGTTTGGGGGGATCCCACCGTTGATTTTCAAGGTGTGCGAGTTCTGCCGGACGCTTGGCTTCGTGGTGGAAAGAGAGAAAAGGTTTGCAGACGCGCTGAGTAGATTAGCGAGGAAGGAAGTTGTCTTCAGCAACCATCAGGGCAATGACTTTGCAAAGAGTTTTTTGACAAACGTTGGAGCCACATTTTTAGAGACGGAGGGAGTATACATTTTGGAGGGTAAGACGACAACAAAAGTGTGAGTGAATGAGTAAAAGTGAGCGAGAGCGAAGAGTGAGTGCAGTAGAAAATTTGAATACAATATCGTAGGAGTGGAGCGAATTATTACGTGGATACTCTAATCACTTTTTTTTTCCCGTTTGTTATGTATCAGTTATCGTCATTATCGCTCTCATCATCGCTGAAACCGCCGATGTCAAAATCGGCCGCTTTTGGTCCGCTTTTGCCTTGGGGGGACGACGTGGTGGAATTGTAAGTAAAGAACTGCTTCTTAGCTGGAGATTTTGACATCGTCGTCGTCGGTACTGTCGTGGCCGGTGCTTTTCTAGTTTTGGGCTCCTCGGAGTCGCTACTACTGCTACTGCTGCTGCCTTCTTTGGGTTCGCTGGAGGAGTTGCTGGGAAAATTTACCGTCACAATATCTTCGATAGCCCTATCTTTGCCCCCTAATTTATCTTTATCACTCGCTTGGGGTGGAAATTTCTTCTCCATCAGCTTCGTCTGCAATGACCTCCTCTTTTCCGTTAGATCTGTGCCCATCTTCTTGAAGAAGTTGTCAATGTTGGCCCCGGTCTCTTTGATGCTATGGCTCATAGAATCTCTGGGCGCAGGGGCATCGTCGCCTAGAAACATCTGAACTTCCTTACGAGCAAGTCGTTTAACCTCATAACGCATCCATTCGTTTTCTTCCTCGTCATAATCTTCCAGTGTTTCTACCCCCACGTTGAACCTCGGACCCTCGTGAATTAGCCACGCGTGAGCTGCCCCGAAGCCCCCCTTCATGATAGACACGAAAGGGAAACCCCGCTTGATGAAGAAAAGAGCAGCAACATTTGTGCGGTTCTCATCCTCCGCGGCCATTTTTAGAGCGTGGGAACTCATAACAACGGAGTAACGCCGTTCCACTTCCCGAACGCCCTCTCCCATGATAACGAAGTGAACACTGCCTCTGAGGGACTCAAACTTGTCGAGGTGGGATTGCATTTTCTCCGGGTCGAGGAGGGTTGAATGTGGAATGGTAAGGGCCGTGGGAAACTTTCCCTGGGAGGGTTTGATCGGGTGGCGAACATCGATCAGAAAGTATTTGAGGTCAGGGTTTGTGTTAGGGTTAGGAGCTGCGGAATCTGAACCACGCCGTGGAGATGGTATATACTTCTGCCCGCAGACGCAAGGCAGGACTTCGTTCGGCGCAATGTGAAACGCGACCGAGTTCAAACTATCGTCATCGTTGTTAGATATCGATTCGACGGAGGAGGAGCGCCGGTCGCGGGTGGGCGTTTGAGCCGATGCTGCCACTGTCCCAGTAGCGGCATTCAGCTTCTCAGTCGCCCTTTCGTAGCCTTTGCTCATGGATTGACTAAAACTATTCCACATTCGGCCCATCTTTTCTTTCCCTCGATCTTTTGACATTGTCAACGAGTCGTAAGCAGGAAGGGTGTCTCTTCCATACTTTGTTCGCAACATATCAAAGAGTCTCGCCTCCTGACCCTTGTACTTCTCCATAATGCCATCAATTGACGAAACTTTATCAGGGTTATGCTTCTGGTAGAAGTCCACTAGGCGCTTTTTAATCCGTTGCTCCTCAGTTATGATTTCGGGCGGGACGTCACTAGCCGTCTTGCCAGATTTTTTTTCTTCTTCCTCTTCTTGTTTTTTCTGATTGAGCAGCTTCCTCCTCTCTCTCTCCTCTCGCTCCACATCCTTCCGCCGACCATCCATGACCATCTTCAAAATTGAGTCCTCAACATTGCCAACGACGTCGCGAATCGTCTTGGGTGTACTCTCATGCAGGGACATGATTTCGGGCCAAAGCCAGCTGTTGACACTCTCCGGTGTCGTTACAGGCTCAAGCCTAACCAGCGAGTCAAGAATTGAGCGGACGCCCTCAGTTGTCTTCTCCGCGAGAATTCTTACACCATTTTTGCCTATTACAGCCACAATAGACACGACAATTAGGTATGCATCTTCACAGAGTGAGCCGGAGAAGAAAAGAGCGTGAGGGGGATTGAATTGGAAGTAGTGTATCAGTAAATTTGTTGGCATAAAAAAGGCAAAAGTATCAGGAGGAATTATCATCATTCATTCGGTTGATGAAGGCGAGCACCGGTTCAGGACCAGAAACACTTGCGTCGGCTCACCTGGAAGCTCGCTAGAGAAAATGTTTTTCCACAAAGACAGCAGCACAGGGGAAGGCAGAACTGAGGCGAAAACAGATTGTAGAAGATCGTTGTCAAAGACACCACCATCCGATTTCTCCTTCTCAAAGTTGACAACAAACCGTTCCAAATGCGTGATTACACTTGGAAAGTGATACATGCCCAGAAGTTTGATGTAGTTGCCGAGAGCATTTGTGGCAGGTGTACGTTCTGTTTCGAGAGGAAGGGAAAGAAGTGGAAATCGGCTGGGGAGAAGCGTAGTCAGAAGAGGGGGAAGCAGCGGAAGAGGAAGGGCAAAAGAAGGGTCGAGAAGGGGCGGAAGAAGAAGGAGAAGGGGAGCGTGCATCGTCTGCGGAGTGCCTTTTTTTAGGTAAGCCTCCAGCGCCATTAGCTTGGGAGTAGCTGGATCTGCGGAGTCGAGAATTTTCACAACCTCAGAGACAGAAGATTGAGTAGCAGACTTTTGGAATGCATCCACGATGGTACATGATGTCAGCAGCTCGTAAGTATCGTGCGTCGCAGGACTGAGAGGATAATTGGCACCGAGAATCGATGAGGGGTCAACTGCAGCTTTAGTCACTTTTACTGTCGGTTCAGGCATCTGCGCGTCTACAGAACCTGGATTGGGCGTAGAAGTCAGTACTGGTGACGATGATGGACCAGTCGTGGGCGGAGGAGGCGGTCTAGATTCTGCAATTGGAATACCCACAACAACATCATTGCTAGCTTGTGCCCGAGGAAGACATTGTGGTGTTGTTTCTGCTAACTCCCCTACTCCTAACAAGTCATCAAGACTCCCTCTCTCGCCACCGACTTGCACGTTACCAATACCAACGCCCGCCGAGCTGCTCGAACTTTCGCCATCTAGCCAATCAAGAAAGTTGTCAGCATCCAGGCTACTTGCGCTATTCCGGGGCATGGAATTGGTAGTGGGGGTAATCTTGGTTTTTGGCCCAGTGCTAGCATTCGTTGGGCTCTCCATCGCGAGTTCATTAAGAAAATCATCTTCATCAACTGCGACAGGTGGAGGCTTGTTATCATTGGTGGAAGCAGCTGCAAAGAGGGCTTCGAACTCATCAAACTCATCAAGTGAGCTCATATTAAGAGGCAAGACTAAGACTATATACTGGGACCAAAGAAACCAGGAGATTGCTATCCCCTAAGTACTTGACGGCACGGCGGCGCTGAAATCGGGGTTAAGGGAGCGCCTTTCTTAAAAATCCTCTATTCACCAGAATCCCGAAGCTGAGAGAAATAAATTTATTTGAAGAGAAAAGCGGAAAGTCCGAAAGCGGGCAGAAGAGGGAATTAAAATAACCAAAACAACTCTCGCAAGAAACAACAATAAAAGAGGAAGTGCCACGCCTCACTGGCTTAACTCTTTCGCAAATATATATTTAGAATTATGCAGAACCCTTCTGCTGCTGCGACAAACCGCAAGGGACTTGCCCTAGCTTCTCCCCTTCACCATGCAGCACAGATCAACGACATTGAGTTCTTGCAGAAGATGATGGTAAACGAGCCAGGCTCTCCCTTCAACCCGGATCAATTCTACGGGGAAATGGAAGAAACCATCCTTATGTTTGCTGCTTACAATGGCAGCATGGAGTGCATAAAATGGCTTTGTGAGTTCCCATGTGATATCTACAAGCTCAATAAACACAAGGAGAATTGTCTGCATTACGCGGTAAAAGGAAAGCAGGTAGAAGCAGCGAAATACCTACTGAACTTTGCTCGTCAAGAGCCTCTGAAAAGTTATTCAGAAAAGATGCACCTTCAAGCCAAAGCAGAGCGGCGGAAAAAACAAAGGGAAGACCAACTAGATGCCGGCATCGCGGAAATCGATCTTGTGCTTAGCGATGAGGAGGTAGAACCCGACTTCACCGACGACGATGCAGACAAAGCAGAGGATTCTCTGATGAATCAGCAGTCAAACTTCGGCATGTCCCCTTTAATGTGGGGCTGCAAGCTTGGGTCGAAGGATATTGTTGGCCACTTGATCGAGAGAGGCGCAGAGACAAAATATACGAATCGCCGAGAAGAAGATGGACTGCACTTGGCTATATGTAAACGTAACAGTGAAGTGGGCATGGCCCTCATGGAGGCAGGATGTGACAAAGTGAGTAGGCAAGCGTTGCAAAATGTGGTTCAAGAAAGAAAATGTAAATGCTAACACAATCCCTCACATTAACGAAAATACGATAAGGATCACGTTAATGCCGCCGGATGGACTCCACTCATGATTGCCTGTAACAACGGCGACCTAACCACTGCGTCATCACTGTTAAAGAGAGGCTGCAATGTCAACTACTTCTCCCCAAAATTCTGCACAGCGCTGGTAATCGCTAAGTCAAGGGGGCACGGCAAAATAGTTGAGGTTCTCATGGACAGCGGCGCCATTGCAGATATTGAAAAAATCAAAGAGAACAAGCGCCTTCAGGAAGAAAGAGAAGCCGCAGAAAAACTCAACAAAGAGAACAGGCCGGCAACAAGTGAGGAAAGGCGACGACAGCAAGCAAAAATCCGGGTGCTGTGAACATATGACAATTTGTGTGAAACGTTAGGAACGACTTGGGTGATAAGTAAATTGTAGGAAGCTCTTCGAGTATATTTGAAACAACATTCACAACAATACTCGTCGTTGTTGTCGTTGTTGTCGTCGTCGTCGTCGTTGTTGTTGTTGTTGTCGTCGTTGTCGTCGTTGGAGGGTGGG
>ENA-OWPI01004669-OWPI01004669.1-marine-metagenome-genome-assembly--contig:-NODE-4669-length-10819-cov-3.210761_pt1 | contig 10819 bp, 9 predicted proteins | sample MGYA00238138_ERZ651775 | MGnify/ENA primary metagenome ERZ651775 (study PRJEB26906, sample SAMN06265043) | marine metagenome | isolation source: Helgoland LTER site | place: Germany:Helgoland, sampling...
CCTTGAAGAGATTTCAACTTTTCAATATCTTGTTTTGTAAAACAAACGCCGGCTTGATTAGTGGAATTGTAATCGGTTAAACATATACTACTAAGATTTATTAAAGGCAAACTCGCCAATTCATTTAATTTATTTTTATTTATCGAAATATCATCGATTGCAAATTCCGACGCACTCAGCGTACCTAATACATCTACATTTCCTTTACATAAGACATCACCATCAACATCCACATTATTTAAGTAACTTATATCATTATTAGCAAATTTTTCGTTATTATTATTAAGTCTAGTAATTATGAATACAATTAATAGTATTAAAATCAATACAAATACATATTGAAACATACCTATAAATTAATTCACTATTTTATTTTAAACAAATGTATTGGTAGGTTCGTCGAAATCCATAATAAGTTGGTTATCAACCAATAATCTATTGATTTCTACTTCATCCGGATGGCGCCCATTTATTTCAAAGAATGTATCCACAAATTTACTACGACGCTCTATTTCTTCATTAGTGGATTCCATTGTATTTTTACGTTGTGGGTCTTCATTTATAATAACCTCATCTGCTATTTGTTTTCTTTCGTCATCGCTAAGTTCGAAAATCTGTGTAGCACTTAATATATCACATATTTCAGGTTTCGTCAAATCCAAATTTTTCTTGAATTTATTATTGAAATTAGTAATAACCTTTTTGGGCATAAATGGGGATATGTCCACCAATCTATTATATTCCTCTTTGGACATTTTAATAAATTCCAATGGACCAAATCTATCAAGGGGATGTCGCGACAATTCCGTTTTAATATTCCTATAAAATTTACCCCAAGATAAACCTGCTACTCTATGTGACTCATTTAATTCGGCTATTTTTAGAAATTGGGAAACAGTTGAAATAATACCTGCTAAAATAGATAACGAACCAATACCCATTGTCATATATTTCTGTAAATCCTCACCAAACCTATCCAAAGCAAAATTGGCAGTTCCTGTAATAGTTGAAATAATAATGACTGGAATTGTATATAATCCATTTTTCCACCGATATATTTCGTGGGATCGCATATGCATCCATTGATAACATTGTGCTTTATCTGCCCATTGTCGTAATAGTAATTCTTCTTCTTCTTTCCAAAAGTTCCTTTTCTTTATATTAGTTAACAATTGATCTTCGTCATTAGCTTCAATATTCATAATTATAATAAAAATATTCTAGTATTTTCTTAAATTATTTTTGTTTCTTTACTTATTGTTAAAAAGTCCAATAATTTCTGATTATCTAATTGTTTATCAATAGAAACGGTTAAGCTCAATAAGTAATTGACTAATTGATTTAATTCATCGCAATATTTGTTATATTCCAAAATAATATGATTGCGTTTATTATTTAATGTTATTAAAATATTATTACAGTGATTATTTTCTCTAATATTTTTCTCATAGGTTTCATCATTGTATATCTTAAATAAATCTATAAATTGCGATATTAAACCTAAATTCAATACTGTTTGATTTAAAAGGTTTATAAGATGAACCGAATCTACAATAGTGGGTTTTTTTATTAATGATGCTTGTTTCAATATAGCCTTTTTCTCTTCTGAATGTTCTATTTCTAAATTTTCTAATGAAGATAAAATCATTAATGTGCTATCACTTATTGTGAAAATATCGTGATAAAATTTATCTATTAATGCTTTCTTTACCTTTTTCAAATACATTTTCTCATTATTAATAAGAACTATTTGTAATCTAAGATAACTATTATTTTGTTGTCGTCTAAAAGACTTATTTAATTCGATTTTCATATACACCTTATTTAAATAAATTATCTTATTTTGAATCGTTTCAAGACGATTATCCACCTTCTTGAGTGTTTCAAATATCATATCAACATTTTCTAATAATACTTCACTGTCAATAGAATTTTTATCCATAAATATAAGAAAGATTTAATTTTTTTATTAATTCGCGACATTAATTCTTTATAAGTGAATTTTTTATTTTATTATTATTCTAATCTATTGTGGTGAAACTTAAAAGTTATTAAACGCAACCCAAAAAATTTCAAATAATTCGTGTTGTTTTGATATGTAGAATAAATGTAGAATATATTATATAATGATTGAAGTTATTAATATTAAAGATCTTTCGACTTCGGGAAAAGAAGAAATAATGTTAGCTATTAAACCATTCATATTAAATACACTATGCCAAAATGAAATAGAACCAGACTTTTTCAATTATTTGTTAAATTCTAAGAAGTCTGACTATTTATTTGTTTCATATGATAAAATGAATCCCAAGTTTAAGAAAACATCGCGTAAAAGTTATAGTATTTCTACAAAATTAAGTTCTAGTATGAAATATAGAAAGAAAACGAAAAAACGTAAAGATACTCAAACGAGTTTCATCAGAAATAATAACCGTAATAATTCATTAAACTTAGGTTCTATAAGAGGTTTCGGTTTAGTTCAAAAAATAAAGGATTATTACTATATTCATATATTATGTCGAGGTATTTCAAGAAACGGTCTTAGATACTCATCCATTAAAGATAGTGGTAGTGATTTATTAAAAAAAATAAGTAGTCATGCCAGAAATAATGGTATTAATACAATAAAATTAAACGCATTACCCAACGTCATATTATATTATAAACGGTTTGACTATAAATTATCCACACCAGAACAAACACACGCTATGGATAACTTCGCTGAATTATTAAAAAACTCACGATTCGAAAATAACTTTTATGAATTCTTAGAAGAATATAATAATAATTACGATAAAAAGGAACCTATAAACCAATATTATAATATTATGATACGCGGAAATCCTAAAAAACACGCGGGAACAGCAACTAAAATTGAAAGTGATGGCATTCTTATGACATTAAACCTTTAGAGGTTCCATTCAATTGCGTATTCTTCTTCTTCACTATCTAGGTCATCATTCTCTTCTATTTTACGCTTAATTAGAGCCATTTTCTTTTTCTTTTCTTTAGCATTCAATTTCTTTCGACGTTTGATTTTAACTTCATTTCCACTAGCATCAACCATTTCTTCAATTTGTGTGAAACCGATTTCTTGGTTCGAAGCTTTTGTCATCCATTCAATATCACCTTCGGTATTTAACCGACCCGCTTCTAATACCCATCGTTCTGGACATAATTGTCTACAAAACTCGTCATTGTGGGTAATCATAATAATACCACCTTCATAAATATTAATAGCGTCCGCCAAAGCACCCAACGAATCGCGATCTAAGTAATTAGTTGGTTCATCAAGAATTAATATATGCGGTTGGTCCCACATTGCTGCCGCTAATACTACTTTAACTTTCTGACCCCCGGATAAAGCACCTATACGATAATGTGATGCGTATTCTGGCTCCAAACCAATATTATTTAAATGTTTCTCTACATTTTCATTTGTTAGTGGCCGGGCTGCTACCATTTCACGATTTGCTATTTTCATATCAATAATACGCAAGATTTTCGTATAGATTTTACTAAATTTCAATAATTGTTCTTCCGTATACCAACTATTACTATCTTGAGACCTATCTTTCCAAGATATTTCATATTCATATACTTTTTTTCGCTCCTTACTTTCACGACGTTGACCGGTACATTTACTTATTACACGCTTTTCCTTCGCCACTTGTCCGTTTTCTCTTTTGAATGAAATTTCAATTGGTTTCGCCAATTCTTCTTCATCAGTTTCACTCAATTTCATCGTAGCTTTATCCAAACCTTCACGGTCATCACCAAATTCATAACGCCATCGAATATATTCATTTGGTGTTTTTTCTAAATGATTCTCAATATGATGAAAAGCGTGCTGAGCAATATATCCAACGCGAGAATTAGGATATTTCCATACGCTTCCTGTGGTAGGTTCCAATTCACCCGTCAAAACCTTTATCATTGTAGATTTACCAGCACCATTAACACCTACACACGCAACGCGACTTGCCATTGACGCACGAACACTAATATCTTGGATTGTTGGTGCTGAATTACCTGGATACACTAAAGAAACATTATCCATTTTTAGGAGAACCTTACCACGTGATTTTACACCTTCTAAGAAACACGGTTGTGGAAATGTGAATTTGAACTTATTAGATTTAAACTCAAAATAGGAATTGGCCTCTTCCGGATGAATCTTAGCAAATTCAATAAGATTTCCTTTATGAAGATTAAGTTTTAATTTATCAATTTGTAATATATAATCACAACAATCATTTAGTAATCCACTATCGTGAGAAACCATCACAACCGTAGTGTTTTTTAGACCATTAATATAATTTTTTACCCATTTTACATTTTTAACATCCAAGTGATTTGTCGGTTCATCCATCAATAATATATCGGCTTTTTGAAGCATAGCACGAGCCAGTGCCAATTTCATACGCCAACCACCAGATAATGAGGAAATATTATCATCACAATCACCACCACTACCGGACGATTTTCCTTCTGAAAACCCGACCTTCTTTAACATATCGCGGACATCTTGTTCTTTAGCATTCATTGCTTTTATGGCTTCTGAAGCCAAAACATATTCAACACAACTCAAATGCGATAATTCACCTTGAATATCGGCTTCAACAAATACAGTATTAATATCATCGGGAAAATTATCAATAGTTCCTTCAGCAATCGCACGCATTAATGTTGTTTTACCACAATCATTTTGACCTAAAAGACCATATTTCTTACCTTCAAATAATCTCAATTTAGTATTATGAAGCAATACCTTGGTACCATAGGCCAATGTAAATTCACAATTACAAAGTTCCTTACCTTGTTCCATATCTTCATCGCCTTCTTCTTTATTAGATGTATTCAATATGTCTATAATTTTATTAACTAAATCAATTGGAACAGTGTCTATTCCTATTACATTAAAATAAGGCTTTAGTTCATTAATATATTCCTGAGTTTCTGTAGTTTTAGTTAAATATAGTGAATAAACTATATTTGAAATGTAATTTAATACACTTGGATTCAAACCAGCCATTGAATGATTATTTTTCAATTCAGTATTTATATCACCGTGAGACCTAAATATTAATGTTTCGTGTTCCTTTGTTCCCTTAGTAAAAATACCCTCTAAACTACTATGTGTTTGGGTTGCTACATTACGTGCTTCCGGATCAGGTATAGTATCAATAGCATCTTTTAAAGCAGGCATCAAATCACTCAAAAAAGGCAATGCTTCAACAGCATTTTCCAATAATTTAGTCATATTACTAATGATACGCGCACACATACGCTTAGAAACTACATTACCAGTTCTAAGACCACGTGTCATCAATGGCACAATTACCGATAAAGCCGAACCTTCCATTGTTTGGACAAAGACAACACCACCTAGTTTCTGGATTGTTTCCGGTGTTTCTTCTGGATTTGTAATTGATTTTATTAAGTCACCCACAAAAGGCTCAAGGTCATTATTTGTAATACCACGCATAGCACACGTTAATACTTCTTCACATAATTCACTTACTTCTGGTTTAGTGTCGTGAACAATATCACGCAATACTGGAATAATATTCGGTAATGATACCGACAATAAGTCTTTATCGTATTTATCTACACGTCCAATATATTCTTTCAATAGTCTTAAACACCCATATTTCAATTTCCATTTAGTTTCTACCTGTAATCCTACAAAAAGAATTTCACATACATATGGAAATGCCTGAATACTAAGTTTATTAATTAAATTTATACATACTGTGGTTGCTATCTCAGTAACTTTTGGTTTATCGTCGAGACGTTGAATCATAATTGGCAGCATTTTTTCCACCAATAGTGCTTCATAATTTTTAAATAATATTTCATCGTTAATAATTTCATTTAGTTTGTTTAATACATTAATACGCGGTTCAAGAGGAGACTTCTTATGTGTATTAGTTAAATCGGGACACAACCCTTCTAATTGCTTTTCTATAGAACTTAAACCAAAACTATTACACATCTTATTGGGGGTAAATATCAAATAACTATTAAATAGTTTAATTAACATTATTTTTTAACACATTTTTTCCACGTATATTTATAGAATTTACCTTTTTTTCTTCTTTTTTTCAATGTGAGTTTTAATGGTATTTTTTTCATAATTTTTGCTTTTGAATTAATATGTTTTTTTACTAAATGTATTATTTCGCCAGGACGTAAATTACCCATATTACAAGATATTTGGGGATTTATTGTACACGTGTTACCAGAAATCCAACTTCTAGTTCGTTTATCATTATCAGTCGATTCTTCACAAACACAATCGTGTATAGTTATTTCTTGATTTTTACAGGGTATAATGTCGGTATCTTCATCATATTTTATTTTCTTTGAACTATATTTACCATATTTATATAAAATTATACCTAGTAATAATGAACCACTGATAATATCCGCCTGTAATGAAGCAAATGTATCATACGCAATTTTATTGGCTACATGTTCGCAATTTCCGTATAATAATAGTTGTTTATTTCGCGAATGTGTTTTCTGATTTGTCTCTAATATTCGGTCTAATCTTTTCTTTATATTTTTCTTATCGTCATTTGGTACTTTTAATGAATCAAAAGTATATATTGGCGAGTCTTTATCTTGACCACGTTTAACAAAATCACTTAGTTTTGAAATACCTATTGCTATTTCTGGTCCATATCTAGTATTTTTATTTTCTGATTGTGGAGCCAATTCATACACCAATCCATAACCCATATAGACACCATAATGTTTTAAAAAACTTATACCAAATCCTCCACCATATGCTATTAATTGACCTGGAATTAATTTATATTTATTATAATCTTTGGTAGTTAAATATGAAACATGGGTTGTATTAAAAAAATCCTTATTAATTTTATCTATAGTGCTATTAATTTTCTTAGTAGTTTCGACATTATATACATCAATACCTGAACGCGATAATTCATTTATAAAACGATTATTCGAATTTTCTCTTTTATTCATCGTTGTGGTTGGATACTTATAGTTAGTCACTAATGTTTGTGGTATCATTAAACTTGTACCACCTTTCTTTGTCTTCGTCATATAAAATAATAAAACAATTAATAATTACAAAATATTAGTATTAAACAATTAATAATCTAATAATTATTAATAATCTAGTAATGAAAAGAATAAGTTGGCAAGAATATTTCTCTGAAATTGTCCTAGTTACTTCAAAACGATCACCGTGTAATCGTCTCAAAGTTGGATGTTTATTAGTTAAAGACAATCGCATTTTAAGCCAAGGTTATAATGGGTTCTTACCTGGATGTCCTCATAAATCTATTGTTAGGGATAACCACGAACAAGCAACTATTCACGCTGAACAAAATACGATAAGTGATTGCGCTAAAAGAGGAGTATCGTGTGTAGATGCCAAAGCATATATTACACATTATCCTTGTATAAATTGCTGTAAATTACTATTATCAAGTGGAATTAAAGAAATATATTATTTAGAAGACTACAAAAATGACCCTATTGTTCAGGAATTATGTAGCCAATTAAATGTTAGTATCATAAAAATCAAAATCATTTAATGCGTAAAAACACGTTTCCCAGTGAAAATCATACCTATATTTAGTTTTTTACATTCTTCTATTATTTCATCATCTCGCATTGATCCACCTGGTTGTGCGATATATTTAACATTATATTCGTGTGACTTTTGAACGTTATCCGCAAATGGCATAAAGGCATCAGATACCAATGTTATATCTAATGGCATTTTATCTAATAAATCATTACGTTTTAACCAATCGTTTGCTTTTTTACCAGCAATTTCAATACAATCTACACGGTTTTGTTGTCCAGCACCAATCCCAATAACGTGTCCATTATATACATAACATATACAATTGGATTGTGTATATTTTAATGTTATAAATCCCAGTATCATATCCTTTAAAACATAATCTGGAACATCTTGATTAATATTTACTTGTTTACTATTCATTAATTCTTCTAATACTAATACTTCATTATTTGATGGTTGTGTCAATGTTACACCATTAACATCGCGATATTCCATTTTATTTACTATTTCTTCTTGTTGCATAATTACATAATTTCCAGATTTCTTGGTTTTAATAATATCAAGCGCATTTAGATCATAATCAAACGCAATAATACCATCACTAACATACTTTTTAAGTTGATTCGCAAATGGGATGTCTATGGTCCCTGAAAACCCAATAAAATCACCAAACGACGATTTCGGATCAATATTTCGCGTTTTTTGTAAAATATCAAGTGGATATAGGTCATTAGAATAATTCGCGTATACACCCGCTGGCGAATTATGTTTGAAACTTGCACAACAATGTGTTCCTAAGACTTGCTGAACTTCCAATACCAATCTTATAGCATTATTAGCATCTAGTAAATTAATATATCCAGGACTTCCATTTATAATTGTATATGGTGGTTCTTGATCGTTTTGTAAATATACGGCTGCTGGTTTCATATAAGGATTGAGACCATATTTCATTTTTTTAAAATAATCATAACTTACACCTATTTTCGTTTCGTCGTTAAACCAATTATTAATTGCTATGTCATATTTCATAATATGATTTATTGCTTCTTGAGCATAATAATAATTATTATCGTTATTATCATCACATTCTATAAATTGTGTATATTGACTTGGAGATGTTAAAATAGAAACTTGTTTGTAATTTTTAACACACGCTCGTATTAAACTATGACCACCAATATCTATTTGCTCTAATATATCTTCGTCGGTATTTTGTGGGTCATTGATTGTTTGTATAAATGGATATAGATTTACTACTACAAGGTCAAAAAAAATACCATTAATAGAGTCTAAATCCTTTACGTGTGATTCATTATTGCGCTTTCCAAGCAAACCTCCAAATATTTTCGGATGAAGTGTCTTTACACGACCATCACATATTTCGGGTGATTCTGTATATTCACCTATATTTACTAGATCTATACCTAATTCTAATAATTTTTTATACGTCCCACCAGTACTATATATAGTATAACCAGTTTTGTTTAAATAATTCGCTAATTCTTCAATACCATTCTTGTCATAAACACTAATCAACGCGTTCTTAGTCATATTTATGGATAAATCAATTGTTAAATTCTTTATGTGGTATTAATACAAGCTATTAATGTATTCTTTAATAACATAGCAATAGTCATAGGTCCTACACCACCTGGAACCGGGGTAATTGCTTTAACATTGTCTTTAAGGTCTTCATAATCCGCATCTCCCACTAATCTGTATCCTGATTTTCGTGTTTTGTCTTCTATGCTATTTATTCCTACATCTATAATTACTACATTTTCATTTATATATTCCTTCGTTAGCATTTTGGCCTGACCACAAGCACAAATTATTATATGGGCATTTTTTGTATGTGACTTTAGGTCTTGTGTTTTGGAATGACATATTGTTACTGTTGCGTTTCTATGTAATAACAATAAAGACATAGGAATTCCCACAATATTACTACGACCTAATACAACAACATTTTTTCCCGATATTTCGATATTATAAGCGTCCAATAATTCGATACAACCTTGGGGTGTACAAGAAACCAGTAGATTGTCGAGGCGTTTCAACGTAAGATTCCCTACATTTTCTGGATGAAATCCATCTACATCTTTCTCTAATTTAACGTGTTTTAATACACGTTGTTCATTAATATGTTTGGGAAGAGGTAATTGAATCAATATACCGTGTATTAATGGGTCTTCATTTAATAATTCTACTTGATGTAGTAATTCATCTTCACTAATAGTTTCCGACAATACTATATCTTTATTATAGATTTGATAACAAGCCTAAAAGTTATTATTTTCTATGGAAAGCATCTGATTTACTTAGAAACGTCATCTCTAGGCTTCCTTTTTTTTTGAAATTCATCATCTCACAATTAATAGCATTCTTTATTTATTTTCCGCTTGCCAGGGGTTCCCTATTGTGCGAAAAATTGGGTTTGAATGTTTCTAATTTTCCATTAACTTGGTATAGAAATGAACCTTTCTATATTCTTAGAACTGACGCGCTTGATAGATTTGGTACCCGATTAGAGCAGCGTTTTACAAAAGAAGAAATCACGCAAATGCTTATGAATGCGGGCTTTAAAGATTTTAAATTTAGTAATAGAGAGCCATTTTGGACAGTTTTGTCTTATAAGGAATAGAAGATTAAGTAGCTTTGATATAAATGAATCCCCAATTTAGTATTATTGTCCCAACGATTGATAATTTTTCCCATGTTCAGGAACTTGTCTCCAGCATTAACACTCAAACACTTCTCCCAAAAGAAATAATTATAGCTGACTCAAGCTCCTCCAATGAAATTGAAGATGGGTTAAAAGTAATTGAAACTATTGTTCCAATTATATATTTAAGAGTGGGGAGAGCGTATGCGTTCGATCGCTTTTTAGACTATTTTTCTTCACTATCTATTTTTGCAAGCATTTTCAAAACTCAATATTCTAAAGGCAGAGCATATCCCTATGAAGCTTCAAATGCTGGTGCTAAGATTGCTAGGTATGAATGGCTAGCATTTTTAGATGCAACCACTATTCCAATCAATACATGGCTTAAAGATTATTGTAATTTTATTTACTTGCATGAATGCGATGTAGTCTTTGGCAACACAACTTATTGTGCAGAGACAAAATTTCAAAAGCTTCTGCGATTGAAGCGCTTCTGAAAAAGGTCCAGGCAAAAGTTACAATTATGAAGGTTTTGAGGTAATATAGTATGCTTACTCCCATTTTTGAATCTTGACGAT
>ENA-OWPI01004670-OWPI01004670.1-marine-metagenome-genome-assembly--contig:-NODE-4670-length-10818-cov-16.388698_pt1 | contig 10818 bp, 10 predicted proteins | sample MGYA00238138_ERZ651775 | MGnify/ENA primary metagenome ERZ651775 (study PRJEB26906, sample SAMN06265043) | marine metagenome | isolation source: Helgoland LTER site | place: Germany:Helgoland, sampling...
TGGTATGATGAAGATTATTGATAATCTCACCTTAGAAAACTCTGGGCAGTTTCTTGATTATGCTGGAAAAACTATCGGCTGGTAAAGCGACGCCAGTTTACTGATTTTTTTTGACCATAAAAACCAGGCCTCACAGGAATGCTTAATCACCAGGAAAAGCTTCTAATATGGGAGCTATAAATGGCTCATATTTTTTCCATCTTGCTATAGAGTTCTTATTTATAGTCGTTCTGAGCTGTGTATCACTTGCTGTTTGAACTGGCCTGTGATTCTTATCTATCTCTATAAAATGCTCTTCATACTTAATGCCGATAAAATTAAATATTTTTTTTGATTCTACTGTTGGGTTATTAACTAATTCTTCATAGCTGACCTGTAAAATATTATCTTGCAGCTTATTGCTCCAATAGGACATCATCTCTTCGTACTTCTGGTAAAACCTGACGATATCTTCCTGGTCATATGTAAAAGATAATGCACCTTCTACAAATAAATTTTGGTAGCCCGAAAAACACACATCGATGGGGTTTCTTTGGATATGGATAACCTTACACGCGGGAAAGATTTTTTTAATAAACCCCAGCCAATAAAAATTTAAAAGTAATTTGTCTGTCACATAAGGCTTATCTGTTAAATGAGTTATTCGCTCCTCATAAATTTTCTTAATTAACTGCATTTGTTCAAAAAGATTCTCGCTAGTGAAATCTATTTTTGAAAAATTTTCATGGAGTGTATTAATTTCACCCGCCCCAAAAACCAACGATGATCCAGTAATAATTTGCTCAATCAACGAAGAGCCTGATCTTGGCATACCTATAATAAAAATTGGGCATGCAATGCCTTCATTTATTGCTAAGGGAGGTATCGAATTATTTTCATACGAGTGTGTTATTTGATCAAAAAGTTTATCCATTTTTTTAAAATCAAAAGGATATTGACCTTTCATAAGGGTATTACCTTTTGCTAAATGATCAAAAGCACGCTGATAGTCTGATCCGTCATCATATATTTTACTTAAGGAAAAATGGATAAAGATTTGATCTTTGGTGCTAAGACTCTTATTTTTAAGTAGGCTTAATAGATTAAATACAAAAGGGTCGTCTTGTAGATATTTTTTTATTCTTACCAAGCCATGTATTGCTTCACAATATTGTGGATTGATCTTTACAGCTTCGGCCAAATGCTTTTCTGCTTGACTCATCTTTCCAGACCACAAAAAATCCACCCCAAGCAAATACTCATTCATGGGGTTTACTGGGTTTATATTCCATGCTTTTTGATGATGCTCTATGGCTAAGGGTAAATTGGATTGCCGTATGTAGGCTTCAGCAATCAATTGATGTGCGTGCTCCACACTGCTATTTCTCTCTAAAAGCTCAGTGAGTGCGTGTATAGCTAAATGATTTTTATCATTTTCTAAATAAATACTGGCTAGATTAAGTCGGTAATGCAGTGCATCCGCATTGATATCGATAGCCTTCTCATAGCATTTAATGGCCTGCGTAACATTCGAAGACTGTTGATAGGCCATGCCCATATTGCTATAGGCATCAGCGAAATCTGGATTAAGATCTATCGCCTTTTTAAAGCTTACTAATGCCTCACGAGTTTGATGTAACCCCACAAGAACAATACCTCGATAATTATGAGCCAAAAAATTATACTTATTGTTCTTAACTAACTTGGTTATTTTTTTTAAGGCAAGATGAAGGCTACCTTTTTGAAACAATTCTTGAATTTGATCTAACTTTTTAGCAATATCACTCATTATCAATTAAAAATAAAAAACTATTCCTCTGAATCAAAAAATTTATACCTTTGTCTTTGAAAAGGACTTCTGGTTGCATCTGAGAAGCTGGAGGGGCGATATGACTCCCAATTCTGTAGCTGTTTTAATAATTTAATAGCATGCTCTGTTGAACCATCTAAAATTTCTAGTTTTTCGATGTTAACAACTGTTAAGGGTTTTTTTCTTTCCTTTACTTCTTCTGCGTTTGCACAAAAAAAAGGTAAGGTTAAAAGAAATGGGATAATGTATTTAAACATTTATAAATGATACTACATGTTATGTGAATTTTTTTAACGACAAGTATTCGTTCTACAAAAAAACCGGCCTACGCCGGTTTTTTTCATCTCGTGATTAAGACTTGTGATTAAACACCTTGCACAGTGTGACTTGTTCTTTTTTTGCAATTTCTAAAGCATCTACCATATTAGTATTTTTTAATGCTTCTATCATGCCTGTTTGTGCAACACACGCTTGTGAATTATTATGATTAGTTTTTGCTGCTTGAACTACCTGGCCATAACGAATAGCCTTTTCAAAATCGGTAGTTTCTGCTGCCACTCCTGAAATAGAGGTGAATGTAAGAACTATTAGTGTTAATTTTTTCATGCTAATTTTCCTTTTGGGATTAAATGAACGAACTCTGATTTTTGATCAGAAAAAGTATATTAAACAAAAATTGTTGCTAATTTATGTCAATTAATGAGAATTTAATAAAAAAAGCTGCACGAAATATGGTGCTGAATGAAATTCCTATGAATAAAAAAGCTGACAAGTAGGATCGAGTAAGCAATAATAGTTTTAAGCATCCTATTCGTGGTAATTGACTTTGATGGAATCACCTTACAATTGACCTTGCACCCTCAGCACAATCAAAATATCGACCATGATGTGGTATTTGAATTAACCCAAATTGGTCGATTGCTCAGCCAACAACCGAATCTCGGCTTATTGCTTCAAACCGTTCTTAATACATCGCAAAAGCTGTTAAATGCCGATGGTGCTTCGCTGTATCGGGTTCGGAATGAGCAGTTTTTAACATTTCAGCTTATACGGAATAAATCGCTAAATACGTTTAAAGGTGGGCAAGATGAGGATATTGTTGATTTGCCCGATATACCCTTATACATTGGTGCACAAGAAAATCATAAGAGTGTGGTGTCGCATTGCACACTGACCAAAAAAACGATTAATATTCCTGATGCTTACAATGAAATCAATTTTGATTTTTCACAAACAAAGGTTTTTGATAAAAAAGCAGGGTACCGAACTCAATCCGTACTGGCGATACCTATATTAAATCACCAGGGAAAAGTCATTGCGGTGATGCAGTTTATCAATTGTCTCAACGAGAACGAGATTATATCTTTCAGCGGTGAACTTCAAGCCATAGCAGAAGCATTGGCCTCGCAGGCGGGAGTGGCTATTGAAAATCGATTATTGATTGATCAACTATCCCACGACCTCACGAAAGAAATCAATGATGCCGCGCAATACATCAATAGTCTATTGCCGCCTCCTATCGAAGGGGAAATTTCAACCTCCTGGCAATACATCCCGTCATCAAGATTGGGGGGTGATGCTTTTGGGTACCATTGGATTGATGATGATCATTTTGCAATTTATCTTTTAGATGTATGTGGACATGGAGTGGGTTCAGCATTGATGTCGGTCTCTGCCATGAACGTTTTACGGTCTCAGTCGTTAAAAAATGTAGATTTTTTAAAGCCTGCCTCCGTTCTAAAGGCACTTAATAATATTTTTCTCATGGAACGTCATGATAATAAATTTTTCACATTGTGGTACGGGGTTTATAACATCAAGGATCGGTTACTTAGCTTCTCGAGTGCCGGTCACCCTCCAGCATATTTAGTCAATAGCGACTCCCTAGCGCAATTAACTATCCAATCGTTGCATACACCTAATATAGCCATTGGCTATATGGAAGATTTTGAGTTTGAAGAAGCCGTCATACCATTAAAAAAGCATGCAAAACTATACGTATACAGTGATGGTGTTTTCGAAATCGAAAAAGATAACGAAGAAATGCTTTCCTTAGAAGAGTTTAATCGACATATGGGTCAATTTGTAGATCCAACCACAATGCAATCCGCACACATTTTACAAAGCATGGAAGATCTTAAAAATAATGACCTGCCTTTTGATGACGACTACTCATTTCTCGAAATTATCTTCTAGCAAGTAATAAGTAAATTGAGTCAATAAGATTTACTTAAGGTGATCTTATTGATGCCTTCTAAGCGTTCATATTGTTGAGAATCAGTCATATTTTTTATAAAATGAATGCCTAAGCCCCCAATGGCCCGCTCTTCCAAAGTGCTTCCAAGGTCAGGTTGCTTTGCCTCTTCAAAAGGGTTAAAAGGGAGACCATTGTCTTCGTACTGAATCAGCAATTCATGATCACGCATTTCAAGCGTGATAGTTACATGCGCTTTTCCGCATTGCCCGTAATTAAGGGTATTGGAGTAAAGCTCCTCTAAAAGTAAATTAACAGGATTAATCATGTTAACGTTTTGATGGGTACGAAAAAACAGGGTCAACTTTTCTGTTAGCGCTGTTAACTCAGCCCAATCATCGCCCATGCAAATTACCATTTTATTTGGCTTTACCATAACTAATTGTAGTCATATTTTTTCATAAATAGTATGATGAATGAAATTATTTTGTGAATAGTGCAATGAATATAGAAGAAAAAGAGCTGTCATCTGGTGCTTTTTTAATCAGCCTGTCAGGCAGGTTAGATATCCTAGGGACAGACCAAATTAGCCTTAAATTGAGTGGGATGACAGCCGCACCAAGACAAGCAATAATTATTAATATGCAAGATGTGACCTACGTTGCCTCAATAGGTATTCGGACTTTAATCTTAGCTATTAAGTCAGTCCATAACCGCTCTGCAAAAATGTGTTTCTTAGATTGTAATGAGGAGATTTACTCCACATTATGTCTTGCCGGTTTAGATCAATTTGCTTCTTTCTTTGCGAATCAGCAGGAAGCGGAGAGTTTCGTCCTTACTTAGCATCTACTGAAAAATAAGCATTGCAGGCATTGAGTAGAACAGCTAATTAATTTTTTGGGCATTATTCTGAAACGATATTTAGATACTACTTAAGGCAAGATCCAAGCTTTCATAGACTCCAAGCATCGCACCAAAACCACTTATCTCTAAAACCTCTTTCACTCCTTCTAGAGGAGAGCATAAGCCAAACTTTCCACCCTCAGATTTAATCGTTTTTGCCGTAGTCAAAATAGATCGAAGCCCTTCTGAACTGATGTAATCAAGGGAATCTAAATTAATAATTACACGCGCAGAATTTAATTTTATAAGACCCTCTGTATCTTCCATAAATTTTTTCGACGTCAAACCGTCAAGGCGCCCAACAGGATTAATAATAAGGGTGTCATTTTTTACTTCATGGTTAATTTCTATCATTTTATATATGTTGCCTAGTTTGTTAATAAGTATGCAGTGATGTATGCCTTTAAATAACCAAAATAAAATTTATATTAATAGTTAATATCATTTAATATAGATTAAAAATGTTTTTTTGACTAGGATTTTAAATATGAGTGATAATAATATAGTGCGTTTTGAGCCTGACGAAAAGCCTGCCCATTTACTTTCTGCTGGTCTTGGGTTGCAAGTAACAATTATGATCGTGACTGGTATTATGCTAACACCGCTTATCGTGGGACGAGAAGCTGGCCTAGGTGCTGGCCAAATTAGTTGGCTTGTATTTGCAGCTGTTCTTGCTTGCGGGGTATCAACCTGGTTGCAGGCTAGTCGTTTTGGAATTATTGGCGGTCGAAATCTCCTTTTTGTGGGATCAAATGTTGCTTTTATTTCCGTAGCCGTTTCAGCATTGGAGCTAGGAGGGACATCCCTCCTCCTTACACTGGTTGCTGTTGCGTCGCTCGCAACATTTATTTTTACTTCACAAATGGGGCCCTTAAGAAAGGTGTTAACTCCTGCCATAGGTGGAGTCGTGCTTATGCTCATGGCGCTTAATGTCGCTCCGGTAGTTTGGTCAATGTTAAAAAGGGTTCCTGCCGAGTTTGTAGGCAATATGGCGGTTCCTTATATCTTTCTTGCCACATTGATTCCCATCCTATTAATTTCACTATTTGGAAGTAAAACTTCACGGCTGTGGGCACCCTTAATTGGTATCGTCATAGGATCTATTTACTCTTATCAGGTAGGGTTAGTTGATTTTTCTAAGGTAATAACTGCGGATTGGATTGGTCTACCTGATAATCATTGGCCAGGTTTTGACTTTACATTCACCGAGAGTTTCTGGGCGTTGCTTCCGGCATTTGTATTAATCACGTTTGTTGGTTGTATAGAAACTTATGCTGACGGTATTGCTGTACAAAAATTTTCTTATAGAAAAGCACGGCCTATCGACTTTAGAGCCATACAAGGAGCAATTAATGCAGATGGAGTAGGCAGTTTCTTGGCAGGTATTTTAGGATCGGTTCCGAATACCGTATACTCTATGAGTATTGGCGTTATGGAGATCACCAAAGTTGCTGCCTTAAGGGTTGGTTTTTATGGTGGTTTATTCATGATATTATTTGCTCTTTCGCCGAAATTAATTGCTTTAATCAGTGCAATCCCTAGCCCGGTTGCGGCTGGGTATATTCTGGTTATTATCATCTTATTATTTGGACATGGTCTACAAATGGTCAATCAGACCAAGCTATCTTTTGAAGCGTTGATGGCGGTATGCTTTGGTTTTTTTGCGGGAGTTGGATTCCAAGGTGGATTTTTATTCAATGAAGCTTTCCCTGAAGGCATGCAGATTTTCCTTTCCAATGGAACAACCTCGGGTGGCTTAACAGCAATCCTTATCATGTTCTTGTTCTCGCTTAAAAAAAGGGCGAAGAACAAGCTTTCCGTTCCCCTTCACATTGCGAGCATAGAAAAAATCAACCACTTAATTAATAATTTTTCCAAGAAAAACCAATGGCAAAAAAAGTGGGAAAATAAATTAATGTTGATTGCCGAGGAAGGATTAAACTTTTTGATTGAAAACCAAGAAAAAAATAATCGTAAAAATAAAGTTACCGTGCATATCCGTATCTATCAAGAGGGCGATGAGGTTGAGTTAGAGTTTATATCAGCGCCATCAGGAGTGAATGCAGAATCAGCAGCAGCGGCAATAAAAGATATTGGGGAGGATAATATTGAGAGTAAGCTGTCCCTAAAATTACTTTATGGGCTAACCAACGATATCAAACATTTGCAATATCATGGTATTGATTATCTGTTCCTTAAGGTTAATCCCAAGCTTAATTAAAGCAAATATCGGGTTGGATCAGCTCTAGCCGGAATAAAAAAAGCTCTTAGAAGACAATCCTCTAAAAGCTTTGATATAAGTGGTGGGCCCACCAGGACTCGAACCTGGGACCAAGGGATTATGAGTCCTTACACCGTTATTTGACTACCTAAAAAACCCTTTGAAATCAACACTCTTTGTTTTATAATAACAGTACTATGCTGTAGTCTACGGTGTAGTCTGTAGTCTATATGTAGTCTTTTTAGAGGTCAATATGGCAGAGTGGGTAAAAGATAATATTCAGTCAGGATTGTATAAGCGCACCCGTGAGGACGGTCATGTATGGGCTGTTAAGGGTCGCATCAGAGGGGGTTCGGTTGTGACCATCACGATTGGTAAAACAGAACATTTCCCCATTACCAAAGCACGTAACCTCACTAAGACCATACTAAGTCAACTCGCTGAGGGTATTAACCCTAATCTACTGAAGCAACAACAAACACACATTAAAGCCATGCGAGGATTCACCTTACAACAAGCATTGAATGACTACTCCTCTATCGTGCAGTGGAAAACCTCTACCCGAGAAGATGTCTTTAAGGTGATGAACCGAAGATTTGCCGACTGGCTCAAACGACCGTTGGCCTCCATTACCAAAGAAGAATGCCTGGCTCGGTTTCAACAGATTAAATCCGACATTCAACGTAACAACAGACAAAAGAATAGGGTCAGCTCTAATCCGATTGGTGAAGGAGAAGCACAAAAAGCTTTTCGTTATCTAGGGGCTATCTTTAACAGCTATATTCATGATGATGTCGGTGATGAAAAGCTTCTACCTAAAGGCAATCCTTGCTCCGCTCTTAAAACCAAGAAAGTCAGAAAGACACTGAAGCCACGAGACAGGTACCTCAATCGTCTGCAACGTTCGCAACTACATGATCACCTTGCCTCGGTTCATGCGGATGAGTTAGAAGGGACATTTAGGACTAACAAAGATGATGCTGATCTGATTTGGTTGCTGATACATACAGGATTAAGATTGGAAGAAGCGCTGATGCTGAAATGGAATGCAGTGGATTTCAATAACGAGACCTTTACTGTGTTTGATACAAAGAATAGCCGTGATCATACGTTACCTATGACAGAGAATACCAAGATCATGCTGACACGACGGGCCAATGATGGTGACAACTTTGTTTTCCCAAGCCCTGTTCATCAAAATAGATCAATGACAGCGAGCAAGACTTTTAAAAGAGTGTCGGAAGAGGTAGGTTTTGTATTTACTGCACATGATTTGAGAAGAACCGTAGCGACAGTAGCATCAGAAAGAGGTTATGACCTATCTAGTGTAGGTGCAGTGTTAAATCATTCACGACAAGGTGTGACTGCAGGATATATACAAAAGACTTTGCCTAGACTGAAACAGATACTAGAAGATATTGAAGATGAACTATTTTAATTCAAGCTCGTAATTTCAACTAAATCTAATGCAAATTACTGGAATAGATACTAATAACCCTTTCTACCTAAGAAAGGCTATGCTTTTTGATGCGTATAAAATCAATACAGAGCTTAAAAAAGGTTTTGAGTTGATATGGAATGAGGTCTTTGAAGCTTATAGATTTAATGCACAAAGAGTCATGGACAAAAAAGCTAGGCGCCATGCTTGCAATAATATATTAGCTAACCTATGGAAAGCATATTTCCTTACATTCAATCCTTGGGTGGGGTATTCAAGAAATAAAAATCATTATGCAAAAGGTAAGCGCCTCAGGGAATTACATTTTAAGTACGAGTCTTTTATTCAAACGTTTAATTTGTTAGAAAGTCTTGGATATATAACTAATAAAGACCATGTTAACTTTCCTAGCTACAGTTTTAGTTCACGGATGAAGGCATCTCCTAAGCTCATAAGTTTTTTCCTACAACATACCCCCCTCACAAATCAAACATCATTAATAGGAATTAAACAGGATTACATTGTTCTAAAAAATAAGGATAAAAATCCTATCAAATACAGGTCAAACAAGGAAGTTTTGCAATGGCGTAGTAATTTAGAGCGGATCAATAAAAGATTTAGTGAGACACGCATAGCATTGGAGATGGATGATAACTTATATCAGGTTCTTGCTGAAAGACTAAACCAACAAAGGGACAGGGTAGACTTCTTTCCAGATTTTACTCACACATCCTTACATCGTGTCTTCAATAATAGTTCGTTTGATCAGGGTGGAAGATTTTATGGGGGATGGTGGCAATCTATCCCAAGAGAGTTTAGAAAGTATATTACGATTAATCATAAACCTACAGAAGAGGTAGATTATTCTGGTCATCACCTTAGAATTCTTTATGCTAAAGAAGAAAAAGAGCTTACTAGGTACCCTTATGAAGTAGACGATGATTCCAGAAACACAGAAGACTTAATCAAGGATAGAAAGGATGCAACACTCATCATGCTGAATTGTAATAATCGTATCAAAGCGTTTAATACCATCAAAAGTGAGGGTATAAAACAAGCTCAATTTATTATGGATGAGATTATAGAAAGACACGACCCCATTAAGGACCAATTCTTTACAGGGATAGGAAATTCATTGATGAAAGAAGACTCTATAATTGCAGAAGAGGTGATGTTAGAAATGCTTAAACTTAATCATATAGTTTTACCAGTTCATGACAGTTTTATTGTAAGAAATTCTGCAACATTTGAGTTAAAACCCATTATGGAAAAAGTATTTGCTAAGCACTACAAAAACAATAAAACCATACTAAAAACTAAAGATACGATATTTGATATACCGGATAGAGATAAACACTTAAGGAATGAAGATGGTTCCATAAAGATGAACCTACAATTACTACAACAAGATACAACTATAGTAACTTCCCTCTGGAGGGAGCTAGGTATGTAATCTATATATTACTCCTCTATCCATTACTCAGTAGCATAAGGAATACTCTAGTGATATATACTCTTGTTTTACACCAATAAGTAATTGATTTTAAATGATTAAATTGTTTAACAAAGTAATTATTATCTATTACAAAATAACCCTGTTAAAGCCCTTTTAACGCCTTGATATTGAACATTTCTGAGAGATATTTTTTAGGTGAAGTTCATATAATAACGGGTTGCTTCGCACCCCGGGGTACCCTATTGGTCGGTCATGTATGCTAATTAAATGAATTAACTTTTATATTCAGTAAAACTTTCCATCAATGCATCAAAGGTTTTTGGTTGGTATTTATCAAAACTCTCATGATCAGTGAGAATTACTTGAATCTGATTTCGATCTAAGTGTTATCTCTCAACTGAACCACCTTTCGAAAACGCCCTTCAAATGTACTAAGCCAAACACCAAGTGTAAAAGGTGTAAAGTCATCTGGGCCTCATATAGGCACAGGCACAATAGGGCCAGTTCCAGCAAAAGATTATTTGTTAAAGTGGCCAAACTTGGTTACTAATGTTGATACATTAGAATCAGCAAGTAACGGTAAAGGAGTAAATGCTTCTGCACCACAACCAGATAATCAAACAAGAACATACCCATTAGCAATTACTGTGGGTGAGAAAATATACCCCTCTTTTGCTGTGGAAATGTTGAGAGTTAAAACCGGCAATAAAAGTTATATAGTTAAAACAAGTGAAATAGGTATACAGGAAATTGCTGTTAAAGGATTTGAGCCTATCGTTACTCAACCTGATGGTACAGCATATATAAGATTTAATAA
>ENA-OWPI01004675-OWPI01004675.1-marine-metagenome-genome-assembly--contig:-NODE-4675-length-10811-cov-7.945034_pt1 | contig 10811 bp, 13 predicted proteins | sample MGYA00238138_ERZ651775 | MGnify/ENA primary metagenome ERZ651775 (study PRJEB26906, sample SAMN06265043) | marine metagenome | isolation source: Helgoland LTER site | place: Germany:Helgoland, sampling...
GCGGTGTCCCCGTCCAAACATCTCAAATAGCCAAATGTGTTTGATTAACAACAATAGAGCTCTCATTATCGCCCGCAATGTCCTTTTAGTCGACGAGCAGGAGATCTAGGTCAACCCCCCCTCGAAATTCTTCAGCGCAATCACAACTCGCTCAAATGCTCCTCCCCACCCTCCTCGCCGCCCTGTCCACAATTTCTTCTATAACAACCCTCCCCACCCTGACAGTGACATCCCCCACCCCCCCAATTCCCACCTCGGCCCTCTATGTGACCACCCGCCTCGTCCCTGCTTCCAACATAGCCCTGTACGCCGCGAACGGAAAGGTCCTGCCCCTCTCGGCCTCCCGCTTCCCCTCCCCCACCTTCCCCTTCCAGGCCGTCATAGACCCACAAGACATCCTGGAGCCTTACAGGTCCCTCCCCCCCGCCGACCTCGAAAGGCTGACGTCCCAGGAAATTGTGGTGAGCGCCAGGCTCGACAGCGACGGTGACTCGGCCACCCGGGGGCCTGAGGACCTGGTGGGGAGGACCCTGTGCGCCCCGAAGGGGGGGGGGTGCGAGTTGAGGTTGGGAGGGAGAGGATTGACGGGGAGGATCCTGACGAAGGGTTCTTACAAGTGACTTTTGATGACCGGAGACCTTCTCCGTCTCTATAAGGTGAACAGGATTATTTTCAGCAACAAGAGAGGAAGGAGAATTGGAATTTTAGTCGTGCGTGCGACCCCCCCCCCCACAGCCGCGCATTCATCGCTGCTCCTTATTTGATCGACAACTTCCTAGTTTTTGCAGGAGAGTGAGATCACATCTCCAACACTAAACCACCTTTGACCAGCACTGGTTGGTGCCTTCTGAGCCAGACTTCAAAGAGTGTGGGTGGCTATTTACCGATTTCCGCCAATTCTCGATTTGTTTGCTTAAAACAACAATGTCTTTATTGTTTATTTTTCACTGCTGCTGACTTCACCATGGAAGTCAATTAAAATTCAATGGCCAACCGAACCACCTCTGTCCTGCTCAATAACGGGAGTCTGTTGTATTTTTACTGCTCATTGTCGTCCTCTATCGTTATCATTGTCATTGTCGTCCTCTATCGTTATCCGTGATACATCGCAAGCGCGCATATCAAAGAGAAGGACCGTCCTTGTTGCTTATTTGTTGCTTTCGGACTTCATAATGTGGATTTTCTTGCCCGGCAGCACCCACTCTGGCAAAATGTTCAGCAAAACACGAACTTCGCTTTCGGCGCCCAAACTTCGCATTATTGTTAACTACGATATCAAGCACGCGCGCTACACAAAAAGAATCGCTCGGCTGTTTGTTGGTGTTGGTGTTGTCGTCACCGATTTTGGTCGGCCCTGTACCTCCCCCCGCTCCACGACACCAGACGAGCGCCTACGACCTCCGTTTAAGCTCAAACTTTGCCACACCGCTCCGCTAGCCAACCCGCTACCGGTGGGGCGCAAAAAGAATACTTTAGCCGGAAATCGAATCCGAGGCTCAACCTATATCTCTGGTACAACATTTAGCTGAATTAACAGCCTTGCATTCCTGTTGGGAAGGTTGAATGTTACCACTACACCACTAAAGTTGGACATGTTTTAAACCAAGTTGGAACATGTTTTAAGCCTAAGCTACCCAAAGGGATAAAATAAGACTTCGTCCTTGCAATTTTCCCTAAAGTATCAATAATGCTTTTCTAAAGGTCCAATTTTAATTGTAATTAATCCCCTCCACAGAAAACCTTTCTTCCAATTTCTCACTCTCTCATTCCTTTCCTTGTACCTAGAAATACATAAACAACTTTACGGTATTTCCGTATTACTCTTTCCAATAACAATTTCTCTCTCTTTCGTGACATATGATGGTCCATTTCTGTCCCATCACCAACAACATGTGCGATTCACCATACGCATATTTAACACTCCCCTGATGGCTCAGAAGTGGGCCACTCACGTCGTCCCTTAACCTTTGACTTCGCTACTAGCGTACCCAACTCTAAGCCTCCTAAGGCCTTTGTCATCATGTCTGACACGTTCTCCTTTGACACCACGTAGTACAATGAACTTATCCCGCTCGTGATTGCTTCCCTGCATCTATGATAGGCGATTCCAATGTGTTTCTTTTTCAGGCCCGCGTCATAATTTTCTGCGCTCTTCAATACACCCAGATTGTCCCCGAGTATCTTCGTCTCTCCTACGACTTTGATTCCCATGCCTCTGAGATTCCAGTATCGAATAAATAATTATGCTCCACGCGAATTTCAACATGTATCTTACCGCACGAAAAATCAAGGCGGTGGCGTTTGTCCTTTTCTGACCGCTTCTTCCTCCCCGCTCGTCGTGGGATTTTGGATAACTCGCGTCCGCTAGAGGACGATCCTGCGCGACGTCTCGGGCATGCCTTCCTGGTGACCTTGACCCACTCCAAGGCTGCACCGAATGCATTGTACTCGTTCTCGTCCAAGACGTCACACTCCAAAGTGATGGGGTCCAAACTGATGTCAGGGTCAAGAGCAATTCCATTCTCCGTCAAGACCTCCCCATCAATCAGAACATTGGCGTCCCCATCCACTGCGATCTCCCCCTCAGCCTGAGCACTGGCGTCGCTGACTTTCATAATTGTCTCGGGTTCGCTTTCATCTGGTCCACGTCCTGAAGTGGAATTGCGACATAAGCGGCCCCAAAACTGTCAGGGGCGATTCGATTCCCATTCATCTGTGCGCCTGGGTTTGGAGCGGAAGAGTAGCATCGCCGGTCGACATGATACACGCATGGTGCTATCTCCTCACCCTCCGCAGCGAAGCTCTCGAGGTTAAGCACTTTCTTTCCTGTTTCGACGAGCTCCTCTAGCTTGGTCAACGCATTGGAGTACCGCTTAAACCCCACGGTACTGGCTTGTCTCAAAGACTCCGCTTTCATATCGACTTGTATTTCTCTCCCCATTTCCAATCCGAAGTTATTATTACAAGTCATGCCACCATCTGCTTCCTGCTCCACAACCGTTCAGAGGAGTTGAAGGTGTTATTATTGCAAGTCATTCTCACATCACCTCCCGAGGTCCACAGCTCTACTCGTACGTTCACCAACTGTGCAACGTCTCGCGAGCCACTATCGCTTAGCGTAATGTGTGCACTTCGACACTAGTAGAGACTGTGTAAGCAGTTTTCACTTTGTGGTGGGGAGTCGGGACCATAAACAAGGGATCAGAAGTTGAGATCCGGCCAAAATCCTTCCGGGGAAGGTAGGATTTCTTAACCTGAGGAAGACCAACGAAGGTGAGAGTAGTAGCTTAGCGATAGTTGACTGTAGAGTTGCTCAAGTGTGGGTTTGTTCGTGCTCAAATATCAATATCAGAGGAGATTACAGAGGTATGTTGTAATTGAGCAACGTTTCCCAAAAATGGCCCATTTCTTCCCAGTCACTCAATTCCACTCAATTCCACACTCTTTTTGGGGCAGAGCACCATATTAAGCGCGATGATATTAATTAAATGCCACGGGGTCGATCACTGTTCTATTACCCGTTACTCCAACAAGTTTCAGCTCGGGATGTTGCGTCGTTCTCGCGTAAATCGCCGATAAGTACTGACTTTGAGGGCCAAAGCGAGCCAAAATAGGCACTGTTTTCTCGCCATACGTCGGCGTTCTGTAGTCAAGAACAGTGATAGCTAAGTTCATCCACCGAGTCCATGGTCGTAGGGAGCCGGTAGAGCACCGTGGCCCCACTTCACGTACCTGCATCACGTCTCAAATCATGAAACCAACACTCAAAATAGGCAGAAATAGCGATTATGCCCCGCAGCGCCGCGTAAATGCACAGTTGTAGGCGAGTAGGCGTGTTTTCGAGTGACCCGTATAGTACTCTGAGCGCCTGCCTAATATGAGCTACAAAAACGGCGGCTACGCGGCGATTGAACGATTTCCCCATTTGACGGAATTGGCCAAGGCGATGCGGAGACAATGAAAGGGGGGGGGGGGGGGGGGGGGGATCTCAGCACAACACACGCACTAAATCATTTCGACAAGCTTACTATGGCTATTAAAAAGCGATAAATTGTTGTGGCTACTATAATTTTACGAATTAACCCCCACCAAAGCGCTACCAAAGACAGCATTTTGGGGTGCAGGATTCCGCTGCGTCGTCACGCATGAAGTTCTGCAGCGCGCCCTCGTCAACGCGCACACCCCCAAACGCCCCCAACTCGTTCACAATGTTGTTGGTGAAGATGGAGACCGCCGGGGAGTCAGTGGTAGGGCGGTAGCGTAACCGTTGGGTCATCCAGAGCACCACCTCAAAATGGAGCATTTTGTGATCTTGGCAAGCGAGTGTTGCATCGCTGCGGCGCCGGAAATACCGTCCAGCAACCACTCCAGATCGGTCATATATGATGGTGATAGAATCCCACTACCCCCCATACCTCCCCACCCCCCACAACTACCCCAACCCGCTCCAACTCACTCTGGTCCAATGACGGCAAACGGACCCTCTGCAAGAAGCGGCCTGAGACGCACGATAATGGTCGCACAGACCCGCAATCTTCTAACCCAACCTCAGCATAGTATATTACTACAAGAAGGGACCATTAGGTGCGCCCACGCGGGGAGGAAACGCGCTGCTATGGCCCCGTGAAGAGGAGATCTTGACAATGTGGAGTTGGGTCTCCGGGACCCAAGATGACCCCTTTGAACTGCAGCTCGTCTACTGATACCTCTCTCAGCTCAACTAACAGTATCGGAGGCGAGTTCTGCAAGCCGGCAGTGCTACTACCCGTCGTCCTCCGTCGTCCTCCTACCGCAGAACATTCTGTGCTTTATGATGCAGTTTCGGACCTTGTCGAGTGGAGATGTCCCAGTCGACATTGCGCGACCCGGGGTGGAGAGGAGGTGTGAATATCGAGGGGGACCAAACTGAAGAGGCTGGGTCGCGGAGGATCCGGTATTTTAGGAGGGGGGGGGCAAAACGTTGCCGAAAAGGGAGAATTTGTGAGCGAGAGGAGGGTAGATCTCAGCCTGTCGACTTCGATGAGAGTCAACGAGCGTAGGGGAAGTTCTCGTAAGCTTTTAAACCAACTGGGTGGTCGATTTTTTATTATAAGCTAATCAGAAGTGGAGATATAGCCAATAACAGAACGTGGTCTAAAAATCTAAAACGTCGCTGAAATCTGAAATCGTTCGATCAAACTACAAAAAATCAAGCCTAACTAAGCGTTTCTTGTTCACACGCTCGGCAAATCTTTTCTGCTGCAGATGTGCGTGTACATAAATTTAGCATAACCACCCGTGCTGAAATAGTTTAGATTTTGAACAACCTACTCCCAACTCCCTCCAGTTCCCAGCAATGGGCATCCGAGTAATGTTTTCTGTTGTTTTAGCGATATGTCTTGCTCTGGTGATCATACAACTAAACTTTTACAACAACAGTGGCAGCTCTCACACCCCCTCCTCGGCCTCCGCAACTTCCGCTTCGGCGTTCTCTGATTCCATGACTGATAGCTTGAGCTCGATTGACCTTTCAAAGAAGAGGAGATTTCACCTTTTCGAAGGCTTGAGCCTATCATCTAAGCGCAACAGTATCCTCGACACCCACCTCAAGCCCAGCCCCAGCCCCAGCAAGAAGAGTCCGATGCTCCTGAAAAAGCTCAATCTAAACATTGTACCTCCCGACCCCTCCCGCAGTATAGAACATGCTCGCCGCATGCTAAGGAGCCCGGTGTGGTACAAGGAATCCCAAGTCAGCCTTAAGCTCAAAAAATTCCTCGGCCACGGCCACTTCCGCACAGCTTTTTCCCTCGACCTCTGTGTCAACGCCTTCTGCGACACCTTCCGCGATCCCGGTACGAACGACCCGCTGATGGTGAAGATTGCCCCTCCCCGGACAAAGGGGTTCGATGAGCCGCCCGCAAAATCTCACGCCCGAAAGGAAGACAAGCTCTTGACGAAGGTTGTGAGAGTCGCGAAGGGGGCAGATCGACCGCTCATTGGCCTCGACGTCCACGTCGCCACCTTCGAAATGCCCGTCTCCGACCTCCTCGACAATGCCGCCCCCTCCCTTATCGGCGACGACCTCCACGCGCAGCTCACCAGAGCTTACTCGGAAGATAAGAAGGCGGCTGCGGCCATCTCTATCCATCGCATGGCCGGCAGTACCCCCTCCTCCTTTTCCGACTACGCTTCACTCCGTTCCTTTTGGAAAACAATTATATATGGTCTCGGCACCATTCACCTCGCCGGCTACGCGCACACCGATCTTAAGAAAGCCAACCTCAAGATTCGGGGGGACGGCGGCGGTGTCCTCGTAGATTTTGGCGACGAGACAAACTTCGAAAAGGTGCAGAAAGAGGGGGGCATGTCTTCCCGCAAATTACCCGCTCGCGCCCACCAGGAGCTAGCGCGTCGGTTGTACGACACCTTCGGGCAGAGAATGAACCACGGGACGGACGTGCGAAATATTTTCAGCGACGAGTTCCTCGAGTCGATAGAAATTTCGCGGGAAGAATCGGTTCGCGAGCGGGAGAAGAATTGGTACGCGAAAAACGCTGTCGAGCGGTGGTTGTCCACCCCCGGTCGGTACGCAAAGGCCCCCTACGAAGGCGGCTGCAAGCCTCACAGTGCTCTGGAGAAGAATGGGCCGAATTTTCTCGCGGCGATAGATGTCGGCATGAGGATGATTGCCCCCGACGCGGAAGATCGGCCCTCCGCAGACCAGGCGCTGGCGCATGAGTTCTTTACTATGTAGCGGCATGAAAATAATTGAAGAGCAGTTTTCCTCTACTTTGTTGTCACTTTTATTTTTATCTCTCGCTCGCTGCTGCTATTTCTTCCGTCAGCAATTCATTCTTGCCTCCTGGATTCTGAAAGAAAATCCTTTCCCTTATGAATTTTGCCAACGCCCAGTCTTTCTCAACAGGTTTTAAGTCTCTTTCGTTTCCCTCGACAATGACCTCTGCCATTGCATCGTATAGTGACATTGGGTTGAATAACTTACTGACGAACGATCCGATGACCGCCGAACAGAGCATCCCAGTGTAGCAGGTGACTTGATTCTGCGGTTCGTTTTCGATGTAAAGCATCCCGACCAATATGGTGAAGCTTGTTAACGGGCACTGCGTTAGACCGCTGAAGAAACCCACCATAGTCAACAGTACTACAAAAGTAACGTCAATACCAGGGTGGATGTGCCTGCTCACCAAGCAATAATAATTCGTCCCGAATCCGGCCCCCGCCGAAAAACTTGGTGCGAAGATGCCGCCGCAGACACCGCTCAAATATGTCACTGTCGTAGCCAACATCTTCATCGCACCGTACTCGCTAATTTGTGATGGATGCTCGTAGTCGCCCCCGTCGGTTTCGTTCGTGGCACAGTAGACGTCGGTCGTTAATACCTGCTGAACGTACAGCGTTCCCTCGCCGTAAACCTTCCCGTCTGTCAGCCAGCCGATTCCTGCCAGCGATAGACCCCCGAAAACTGCCCAAGCGTACCCCGCGCTTGCCGACCTTCTCTTCGTTAGGGCCTTAAATTTTAAACCCAGTATTAGCAGCGTGCAATTCACGCCGCCGAGGAATCCTCCAAACAGACCGCTTCCAAAAGAACAAGTAAGTAGCTCGGTCACCGTCGAGTGAGAGTACACGAAGCCGTAGTAAGTCAGGTCCTCATAATCCTTGTCGATTAAGTAGGACATCAAGAAGACACTCATCGTCGCGGAAACCACAGACACGAGCGTAAGCCGCCCGAATCTGGGGTTCCAGGTAGAAGAAAACTCCTCTATACTGAAGACAATTCCTCCCAGCACTGTCGAGAATGCAGTAGCAATACCTGCTGCTGAGCTTGCAACCAACCCCGCTCGAACATAAAACTCGAGGTCGTCTCCCTTTTTACCGGAGAACGAAGATTTTGTTATCTCCGGGAACAGCTTAAATGATAGAGTCACCAATACGATGAAAACCGAGCAACTCATTGCGACAGTAGGTCCTTCCTTCCCCGCGCTGCCCCCAAGAAAGAGTAGAAGTACTGTTAGGAAAAACTTCCCGAAAAGCACGCGGAACCCCAAGTTATCATTTGGTTGCTTGACTTCATCGTAAAATATCTTGGCCTGGGGAATACCGCTGCCTTCCGCGCCCGCGAAAACGGTCCTCAGCAAGAAGTTAATCCCTATGAAACCGCAAGGAAGTACCAAGAATATCAACGGTGTCTGGTTGGTGTACAAATAGGGCGTGTCGCCGATGAAACGATCTGACGACTGCAAGCAGTAAAATAGAGCAACTGCTACTGCTGCAGAAACAACTCCCGAGAGGGCAAATACGAATGTCATCATCGGCCGTGAGAAGGATTGCGGTGTAGTAACCTTGATTTTCCCGAGGTAGGTGCGCAAAACTGTGCTGAAGGTATCTGTACTCGCTTCGTCCAGCAAACTATCATCCAAATTGACGCTGACGTTGACGTCATCATCGTGAAAATGCCCATGGCCATAAGGTTTGTAGTATGGGTTGTTGCCATTGGCGCCGTGAAGCAATGGAGAGTTATTTACACTGTTGTTCGCCGTCTCAGACATCATTTTGACCTTTAAAACCTGATCTTGCCCCCCAAAGTTAAGTGTGGATGGAACAAGGACCAACAAAGACGACAACAGATTGCAAAACAGATACGCCCAGAAATGACACGTGTTCCTCCACGAGATAGTTTCAATTTCTTAAGTCAGTAAATCTGTGCCAAAAAAGGGTAGTCTTCAGCACACAAGGCAGAGAAGTGATGAAAAAAAAATTCAGGAGGGAAAAATGATTGTTTTTTCAACATTTTTCGTTGTCGTCACCAACACAATGGAATGTGTAATCATAGGCGCTGATTAGACAGGATGAACGTATTGAAAAGGGTTTTCAAATCATGTTAGGTTGCCAAAAGAGCTTTTGTTTTCTTTTCTTTAGCTTGTAACTTAAGCATTCTCGGCCTCCTTCTTGAGGTAGTCCAAAAGGATGGTCAAGGCGTGGGTCTCTTCTCCGAAGTCGGTGATGACAGCGCAACTGCACCTGACGGCCTTCCTTACCTCTCCCTCCTCGTCAAGGCTGCACATGCCGCACCAGGCTCCCAAATCCTTTCCATCATCAACCATGATCAAGTGAACATCTCCCTCATTGCACAAAGCGCGAATGAGCTTGGTGTACTCCTCGTTGTCGCAGCTCTTGGAGAGGCAGCAAAGACGGGCAGAGCGCTTGTCCAAGGCCTTGGCACACTCGTGCAAGCCCTTCTTAAGACCATCGTGGATGAGAGCCTTCTTCAGGACCTCCTTGAGAGCATCCAATACGGACATCTCAGTCACCTCGGTCTCAGCGACCTCCTCAACAGCTTCAGTGTCAGACATGATATTAATATGTTGTGAATGTCCTTAACTGTGGAGAATGGGGGTCATAGAGGGGTGGTTTGGTGGGTGTTGTTAGTAATTGTTCATGATCACGTCGAACGAGGGTATAATTATGTGTGTTCAGGGGGTTAACGGACCGCAATAGACCATCCGGGCGCGGCTTGGCAGTATAGTATGGCCATAAACAAGTTTATAAAACGATTGGTGTTGCATAAGTCCACCCTCAGCCCTCGCCATCCACAATCGCGAAATAGTGGGCTGACCAGCAAGACTGTAATGCTGCACCCACGCCAATAAACGCCGGCCAAAAGCGCGCATGCGGGTAAATATGATTATATTGCGGGCTAATGTGCAATATAATTAGCACAGCTTAAACACACACACAGCTATGGCCACCCCAACAAACAGCCGATCAACCAAAGTTAGCGGAGTCAAACGAGACAACAGCGAAACCCTACTTCGGTGACACGCCATCACGGTGACAAAAAATATCGCCGGAACCCGCTTGCAAGTTTTACATTCGCGCTCTCTATACGTACGTTGTTATACTCTCGATTAAGCCTTTGGTGGCTTTGGGCATGGACGAAATAAATGTGCTGTTAATCAGAGCGATTTTGAATATCAAAGACTCTTCGTAGCAATAAGCAGACGCATCATATACCAGGCGTTGTGTCGAAACTCGCAAATCACCTTGTAATAACCTCCCTGAGCCCCTCTCAGTCGAAGCTTCCTTCCTGCTTTATTTTTACCCCCATGCATACCAAAATGGCATCCAATGTTCTCCGCCGCACCTTTTTCTCGTCGAGTCTTCCCCGTTCCATGGGACGCAACACTAATCTTGCATTGCAAGAAACCCGTCGTGCAAACCGTGCTGCACGCAAAGCAGCTCTGAAGTCCTCCAACCCTTCCTCCTCCCAAAATACCTCCGCCAGCGCTCAAACTCGGTCGACAGCTTCTGTATTTCTCCCCCGTGTCCTTGGCGGTACAGCCGTTGCCGGTTCTGCACTCCTATTTTGGGGTATTATGTCCCCAGAGCAGGATTCCATCCCCTCACAGATATCCCGTACAGTTGGTCTCACTGACCTCTGGAACAAGTTGGCCGAGCCTTGGACTGCTCCTCATAGGGACGAGCTGCTTCCTAGTTGGCCAATGCCGAATGTGCCTCAGGATCTCCCATGCCCACATACCTTGGTTGTTGATTTGGAGGGAACGCTTGTTAATTCTTCCTGGGACCGTAAGGTGAGTGTTTGGAGTTGCTGAGGGGGGGGGGCGGTGGGGAATTGCCCTGTGGTCTTGGTGAATATTATTTACTCTTTGCTGTTCTTCTTAGCCTGGTTAATTTTCTGAAACTAGCGCAAGTCGACACGACACTGACACGCAACACAAAACAACACTACAAAACAACAAAACACAAAACAACACGACATGCACCACACACACACACACACACACACACACACA